>Ga0209067_10001532_pt1 | contig 14153 bp, 8 predicted proteins | sample ColStrG_CSR_2013_FD_187199 | JGI IMG/M metagenome (GOLD analysis project Ga0209067, IMG submission 187199) | Freshwater sediment microbial communities in response to fracking from Pennsylvania, USA - Cold Stream Run_MetaG_CSR_2013 (SPAdes)... | ecosystem: Environmental > Aquatic > Freshwater >... | reverse complement strand
GGGGATGATGGAGTTCGTCCGCAAGAACACGTTCGCCGCCGTGGCCTTTACGTCATACGGGGCCTTCTGGTTGTCGCTCTACGCATTAGCGAACTTTCAAAAGGCGCTCGGCGATAACGGCTCCGCAGGCGTGTTCTTGTTGGGGTGGACCGTGTTCACGTTCTACATGATGATTGCGGCGGTGAAGACGAATACGGCGACGTTGACCGTCTTCGTCTTGTTGTTCGTCACGTTCATCTTCCTCACCTGGGGCAACTGGGGCGCGTTCGGCGCCCACTCGGGAATCATCAAGGTCGGCGGCTGGTTGGGACTCGCCACGGCGGTGGCGGCGTGGTACGCCTCGGCGGCCGGGGTCGTCAACGCCACCCACGGCAAGGTCGTCTTGCCGGTGGGGCCGCGTAATTAATTCACGGCGTTGACGCAGCGCCCGGGTGCACGCCCGGGCGCTGCGTCAACTTGGTAGAAAGGTACGGGGGGTGTTTCCGCGAGGTCACCTCGACGCGACGTCACTCAAGGGGGACACATGACCGAAGCAAAGATTGAAGCATGGCTGGAGGAGGACCGATCCTTCGCCCCGAGCGCCGCCTTCAGTGCCCAAGCCAACGCGCAACCGTCGATCTACGACGAGGCGAGCGCCGACCCGGCGGCTTGGTGGCTGCGCCAGAGCCAGCGTCTGACGTGGGACGTGGCGCCCACGACGTCACTCGAGTGGGACTTACCTAATGCGCGATGGTTCGCCGACGGCACCTTGAACGCGTCGGTGAGTTGCGTCGACGTGCACGTGCGCGAGGGTCGAGGTGAGCGCGTGGCGTTCCACTGGGTGGCCGACGCCGAAGGTGAGGCTCGTACCATCACCTATCACGAGCTCCTGCGGCAGGTCAGTCGTACCGCGAACGCCCTGATCGAACTGGGTGTGAAGAAGGGTGACCGCGTAGCGGTCTACATGCCCATGATTCCCGAAGCGATCTTCACGATGCTCGCGGTCGTGCGACTCGGTGCCATCCACTCGGTCGTCTTCGGTGGTTTCTCCGCCGACGCACTCGCCTCGCGCATCCTCGACTCCGATTGCCGCTTCGTCGTCACCGCCGATGGTGCCTTCCGTCGAGGCGTCGCCTCGCCACTCAAGCCCGCCGTCGACGAGGCGCTCAAGTCCTGCCCCGACGTCAGCGCGGTGCTCGTCGTGCGGCGCACGGAGGGCGACGTCGGGTGGGTCGAGGGACGCGATCACTGGTGGCACGAAGTGGTCGAGCGTCAGAGCGACACCCACGAGCCCGAGTCCTTCGCGGCCGAGACGCCGATGTTCATCATGTACACCTCGGGAACGACCGCCAAGCCCAAGGGGATCTTCCACACGACGGGGGGGTACCTCACCCAGGCCGCCACCACCTACTACTACGTCTTTGACGTCAAGCCCGACTCCGACGTGTGCTGGACCGCGGCCGACATCGGTTGGATCACCGGGCACAGCTACATCGTCTACGGCCCGTTGGTCAACGGCGTCACGCAGGTCATGTACGAAGGACTCCCGGACTCGGGTGGTCGCGACCGCTGGTGGAAGATCATCTCGCAGTACAAGACCACGGTGCTCTACACCGCGCCCACCACGATTCGCACTCTGATGAAGTGGGGTCACCAGATTCCCGAGGCGTACGACCTCACGTCACTCCGGCTGTTGGGCACCGTCGGCGAACCCATCAATCCCGAGGCGTGGATGTGGTACCGCAAGAACATCGGGGGGAGTCGTTGCCCCATCGTCGACACCTGGTGGCAGACCGAGACCGGCGCCATCATGTGCTCCCCGCTGCCCGGCATCAGCGCCACCAAGCCGGGTGCCGCCATGCGAGGCCTCCCGGGCATCTCGGTGGCGGTGGTCGACGACGCCGGTAACGAGGTCGGACACGGCGAAGGCGGCTACTTGGTCATCACTCAGCCCTGGCCGTCGATGACCCGCGGCATCTGGGGAGACCCCGACCGCTTCTACGAGACCTACTGGAGCCGTTTCCCGGGTAAGTACTTCGCGGGCGACGGGGCCAAGCTCGACAACGACGGCGACTTGTGGCTACTCGGCCGCGTCGACGACGTGATGAACATCTCGGGACACCGGCTCTCGACGACGGAAGTCGAACACGCCCTCGTCGGCCACCACGCCGTCGCCGAGGCCGCCGTCGTCGGGGCCTCCGACGAGACGACCGGTCAAGCGATCGTCGCCTTCGTGACGTTGAAACTCTCGGCGGAGGACGCCGAGAAGGATCACGCCGCGGTGATCGAGGAACTGCGCGCGCACGTCGCGAGCACCATCAGCCCCATCGCCAAGCCGCGACAGATCATCTTGACGCCCGACTTGCCCAAGACGCGCAGCGGCAAAATCATGCGGCGCCTCCTGCGCGACGTCGCGGAGAACCGTTCGCTGGGTGACGTGACCACCTTGACCGATCCGACCGTGGTGAACATGATCGCCGGCCTGATGGACCAACACGCCTCGAGCGACGACTAACGCCCAGGTCACGGCCCGCCTAGGAGTCGAAGCCCAGTCCCAACCGGTCCAAGAGACGAAGCCAGATATTGCGTCGCCCCTGATTCTCGTCGGCGCGGCGGATGGACCACTGCGTCAGACGAATGAAGATCCAACGCAAGGGTTCGGGGGGGAACGGGAGCGGCTTGCGACGCACCATCGCGAGACGCGTGCGCTCGGTGTCGAGTCCGTCGAGGAGATCGAGCATGGTCAGTGCGCCGAATCGGGTCGCCCCCACGCCCAGTCCCGTGAAGCCCATGACGTAGGCCACCCGACCACGGTGCGCGGTGCCCCAGAAGGGTGAGAACCTCGTGCACGTGTCGATCGCGCCGCCCCACCCGTGCGTGAACTTGATGCCGGCCAACTGCGGGAAGGTCTTGAGGAAGTGACCGGCCAGGGTGGCGTAGGTCTCCGCGTTGAACTCGTACTCGCGTTGCACCTTGCCGCGGAAGTTGTAGATGGCGTCGTAGCCGCCCCACAGGATGCTGCCGTCCTGGGTCAGGCGGTAGTAGTGGAATTGGTTCCCCGCGTCGGACACCCCCTCTCGTCCGGCCCAGCCAATCGCCTCGCGTTGGGCCTCGGTGAGCGGCTCGGTGACGAGTTGGTAGTCGAACACCGGCACGACATACTTACGGGCCCGTCGCACCAACGAAGGGAACACGTTCGTGGCCAACGCCACCCGCGCCGCGGTCACCGCCCCGTACGGGGTGTGGACCCGTACCCCGCCCTCAACGTCCTCGAGTCGCTCCACCTTGGAGTTCTCGTAGATGCTGACGCCCAGTGAGAGGCACGCCCGCTCGAGCCCCCACACGAGACGAGCCGGGTCGACCAGCGCCGTCCCGTCGGGGTCGAAGAGAGCTCCCTCGTAGATGGGGGAGTGGATGCGCCCTCGTACCTCGTCGCGGCTCAAGACTTCGATGTGATCGCCCATCTCGTTGCGTAGCCGCGCCTCGTCGAGCATGTCCTCGAGCTGCCACGGCTCGATGGCGACGCGCAACTCTCCCGTGCGCTCGAAGTCGCACTCGATACCGTAGCGACGAATCGTTTCTTCGATCTCGTTGAGATTCTGTCGACCCATCTCCTCGATGGCGGCCATCTCGCGCGGGAACCGGCGCATGCCGTTACCAAAACCGTGGGTGAGTGACGCTGAGCAGAAGCCGCCGTTCCGCCCCGAGGCCCCCGCGCCCGTCTCGTACTGCTCGACGACGACGACCTCTCGCGAGGGATCGCGCTCCTTCGCCAAAAGCGCGGTCCACAGACCCGTGTACCCCGCCCCCACCACGCACAGGTCCGCGCCAACTTCTCCGATCAGCGACGAGCGCGCCGCGGGTTCCAGGGGGTCGGAATCCAGCCACCACAACTCGGGTTGGAGTTCACTGAGGTGGCGCAGAACGAAAGAGTTCTTCTTCTCCATAGAACCAGCCACTGGCTGGGTCACCTTCTCTCGCTACCAGGCGCCCGCCGCTCGCGACGGCCGCTGTTGGGCGACAGTCTACCGAGCGAAGGATCTCGTCAGGGGCGTCGCACCGTGCGGGCCCGCTCGAACTGAACCGGCCACGAGATCACTTCGTGGAGCGTCTCGGCGGCGTTGAGGGCCCAGCGCGGATTGCGCAAAAAGGCCCGCGCCAGGAACACCGCGTCGGCCGAACCGTCGTTGAGGATCTGCTCGGCGTGGGCTGCGTCAGTGATGAGACCCACCGAGGCGGTGGGCACCTGCGCCTTCTCACGAATTTGGTGGGCGAAGTGCACCTGGTACCCCGGTCCGAGAGGGATCGTGGCCGACGCCACGTTGCCACCCGACGACACGTCGATCAGGTCCACTCCCGCCTCGCGCAACCAACGTGACAACTCCACGGATTCGGCGATATCCCACCCGCCCGGCGTGTAGTCACTCGCCGAGATCCGCACCATCACGACGACGTCCTCACCCACTTCGTGGCGTACCGCCTCGACGACGCGAAGCAAGAAACGCGCTCGGTTCTCCAGGGAGCCCCCGTACTCGTCGTCGCGCTCGTTGGACAGGGGTGAGAGGAATTCGTGGAACAAGTAGCCGTGGGCGGCGTGGATCTCCAGGACGTCGAATCCCGCATCGAGCGCGCGGCGCGCACCCGCCGCGAAGGCGACGACGAGTTCATCGATCTCATCGGTCGTCAGTGCCCGCGGCACGGGGTACCCCTCGAAGGCGATGGCGCTCGGGGCCACCGCCTGCCAACCACCCTCGTCCGCTGACGCGAAGGGGTGCGAATCCCAGGGTCGCATGGTCGAGGCCTTGCGGCCCGCGTGGGCCAATTGCACCCCGATCTTCGAACGCTGCGTGTGGACGAAATCGGTCACGGTACGCCACGCCATCACTTGTTCGTCGTTCCACAGTCCGGGGCAACCGATCGAGATTCGTCCCTCGGCGGTGACCGCCGTGGCCTCGGCCATGATGAGGCCCGCGCCACCGGTGGCGAAACTTCCCAGATGGACGAGGTGCCAGGCGCCGATGAGACCTTCGTGGGCCGAATATTGACACATCGGGCTCACCCACGCGCGATTCTCGAATGTCGTCGACCGAAGGGTCAAGGGGCTAAAGAGTTGGGTCACCACGTTCCTTTCCGATGTCGCCTCCAATGTAGGGGACCGGCGCATCTCACCGTCCGCGACACTGTCGCCGTCACCACGCGACGCCACCACCGGCGAACCGGTCGTCGAGCTCGCTCGAGACTCACTGACGTGCGCCACTCCTCTCAATGGTCGGGCTGGGGAGATTTGAACTCCCGATCTCTCGGCCCCCAGCCGAGCGCTCTAGACCAAACTAAGCCACAGCCCGCGAGGAATGAATCTTAGCCGTTGCGCTTGATCAGGTTCGTCGGCCGCCCTACGTACGACCTATCCACCGGCCACCGCCGTCACGATCTCCACGACGTCCGATTCCTGGACCATCGCGGTCGGCCAGGCCGAACGCCGCACGATTTCGCCATTGATGGCGACCGCGATGCCCCGCGGCGTGATGCCCAGTTCCTCGATCAACGCCGTGACGGAGATGACACCGGTAGCGGATCGCGCGACACCGTTGACGATCACGAAACCACCTCCTCGACGAACTGCACCGCCGACTGCGCCGTTAGGGGTGCCAAGGTGACTCCGTGGCGAAAGTGTCCCGAGGACCAGGCCCACCGGCGACCGGGCCACGCCTCGAAGAAGGGTTCCACATTGGTGGAAGCGGGGCGGAGCCCGACGCGCGTCTCGTCCAGCGAACACGATTCCAGTTCGGGCACCACGTCGAGGGCGTCTCGCAGGAGTCGCTGCAACTCACCGACTTCCACGAGCGGACCCGCACGTTCTTCGCTCGACGCGCCGATCACGCAGTAGCCCCCTGGACGCGAGACCATATAGAACGGCCGTCCTCGGACCAGGCATCGCAGTGTGGGGGCGAGAGAGCGGTCGGGGCCGTGCACCCGCAGCGTCATTCCCCGCACCGGCCGCACCGCGTGTTCGCCCGTCGGTGTCGCCCCTTCGGGCAGGCTCGTCGCTCCGGTGGCCAAGATCCCCGCGTGAGCCCACAGGGACTGGCCGTCGTAGTGCACTCGCACCCCATCGACGTCGCCCTCGATCCGGTCCACGACGTGAGGCACCAACACCACGCCCATCGCGGTCAATCCTTCCGACAAACGGGTAACCGCCGTATCCGGGTCGAGCCACGCGTCGCCGTCGAGGAACACGCCGGTACTGATCCGGTCGCTCAAACCGGCGAAGGCGACGGGATCAGTCTCACGCCGCATAACCCGTGTGGTCACGCCGAAGTCGTCGGCCACGCCACGGAACTGATCGACCAGACGCCGGTCGCTCACGTCCCAGCCGGTCAATAGTGTGCCGGTCACCGCAATATCGATTCCCCGTCCGCACACTTCCTCGAACTCACGAGAGAGCAATTGCCACGCGCCCAGGGCGCGTCGCTGCAATTCGAAGTTGGCGCGCTCACCCGGAGCGATCTCGGCGTGGGGAGCAATCATGCCCGCCGCCGCCCACGTTGCACCGCGTCCCACCCGAGAGTCGAAGACCGTCACCGAATGGCCCGCGCGCGCCAACCGCCACGCGCTCGTCAGTCCGACAATGCCGGCACCCACCACGATGACGGAATAGCGTGGCGAACTCACGTGTCTACGATACGACGCCGTCTCCAGTGACGGTTTCGCTATAGTGGACGCCGGGTCAGCGTTGCCCCGGAAGGTGACGCCCATGACAAAGACCCCTACTCTCTACGATTCGGCATTCGAGCACGACGCCTGTGGCGTCGGCATGATTGCTGACCTCAGCGCCCGCCCGACGCACGCGACGGTCGCTGACGCACTGACCATCCTCGAGAATCTCGAGCACCGCGGAGCCACGGGTGCCGACGTCGATTCAGGGGACGGTGCCGGCATCTTGCTGCAAATGCCTGATTCCTTCGTCCGCGATGTCTTCGGCGACATCGTCCCGCCCGCCGGGGAGTACGGCGTGGGTTTTTGGATGATCCCGCGCGACGCCGATCGCGACCAGGTCAGGGACGAGATCGCTGAGCGCTTCGCGCGCGTCGGAGTGACGACCCTCGCGTGGCGCGACGTACCGGTCGCGTCGTCGCTTCTCGGTCCCACGTCGGCGGTCTCGGAGCCGTGGTTCGTCCAGCAACTCGTGGGCCAGGGCGAGGCCGCCCACCTCGAGCGGGCCATGTTCGCGGCGCGCAAGGTCTGTGAGCACGAGCTCGACGTCTACGCCGCGTCCTGCTCGCCCCACGTGTTGATCTACAAGGGCATGCTCTCCTCGCCCCAATTGCGCGCCTATTTCAGCGACCTGCGCGACGAGCGCTTGACGTCGGCGATCGCTGTCGTGCACAGTCGTTTCTCCACCAACGTCTTGCCGCGCTGGGACCTCGCCCAGCCCTTCCGCTACATCGCGCATAACGGGGAGATCAACACGGTTCGCGGCAATCGCAATTGGATGACCGCACGCGAGACGACCTTGTCGAGCGATGAACTACCCCTCTCAATGGACCAACTCACGCCGATCATCACGCCCGACATGAGTGACTCGGCCAGCTTCGACGAGGTCGTCGAGCTCCTGGTGCAATCGGGTCGCTCGCTGCCGCACGCGATCTTGATGATGATTCCCGAGGCGTGGGAGCGCTCCACGGCCATGGACCCGGCGCGACGCGACTTCTATCGGTACCACGCGGCGTTGATGGAACCGTGGGACGGTCCGGCCTCGGTCACCTTCTGCGATGGTCGCGTCGTGGGTGCCGTCCTCGACCGCAATGGCCTGCGACCGGCGCGGTACTGGGTCACCAAGGACCAGCGCGTCATTTTCGCCTCCGAGGTCGGCGTACTGCCGGTGGACCCGGCCAATATCGAGCGCAAGGGTCGTCTGCAGCCGGGGCGCGTCTTCCTCGTCGACGTCGAGCAAGGTCGCATCATCGAGGATGAGGAGCTCAAGTCCACCCTGGCGAATCAATCGCCCTACGGTGAGTGGCTGGCGCGAGAGCAAGTGTCCCTCGACGAGCTCGAGCCCCGTTCGATGCTCACGCCCAGCTACGCCTCGGTGGTCCTGCACCAAAAGGTCTTCGGCTACAGCGAGGAAGACCTTCGCCTCATCGTGCGACACATGGCCCAAGTGGGCGAGGAGCCGATCGGCTCCATGGGTTCGGACGCGGCGCTGCCGGTGCTGTCGACCAAGCCACGGCCCTTGTTCGACTTCTTCACCGAACTCTTCGCCCAGGTGACGAATCCGCCGCTCGACGCCATTCGTGAGGAGCTCGTCACCTCGACGCGGGTGACCATTGGGGGGGAGGACAACCTCCTCACCGAGTCGCCTCGCCACTGCCACCAGATCGTGCTGGCGACCCCGATCCTCAGCATCGATGAACTCGCCAAGATTCGTTACATCCACGAGGCCCAGGCCGAGTGGGATTTTCGCAGTGAAGTCGTCGATGGCCTCTTCGAGGCTCACGGCGAGGGCACCGACGCCGATCGTTTGGCCGCGGCGGTCGCGCGCGTCTGCGACGAGGCGGTGGCCCTGGTGCGCGGGGGAGCGAACATCATCATCCTCTCGGACCGCAACACGTCCGCCGAACTCGCGCCGATTCCGAGTTTGTTGCTGACGTCCGCGGTGCACCACCGTTTGGTCGACGAACACCTGCGCACCAGCGCCGCACTGGTGATCGAAGCCGGCGACGTTCGCGAAGTCCACCACGTCGCGCTGCTACTGGGATTCGGTGCCTCGGCGGTGTGTCCGTATCTGGCCTACGAGAGTATCGACGCCCTCGTCGCCACGGGGGAGATCACCAGCGTGGCCGCCGCCGAGGCGCGCTACCAGTACGCCAAGGGCTTGACCAAGGGCATCGTCAAGATCATGTCCAAGATGGGCGTCTCCACGGTGGCCAGTTACGTCGGCAGCCAGCTCTTCGAGGCGGTGGGTATCGACGCGCAGGTCTTGGCCGAGTACTTCCCGGGCTTTCGCTCCCGCTTAGGGGGCATCACCTTGGCGCACGTCGCCCGATCCATCCTGGCCACCCACGCGAGCGCCTACCACCCCGCTCCCGCCGAGCGCGTCGAGATTCGCAACCGCGGCGAGTACCAATGGCGTCGCGACGGCGAGATCCACCTGTTCAACCCACGCACGGTGCAGAAGCTCCAACACGCCACGCGCGAGAAGCGCTTCGACATCTTCCGCGAGTACACCGCGATGGTCGACGAGCAGGCCGAAGGAGCGGCGACGCTGCGGAGTTTCTTGCAACTGCGACCGGCGCCCACGCCGGTGCCCCTCGATGAGGTGGAGAGCGCGGCGTCGATCATCAAGCGATTCTCCACCGGAGCGATGTCCTACGGATCGATCTCCGAAGAGGCTCACACCACCTTGGCCATCGCGATGAACAACATCGGCGGTAAGTCGAACACCGGCGAGGGGGGCGAGGACGAGGAGCGCTTCGACGTCAACGACCCGAGGGGTAATCGTCGCTCGGCCATCAAACAGGTCGCTTCGGGCCGCTTCGGCGTGACCAGTCGCTACCTGGTGAACGCCGACGACATCCAGATCAAGATGGCCCAGGGGGCCAAGCCCGGCGAGGGCGGACAACTACCCGGGTCCAAGGTCTATCCGTGGATCGCCAAGACCCGTCACTCCACTCCGGGAGTGGGCCTCATCTCGCCGCCGCCGCACCACGACATTTACTCCATCGAGGACCTCGCCCAGTTGATCTACGACTTGAAGAACGCCAACGATCAGGCACGGATTCACGTCAAGTTGGTCTCCGAACAAGGCGTGGGCACCATCGCCGCGGGCGTGGCCAAGGCGCACGCCGACGTCATCTTGATCTCCGGCCACGACGGTGGGACCGGAGCGGCGCCCCTGACCTCGCTCAAGCACGCGGGCACCCCCTGGGAGCTCGGTCTGGCCGAAGCGCACCAGACCCTGGCGATGAACGGACTGCGCAGCCGCGTGGTCGTGCAGGTCGACGGCCAACTCAAGACTGGCCGCGACGTCATCATCGCAGCCATGCTCGGGGCCGAGGAGTTCGGCTTCGCCACGGCGCCCCTCGTCGTCTCGGGTTGCGTGATGATGCGCGTGTGTCACTTGGACACGTGTCCCGTGGGCATCGCCACCCAGAACCCGGTGTTGCGCGAACGATTCACCGGCAAGCCCGAATTCGTCGAGAACTTCTTCCAGTTCATCGCCGAAGAGGTTCGCGAGTACATGTCCCAGCTCGGAGTCCGTACCTTGGACGAACTGGTGGGTGACACCTCGCGCCTCGAGGTGCGCACCGTGGACGACGAGGCCAACACGCTCGATTTACGAGCCCTCCTGGTCACGACGGACCCCGATCAACGGCGCCAGAGCGTCAAGCAGGAGCACGGCCTCGACGAGGCGCTTGACTGGCGATTCCTCTCCGAGGCCTTGGAGTCCGCCACCTCGGGACGTCCAGTGGAGATCGCGCTTCCCATCAACAACGTGAACCGCGCGGTGGGCACCCTCACCGGCAGCGCGATCACCCGTACCCTGGGTTCCCAGACACTGCCCCCCGACCACGTCACGATTCGCCTGGAGGGCTCGTCGGGACAGAGTCTGGGCGCGTTCATCCCGTCGGGGCTCACCCTACGCCTGAGCGGTGATACCAACGACTACGCCGGCAAGGGACTCTCGGGCGGGCGCATCATCATCGCGCCCCCCGCGTCGTCGACCTTCGCGCGCCACGAGAACATCATCGCGGGCAACGTCATTGGCTACGGCGCCACCAGCGGTGAGATTTTCATCTCCGGGGTCGTGGGCGAGCGGTGCGCGGTGCGCAACTCGGGAGCCACCATCGTCGTCGAGGGCACCGGCGACCACGCGTGCGAGTACATGACCGGTGGCGTGGTCGTCATCCTCGGGGCGGTGGGCCGGAACCTGGCCGCCGGCATGAGTGGCGGCACCCTCTACCTCTACGATCCCGCCAACGCCGTCCATGACCACCTGTCGGCCGGCGTGTACGAGATTGACCCGCTCGAGTACCCCGACGAGGACCTCCTACGGCCACTGCTCGAGCGCTACGCCGACGAAACCGGTTCCTTGGTCGCTCGCGACATCTTGGCCCAGTGGCGCACCGAGCGGATGAATTTCGTGCGCATCGAGACGTCGGAATATCAGCGAGTACGAGACGAGTTACGCAATGGGTAAGCCCACCGGTTTCTTAGAGTTTGAGCGACGCGGGCCGGCGATGCGACCGGTACCGGTGCGCCTCCGCGACTGGCGCGAAGTCTACGAACCCCAGAGCGACGAGGCGGTCGCCGAGCAGGGCGCGCGGTGCATGGACTGCGGAATTCCCTTCTGCATGCAGGGATGTCCCCTGGGGAACCGCATCCCGGTGTTCAACGATCTCGTCTATCGCGGTCGCTGGGACGAAGCCGCCGAGCAGCTGCTCGACACCAATAATTTTCCCGAGTTCACGGGTCGCTTGTGCCCCGCCCCGTGCGAGTCGGCCTGCGTCCTGGGCATTGGCGCGGACCCGGTGACCATCGAACGTCTGGAGTACGAAGTCATCGAGCACGCCTTCGCGCGCGGTGTCGACGTCCAGCGCCGTCCTCGTGTCGACACGGGCCGTCGCGTCGCGGTGGTCGGTTCGGGACCCGCAGGACTGGCCGCGGCGGCCCAGTTGCGCAGCGCCGGGCACCACGTCGAGGTCTTTGAGCGCGCCGACGCCATCGGCGGGCTGCTGCGCTACGGCATTCCCGAATTCAAGTTGGAGAAGCGCGTGCTCGATCGGCGCCTCGACGCGATGAGTGCGGCCGGGGTGGTGTTCCACGCCTCGCACCCGGTGGGGGATGAGGGCGTTCCCCTGGCGGACCTCCAGCGCGACTTCGACGCCGTGGTCCTGGCCCTCGGTTCGACCCGTCCCCGTCTGATCGCGGTGCCTGGCGCCGAGCTGACGGGGGTCTACCCCGCGATGACCTACCTGGAGGCCGCTAACCGGGCGGTGCGCGAACAGCGCGACTCCACGATCAGCGCCGCGGGGCGTCACGTCGTGATCCTGGGTGGCGGCGACACCGGTGCCGACTGCCTGGGCACCGCGCATCGACAGGGCGCGGCGTCGGTCACTCAGATCGAGATCATGGACGAGCCACCCCACGATCGACCCGCCGACCAGCCCTGGCCCACCATGGCCCGCCTCTACAAGGTCACCTCGGCCCACCAGGAGGGCGGCGAGCGCCGATTCGCCACCGAAACACTCGAGTTTCGCGGCCAGGACGTCGTGAGCGAGATCGTGGTGCGCGATAACCACACCGGTGAGATCGTGACTGCCCCCGTGGACCTCGTGTGCATCGCCGCGGGATTCGTTGGTCCCGAGCTCGACGCGCTGGGTCTCGCCGAGGCACCCCACGTCACGCCGCGAGCGACGCTCTCGGTCGACTCGAAGTGGCGAATGGACTCACTGTCCGGCGAGAGCCCGGTGTTCGCGTGCGGTGACGCCGTGCGCGGCCAGAGCTTGATCGTCTGGGCGATCGCCGAGGGACGCAGCGCCGCGGCCGCGGTGGATGGCTACCTGCGCGGGGGAGCGACCTCGCTGCCCGCCCCGGTGGAACCCTACAGCGTCTCCTGGTAACGACCTACCACGGGAGAACGAACAGGCTCTCCACCACCTTCATCAGCAAGGTAACGGCCTCGTCCTCGCCCAGGGTGCCGTCGAGAATCAGGTCCCACGTGCCGATGATGGCGTTGATGATGATGCCCATCTTGGCGTAGCTAAGCGGATGCACCTCCACCTGGGGATCGATGAGCTCGGCCCACCGCGCCACGATTGAGTGACGCAGTTGCGCGACGGTCGGCCACAGATCGCGGGGCAGCGCACTGATATCACCGAACATCGAGCGCATCAATTGGCGGTCGCGCGCCGAGAGGTGCAACACCCGGCGCAGCTGTCGTTCCACGACCTCACGGACCTCGAGGACGCGCGATCCGTCACTGGACTCGAAGGACAACCGCATGTGCGCCATCCGCACCTGAATGACCTCGACCAGGAGAGCGTTGAGGTCGCCGAAGTGCTGGTACACCAATTGACGCGAGATGCCGGCCCGATGAGCGACCTCCACAATCGTCAAGCGCGCCAGTCCGTCACGAGCGAGCACCTCGTCGGCGGCCTTGAGAATCGAGTCGCGTCGTGACTGCGCATCTAGGTACTGGCGCTTGCTCGGCAGGTCGCGATGGGTTTCCATCCCTCTAGTGTAGAGATATTGACACTATGTAAAATTCTAAACTATGTTAAGGATATGACGCTGCCGCCACCACTCGCACCACCCCTCGAGTCGTCGACGCTCTCGGGACTCGCGCGCTGGGGGCAATGGTGCGCGACTCGTCCCTGGCGCGTGTTGGTCACGTGGCTCATCGTTCTCGCCGCGTGTTCGTCGTTGGCGAGCAGTCTGCACGCCACCTTCAGCGACAACGTCACCCTCACGGGGACCCAGGCCTACGTCGGTCAAAGTGCCCTGATCGCCAATGAGCCGTCCACCGCGGCGAGTACGGGACTCATCGTCTTCACCTCCGCCTCGCCACTCTCGGCGCAGGCCAGCGTGCTGACGACGGCGACCACGGCCCTAGCGGGCGTCGAGCACGTCACCTCGGTCTCGCGCGCCCTGAGTAGCGCGACCACCTCGCGCGACGGACGAACGAGTTACGTGACGTTGGGTTTTGACGTGGCCTCGCGGGCGTTGACCCACCGCGTCGTCACTCAGCTCGACGCGGCACTCGCCCCCGTTCGCGCCCACGGCGTCCACGTGGCCTACGGCGGCGGTCTGGACATCGTCACCCAACCCAGCGTGAACGACCACGCGTCGGAGATCGTCGGCGTGGTCGTCGCCCTGATCGTCCTCCTGGTGATCTTCGGCAGCGTGGTGGGCGCCCTGGTGCCACTGCTGGCCGCGCTGGTCGCCATCGCCGCTGGTCTCTCGCTGCTCAACATCGTCGCGGTGCGGATCGCCTTCGGGGCGTCAGCGCCCAAGCTGGCCGCCATGATCGGCATCGGCGTGGGCATCGACTACGCGGTGTTCTTGACCACGCGTTTTCGTCAGCTCCTGCGCGACGGCGAGTCACCCGCCCGAGCGGCCGGCTTGACGACGGCGACCAGCGGCCGAGCCGTTCTGGTCGCCGCCACCACGGT
>Ga0209067_10001529_pt1 | contig 14175 bp, 11 predicted proteins | sample ColStrG_CSR_2013_FD_187199 | JGI IMG/M metagenome (GOLD analysis project Ga0209067, IMG submission 187199) | Freshwater sediment microbial communities in response to fracking from Pennsylvania, USA - Cold Stream Run_MetaG_CSR_2013 (SPAdes)... | ecosystem: Environmental > Aquatic > Freshwater >... | reverse complement strand
GGGTACCAGCTCGCGCGCCTTGCGTCCGGTGGCGGCCCGTTCCTCGGGGGTGGGAAGCGTCATGCCCCCATCCTGTCATCACTGTCTCCGGACGACCACCGGCAACGAGCGCTTCGGCCACGGTGGGCCGCTGGGCCGTGGACCACCCGGGTGCGGTCGACCGCTGTGGTGGTGTCGGGTCGCTACCTGCGGGACTTGCGGCGCTTGGCCAGGACGATGGCCAGGCGGTCGACGATCACGCCCAGCAGGGCCGAGATGAGGATCACCCAGATCAGGCTGGCCCTGGTGTCGAAGAAGACGAAGTTGACCTTGACCGAGGTCGAGTTGCCCACGATGAAGGCGATCAGCAGGACCACGGCGATGCCGAGCACCACCAGGCGCACGATGTCCCGGGTCTCGCGCTTGCCCGACGACGGTTCCCCGGGCTGCTTCGGTTCCTGGGCCATCGGGCGATCCTCCGTTACGGCGCGTACCCGACCGACAGTACCTCCGGAGTCACGGCGGGTCCGGGATGCGGTCCCGCCGTGACTCCCGGCGCAGGGCTGGGGCTGTGGCTACGGGGTGGCGCGGTTCGTCGGTGCCGCGTGCAGGGGCATGGCCGGTGCCGCAGCGGCAGGGATGGTGTATCCGGACACCGACCCGGTGATGGACGCAGTGCCGTATCCGGTCATGCACAGCGAGTCGCCTGCGGGGATCACCAGACCGGGGCTCAGCGTGTCGTCGCTGCTACCGAGCGCCACCGCGAGCAGTGCCTGGTGGTACGACCCGACGAGCCCACCGGAACAGGCGGTCCCCGACTCGACCTCCAGGTAGTAGTAGCTGCCGGCGGACGGGTTGGCGAAGACCATGAGGTGGACAACGTCGACGACCAGAGCGTCCCCCGCAGGCGGTGTCGCCACCTCGGTCGTCGTGCCACCGCCGTAGTTGACGTCGTAGGTGCCCTGGTAGAGCGACGCCGCCGCCGCCGGGGCGACCTGGAGCTGTCCGGCCGGTGTCACGTCGGCCTTGTTCGTACTGGTTCCCTCGATCCCGGTGAACTTGAGGGCGACGACGGCACCGACGGTGGTGGGGATGGCCAGGACGGCGACCGCCACCCCGGCGACGAACCACCCTGCCGCCGGCATGCGCTTGAGACGGGACATGATCACGCTCCTCTGGGCCGGCGCAGTCGCCGGACGGAGCGCCCGCCGTCACCGTGCCCGGAACCGACCGTAGGGCAACCGGGCGCGCGTTTCCATCGGCCCGACCGAAGTACCCGCCCCTGCGAGTCACGGGCCTGGTGGCTTCAGCGCAGCAGCAGGAGGGTGGCGTCGTGGGCGAAGTTCAGGATCGGGCCGGGGATGATCCCGAACACGACGGTGAAGGCCACGCAGGTGCCGATGGCCACGGCGGTCAGCGGCGGCACCGGCACGATGCCCCGGGCCTCCACCTCGGCCGTTGGCGGCGCGTCGGTGAGGGTCTGGAGGCTGGCCACGGTGTCGCTCGTCGAGTCACCGGGAGCCGGCTCGGCCGGCACCGGCTCGTCGGCCGTGTTGGCGTCGACGACGTCACCGGTGTCGCCCACCGGCGAGAACATGGTGACGGCCAGGCGCAGGTAGAAGAACGCGGCCACCGCAGCGGACGCCATGGCCACCACGGCGAGCGTGTAGCCCTGGTCGGACACCGAGGCCTCGATGACCCCCAGCTTGGCCAGGAACCCGGTGGTGAACGGTGCACCGGCCTGTCCGAGCAGGAGCACGGCGAAGGCCAGCGCCAGCAACGGCTGGCGCCTGGCCAGTCCCCGGTAGTCGGTGATCTTCGAGCGGGTGTCGCCGGGGCCGGCGACCACGGTGATGACGGCGAACGTCCCGATGACCAGGAACATGTAGGTGAACAGGTAGTAGAGGGAGGCCGACACGCCCCGGGCCGACACCGCCTCCACGCCGAGCAGGATGAAGCCCACGTGGTTGATCGACGAGTACGCCATCATCCGCTTCACGTCGCGCTGGTTCAGAGCGACCACGGCACCCAGTACCAGGCTGAGCAGTGCCAGCACCCACACCACGGGCTGCCAGTCGGCCCGGACCGTGGGGAACGAGGTCACGAACACCCGCAGCAGGGCGGCGAAGGCACCGGCCTTGGCCACGGCGGCCATGAACCCGGCCACCGGGGACGGCGACCCTTCGTAGACGTCGGGCGACCACAGGTGGAACGGCACGGCGGCGATCTTGAAGGCGAACCCGACCAGCAGCAGGGCGAGTCCGCCCAGCAGCACGCCGTTGTGCACGATGACGTGACGCGACAGGTAGTCGGCGATCTGGGGGAGGTTGGTCGTGCCGGTGGCACCGTAGGTGAGGGCGATGCCGTAGAGGAACACCGCCGACGAGAACCCACCGAGCACGAAGTACTTGAGGGCGGCTTCGCCCGACTCGGCCCGGCGGTGGTTGAACGCGGCCAGGACGTAGAGGGCGATGGAGAGGATCTCGAGGCCGAGGAAGACCACGATGAGGTCGTTGGCCGCCCCCATCATCATCGCCCCCGATGCCGACACCATGGCCAGCACCTGGTACTCGGGGCCGTCGATGCCCTCGCGCCGGAGGTAGCCGTCGCCGACCAGTGCGGTCAGCAGCATGGCGATCGACACGGTGATCTGGATGAAGACGTCGAATCCGTCGAAGGCGATCGCCCCGGCGATGGTGACCGTCGGGCCGTGGGTGGCCACCTGGTCCCACTGCACCAGCGCGGCGATCAACGCGGCGACCGAGACGGAGGCGGCCACGATCGTGCCCGCCCGCACGTCCAGGATCCGCCGCAGGAGCGACGACACCAGCATCAGCGCCAGCGCCCCGCCCAGCATGATCAGCATCGGCAGGATGCTCAGGTAGTCGATGTGGGGCACGTGGATGGTCGGCGCCGCCGAGGTGGCCAGGAGGTTCACTTCGATCCCCCCGTCAGCTTGGCCGGAGCCGCCGGCGACGCCGAGGTACCCGTGGTCCGCACGGCCACCAGCGGCCCCTGGCGGAGCTCGGCCGGGACCGGTGTGTTGGTCACGGTGTCGACGTGGACGACGAGTCGGTTGACCGACGGCGTGATGCGGTCGAGCACCGGCTTCGGGAACACGCCGAGCAGCACGATGAGGACGATCAGGGGGGCCACGATGAGGCGCTCGTTCACCGACAGGTCCCGGGTGGTGCGGTCCTCCTCGGTCGGCTCACCGTGGAAGACCTGCTGGTAGCCCCACAGCAGGTAGACCGCGGCGATCACCACACCGGCCATGGCGGCCACGGCCCACCAGCGGTGCGCCACGAAGGTGCCGATCAGGATGAGGAACTCGCCCACGAAGCCGTTGAGGCCGGGCACGCCGATCGAGGCCAGCATGGCCAGGGTGAAGACGCCGGCCAGCACCGGCGCCGGGGACTGCAGTCCCTTCAGCGAGCCGATCTGCCAGGTGCCCCGGCGCTCATAGATCCAGCCCACCAGGATGAAGAGCACGGCGATGACGAGGCCGTGGTTCACCATCTGGAGGACCCCGCCGCTCAGGCCCTGGCTGTTGAGGGCGAAGGTCCCGAGCGCGATGAACCCGATCTGGGCCAGCGACGAGTAGGCCAGGAGCCGCTTGAGATCCCGCTGGGCGCAGGCCACCAGCGCCCCGTAGGTGATCCCGATGACGGCCAGCGTGAGCAGCAGCGGTGCCAGTGTGCGGCTGGCCTGCGGGAACAGGTTGAGGTCGAAGCGGATGATGCCGTAGGTGCCGAGCTTGGCCATGACCGCCACCAGGAGGATGGCGACCGCCGTGGGCGACTCGGAGTAGGCGTCCGGTGACCACGTGTGGAACGGGAAGATCGGTGCCTTGACGGCGAACGCCGCGGTGAAGGCGAGGAACAGCAGGACGCCCTCGGTCCCCGACAGGTGGGTGTGCATCAGCGGCGGCAGGGCGAAGGTCAGGACCCCGGTCTGCGACTTGTGGATGAAGGCGATCGCCACGATGCCCACCAGGAGGAAGGCCGAGCCGGCGAACGTGTACACGAAGAACTTGATGGCCGCGTACCCGCGCCGGGCGAAGCCCCACCCGCCGATCAGGAAGTACGACGGGACCAGGGTCAGTTCGAAGAAGAGGAAGAACAGGATCAGGTCGAGCGAGACGAAGCTGCCCATGCACGCCGACTCGAGCAGCAGCACCCAGGCGATGAAGGCCCGCGGGTCGCGCCGGGCCCGGGACCCGAGCATGGTCAGGGGGAACAGGACGGCGGTGAGCACCACCAGGAACAGCGAGATCCCGTCGACGCCGACCGACCAGTGGATGCCCAAGCCGTTGGCCCACTCGTGGGTGGTCACCATCTGGTAGCCGCCGGTGCCGGACTTGAACGCGAAGAGGACGGCTGCGGCCACGGCCAGGGTGAGCACCGTGACGGCGACGCCCACCGCCTCGTGGAACCAGGCGGCGACGGCCTTGCGGGGGATGAGGGCGACGACGCCCGCGCCGACCGCGGGCACCAGGACCAGGACGGTCAGGTACGGGAACGAGGTGGCCGTCATCAACCCCACCACATCCTCGTGAGCATGAAGCCGAGGATGACGACCGTGCCGAACGTGATGCCGAGCACGTAGTTGCGCACGTACCCGGTCTGGGTCTTGCGCAGGAGCGTCCCCGATCCCCGGAAGGCCCCGGCCACGCCGTGGACGGCACCGTCGATGACCTTCGGCTCGATGACGTCGGCGCAGTAGGCGGCCAGGCGCTCGCTCGGGCGCCCGAACACGGCGTCGTAGAGCTCGTTGATGTACCAGGCACCGCGCAGGAACGCACCCTCGAGCGCCGGGCGGTCCGCCCGCTGGGACCAGAGCCGCAGGCCGATCACCACGAAGACGATGGCGACCACCGCGTCGACGATGGCCAGGACCCACAGCGCCGTCGAGCTCAGGTTGTTCTGGAAGAGGTTCGACCCGAACACCGGGTCCACCCAGTTGGCCAGCGAGAAGTTGCTGCCGGAGATGGCCATGACACCGGCGACGGCCGCGAAGAACGCCAGGATCCACAGCGGGACGGTCATGATCCACGGGGACTCGTGCGGTTCGGACACCGCGCCGTCGGCATGGTGGGCGTGAGCGGCGTCGAGCTCGGCCACGTCGTCGTCCGACCCGGCCCACCGGTCGGAGCCGAAGAAGGCCAGACCGGTCAGGCGGCTCATGTAGTAGGCGGTCAGCGCGGCGGTCAGGATGCCGACCACCCACAGGGCCGGGTGGGCGGCCCAGGTGTTGTCCAGCACGTCGCCCTTGGCCCAGAAGCCCGACAGCGGCGGCACCGCGGCGATGCAGAGCCACCCGATGGCGAAGGTGATGAAGGTGATGGGCAGGTAGGCCCGCAGGTTGCCCATCCGCTTGAGGTCCTGCTCGGCGTGCAGGCCGTGGATGACCGAGCCGGCCCCGAGGAACAGCAGTCCCTTGAAGAAGGCGTGGGCCACCATGAGGAAGATCGCCGCGGTGTAGGCGCCGCACCCGATGGCCAGGAACATGTAGCCGAGCTGGGACACGGTGGAGTAGGCGAGCACCTTCTTGATGTCCTGCTGGGCGCAGGCGATGGTGGCGGCCATGAACGCGGTGGCGGCGCCGACGATGGCGATGGTGAGGGCGGCGTCCGGCGATGCGTGCAGGAGCGGGTTCACCCGGCACAGCAGGTAGACGCCGGCGGTCACCATGGTGGCGGCGTGGATCAGGGCGGACACCGGGGTCGGGCCCTCCATGGCGTCGGCCAGCCACGGGAACAGCGGGATCTGCGCCGACTTGCCCATCACCCCCACCAGCAGGAGCAGGCAGATGGCGGTGACGTTGGCCGACCCGATCCGGTCGATGTGGGCGAAGACGTACTGGTAGTCGAGCGAGTGCACCTTGTCGTAGACGAGGAAGATGGCGAGCAGGAAGCCGACGTCGCCGATGCGGTTGTAGACGAACGCCTTCTTGCCGGCGCTGGCCGCCGAGTCCCGGGTGAACCAGAACGACACGAGCCAGTACGAGCAGGTCCCGACGCCCTCCCAGCCGACGAAGGTCACCAGCAGGTTGCTGCCCAGCACCAGGATGAGCATCGAGGCGACGAACAGGTTCATGTACAGGAAGAACTTCGGGTAGTCCTTGTCGCCCTTCATGTACCCGATCGAGTACAGGTGGATCAGGGTGCTGATGCCGGTGATGAACAGGACCATGGTCATCGACAGCGGGTCGACGTAGAGGCCGGCGTGCACCTGGAGCCGGTCCACCGGGATCCAGGTCCACAGGTTCTGGCTGTACGAGCGCACCGGGGCGTTCACCTGCAGGAGGGCCAGGTAGACACCGACCGACACCACGAACGAGGCACCGACGGCACAGGTGGCGACGACCCCGGCGGCCGGGTCGCCCAGCTTGCGTCCGGCGGCCAGCAGGACGGCGAAGCCCACCAGGGGCAGCAGGATGATCAGGTAGGTGAGGTGGAGCATCGCCCGCTCAGCCCTTCATCAGGTGGAGGTCGTCGGCGTTCGTGCTGGCACGCCTGCGGAAGATGGCCACGACGATCCCGAGGCCGACGACGACCTCGGCGGCCGCTACCACCAGGACGAAGAAGACCAGCACCTGCCCGCCGATGTCGTGGAGCTGGCGGGCGAAGGCCACGAAGGCCAGGTTGGAGGCGTTGAGCATGAGCTCCACGCACATGAACATGATCAGCACGTTGCGGCGCACCAGCACCCCGAACGCGCCGATGCAGAACAGGACGACGCTGAGCGACAGGTACCAGGCCGGGCTGATGCTCATGCGTCCACCTCGCCGTCCCCGTTCCCGTCGGTCGCCACGGGCGCGGTGTCCCGGGCGGCCAGGGCGGCGTCGGCCTCCTCGATCTGCTCCGACGACGTCGCCGCCGGTGGTCGGCGGGCCAGCACCACGGCGCCGACCACGGCGATGATGAGCAGGGCCGAGGTGGCCTCGAAGGGGAAGAGGTAGGTCGTGTAGAGGGACTTGCCGATCAGGTTCACGTTGGGCGCACCGGTGTCGGAGCCGGACACCTGGGGCTGGCCGGTGGTCCACCGGGACACCTGGCCCAACAGCAGCAGTCCGGTCGCCCCGAGTGCGACCAGGGCGACGGCCAGCGGCCGCTGGCCGCGCAGCGGCTCGGCCGCCACGTTCTCCTCCTTGTCCACGCCCAGGAACATGATCACGAACAGGAAGAGCACGACGATGGCGCCGGCGTAGACGATGACCTGGACCGCGGCCAGGAAGCTGGCCTGCTGCAGCACGAACAGCACGGCGACACCGAACAGGGTCATGACGAGCATGAGGGCCGAGTGCACCGGGTTGCGGGCCACCACCACGCCGATGGCCCCGGCCAGGACGATGGCCGCGGCCACGGCGAACACCCCGACATCGGGGAGCGTCGGATGGGAGGACGACGTCACGAGGACGCCGAGCAGTGCGGTCATGCGCCACCGCCGTCGGACGGCTCGTCGGCGGCCGGCGTCGGCTCGGGCAGCCGGTCGCGCTCGGAGTTGCCGGCGCGCTTGGCCGCCGCGTAGGCGACGTCCGCCTCTTCGCGGTGCTTCTTCCCGAACCCGGGCCGGAAGCGCTCGGCCTTCTCCATGGCACGCCCGATGGCCCCGCGCGGACCGCGCTTGGCTGCGGGAAGGTCGGCCGGGCGCAGGTGGCGCTCCAGGGTCTCGCGGAGCGGCATGGACCCGGTGGTGGCGTCGTCGCGCAGGCCGCTCTGCCCGCCTTCGGGGGCGCGGACGCCGAACCCGAGTTCGCCCGACCACTGGACCTGGCCCTCGAAGGCGGCGGCACCGGCCGGTGACGTGGCCCGCATCCACCCGGACGTGTGCAGGTCGTCGCCCTCGCGCCAGTCCTCCCACGGCATGTGCCGCGGGCGGCCGTCGTCGTCCACCAGCAGCTCGTCCTTGGTGTAGATGGCGTCGTTGCGGTTGGTGAAGGAGAACTCCATCAGCTTCGACTCGGTGATGGCCTCGGTCGGGCAGGCCTCCACGCACATGTCGCAGTGGATGCACCGGAGGAAGTTGATCTCGTAGACGTAGCCGTAGCGCTCGCCGGGCGACACGGGGTGGTCCGGCGGGTTGTCGAGGCCGCGCACGTAGATGCAGTCCGCCGGGCACACGCCGGCGCACAGCTCACAGCCGATGCACTTCTCCATGCCGTCCTCGTACTTGTTGAGGACGTGGCGGCCGTGCTGACGGGGCTGCTTCGGACGCTTCTCCTCGGGGTACTGACGGGTGACCGCCGGCCGTCCGAGGTGCTCGAGCGTCAGCTTGAACCCGCCGAGGAAGTTCTGTCGGCCGCGGGGCGGCTCGGGGGTCGCCATCAGCGGTCGCCTCCTTCGCTAGGTGCCGCCGGCGGCTGCTGCTCGGCGCGGGTCCACAGGCGCACCCCGACCTGGGGCACCACGGCCCGGGTCGCCTCGCGCTCGGTGCCGATGGCGAAGGCCCGGGTCAGCAGGACGCTGCCCACCAGGACCGCGGCGACCATGCCGACGCCCCACCAGCCGTCGACCACGAAGCCGGCGACGATCAGCAGCCAGCCCAGCGACAGCGGGATGAGCTTCTTCCACCCGAGGTCCATGAGCTGGTCGTAGCGGAGGCGGGGCAGGGCGGCACGCAGCCACACGAAGACGAAGAGGAAGACGATGGTCTTGCCCAGGAACCACAGGATGGGGAAGATCCACTGGATGTGCGGGATGTGGGGCACGGGCCCGTCGGGGCCGCCGAAGAACAGGGTCACCGTGATGGCCGACATGGTGATGGTGTTCATGAACTCGGCCAGGAAGAAGAGGGCGAAGCGGATCGACGAGTACTCGGTGTGGAAGCCGCCCACCAGCTCCTGGTCCGCCTCGACCAGGTCGAAGGGCGGGCGGTTGGTCTCGGCGACGACCGCGATGAAGAAGATGAGGAACGGGATGACGGCCAGGCGGATGGCGTTCCACTGCCAGAGGTGGCCGGCCTGGGCGTTGACGATGTCCCGCGTGCTGAGCGAGCCCGAGATCAGGACGACCATGACCACGGTCATGCCCAGGGCGGCCTCGTAGGAGATCATCTGGGCCGAGGCCCGCACCGACCCGAGCAGCGGGTACTTGGAGCCGGAGGACCATCCGGCGAGCATCACGCCGTAGACGGCGATGCCCGACATGGCCAGGAGGAAGAGGATCCCCATGGCCGGGTCGGCCAGCTGCAGCTCGAACGTGTGCCCGAACAGGGTGACCTCGCCGCCGATGGGGACGATGGCGAACGCCAGGAAGGCCGGGATGATGGTGAGGTACGGGGCCAGCTTGAAGACGAACCGGTCGGCCTTGTCCGGGATCAGGTCCTCCTTGAAGAAGAGCTTGATCCCGTCGGCCAGCGTCTGGGCGATCCCGAACGGCCCGGCACGGTTCGGCCCGATCCGGCTCTGCATGTCCGAGATGACCTTGCGCTCGAACCAGATCATGAGCATGACCGACACCATGAGGGCGCCGAAGACGACGAGGACCTTGACGGCCACGATGGCGAGCACGACCCAGCCCACGCCCTTGGCGTAGAGGGGGTCGGTGCCGAGCAGGGGGGCGAGGTGGGTCACAGGGACTCCATCCGCAGGTCCACCACGGGGAACGCGTGATCGATCAGATCGGCCACCGTGCCGTCGCCCAGGGGGACGTTGATGTCCGCGGCCACCACCTTGCGGGGCAGCGACGGGTCGGGCTCGACCGGGACGACCAGGGTGGCGGTGGTGGACCGGAGGCGCACCTCCCCCCCGGAGGCGACGCCCAGCGCGTCGAGGTCGTGCGGGTTGACCCGCAGCACCCCGGGGCCGACGAGACCGGCCAGTGCGGGCACGGCCTCGACGGCGCTGCCGCCGTCGTAGAGCGCACGGGTGGCGACCAGTCGCACCGAGTACCCGTCGGCCGGGGACACGTGGGGGACGTCGAGTCCGGGTGCACCGGACAGCATCGCCGGCCGGGCCGGGGCACCGGCCTCCGGCTCGCCGGCGGCGGGGGCGGTCCCGGCGTTCGGCGACGACGCCAGTCCGGCCTGCAGGCTCGCGCCCTGTCGCTCGACCGACTCCACGCCGGGTACCGCCACCGGGTCGAGCGGCTCGCGCCGGGTGAGCGACACCGGGCTGGCGCCCAGGGGTGCGACCACGCCGTCCGCCCCGCCGTGGGAGTCCAGGACGGCCCGGCTGATGCCCCGGTGGGACACGGCCAGCTGCTCGATCTCGTCCCACACCGTCCCGACCGAGTCGAAGCCCAGGTCGTGTCCGAGGTGCACGGCGAGCTCGCCGGCGATCATCCAGTCCGGCCAGGCCTGGCCGGGCGGCACCAGCTTCTGGCCGACCCGCGAGATCCGACCCTCGATGTTGGTGGTCGTACCGGGACGCTCGTGGGCCTCGGCCGCCGGGAGGACGACGTCGGCGTACTCGAGCACGTCGCCCGGCGCGGTGGCCACGGCCACCACGAACCCGGCGGCCTCGAGGGCGCGCCGGGCCAGGCTCCGGTCCGGAAAGTCGGTGAGCGGGTCGCTGCCGAGCAGGACCAGCGCCCGCACCGGGGCGCCCCCGGCATGGTCGCCCGCGGCTGCGGCCAGGATGTCGGCGGTGCCCCGGCCCCGGCTCCCGGGCACCGAGCCCCAGGCCGCCTCGAACCAGTCCCGTCCGGCCTCCAGCGACACCCGGCCGGGCAGGATCCCCGGCGCCAGTCCCATGTCCAGCGCACCCAGCACGTTGCCTCGCCGCAGGGCCGGCAGGAACCGGGCGTCGGGCAGGGCCTCGGACAGCGCACGGGCGGCATCGGCCACCAGTTCGGCGTCCTCGGCCAGCGACGGCCGGCCGACCACGACCACCACCGGACCGTCGCCGATGAGCCTGCGTCCCTCGGCCAGGGCGTCGGCGTCCTTGACCGCGGCCGGCGGGGTCCCGTCCGCCACCAGGGCGTCCACCAGGGTCCGGGCCTCGCCCGGCCCGTAGCGCAGCGACACGGCGGCGTGGGCGGTCAGCGCCGTGGCCTGCGGCGACAACTCCACCAGGGACAGGTCCCCGTCGACCGCCGCGGCACGGAGCCGGAGGAAGAGGACCGGGAGCTCCTCGCGCACGTCGCCGGTCAGCAGGATCACCGTCGAGGCCGACGCGGCCTGGTCGATGGTGGCCCGGGGCAGACCGAGCACCAGCTCCGCGGGCAGCCCGTCGCCGAGCTGGGCGTCGACCGAGTCGGTGCCGAGCACGCCCTTGGCCACCCGGGCCCACGCGTAGGCGCCCTCGTTGGTCAGCCGGGCGCCACCGATGACCCCGAGCGAGTCGGCGCCGTCGGCCACGGCGGAACGCAGCCCGGTGGCCACCGTCTCGAGCGCCTCGTGCCAGGAGACGGCCACCAGGGTCCCGTTCTTGCGGACCATCGGTTCGACCAGGCGGTCCTCGCGGTTGACGGCGTCGGCGGCGAACCGACCCTTGTCGCACAGCCACCCGTGGTTGACGGGGTCGATGTCGATGCCGAGCAGCCGGGTGAGCCGGTTGGAGGACGACTGCACGGCCACCCGGCACCCGACGGAGCAGGTGGTGCAGGTCGACTCGACCTGGTCGAGGTCCCACGGGCGGGCGGCGAACCGGTAGGGCGACGCGGTGAGCGCACCCACCGGGCAGATCTGCACGGTGTTGCCCGAGAAGTACGAGGTGAACGGCAGCTCGGGAAACGTGGCGACCTGGATCTGCTCGCCCCGGCCGATGAAGTCGATCTGGGCCTCGCCCGCCACCTCGTCGGCGAACCGGGTGCAGCGGCTGCACTGGATGCAGCGCTCGCGGTCGAGCAGCACCAGCTCCGAGATCGGGATCGGCTTCTCGAAGTGGCGCTTCTCCTCGACGAACCGGGTCTCGCCCGGCCCGTATGCGAGCGTCTGGTCCTGGAGGGGGCACTCACCGCCCTTGTCGCAGACCGGGCAGTCGAGCGGGTGGTTGATCAGCAGGAACTCGAGGACGCCGTCCTGGGCCTTCTTGACCTTGTCGGAGTCGGTGGTGACCTCCATGCCCGGCTGCGCCTCGATGAAGCAGCTCGGCATGAGCGTCGCGCCGCGTGGCCCGCTGACCTCGACGAGGCACATGCGACAGACGCCCACCGACGACATGCGGGGGTGGTAGCAGAAGCGCGGGACGAAGGTGCCGGCCCGCTCGGCCGCGGCGATCAGCAGCTCGCCCTTGCGGGCGCGCACGGTCCGGCCGTCCAGGGTGAACTCGAACTCCTCGGACGGTGTGGCCTGGTCAGCCATAGGGGCAGCCCCCCTCCTTGATGTGGACCAGGAACTCGTCGCGGAACATGGTGATGGCCGAGCTGATCGAGGACGGGATGGACGGACCGAGCACGCAGATCGTGGTCTGCTGCGGCGGCCAGGTGAGGCCGGGGGCGATGTTGTCGCAGGCGTCGAGCAGGAGGTCGAGGTCCTCCTCGCGGCCCTGGCCGCGCTCGATGCGCTCCATGATGCGCTCGAGCCAGCCCGAGCCCTCGCGGCACGGCGTGCACTGGCCGCACGACTCGCGGCTGAAGAACTTGGTGATCCGCCACGCGGCCCGCACCGCACAGGTGTGGTCGTCCATGACCACCACCGAGCCGGACCCGAGCATCGACCCGGCCTCGGCGACCTCGTCCTGGCCCAGGGGCAGGTCGATCTGGTCGGGACCGAACCAGGGGGCCGACACCCCGCCGGGGATGAACGCCTTCAGGCCGCGTCCGTGGGGGATGCCGCCTCCGAGCACGGGGGCGTTGATCAGGTCGTTGAACGTGGTGGTGACCATCTCGAGCTCGTAGACACCGGGGTTCTGCACGTGACCGGCCAGCGCGAACAGCCGGGTGCCGGTGGAGCGGCCGCCGCCGAGGGCGGCGAAGGCCGCGCCCCCGTTGAGCATGATCCACGGCAGGTTCGACATGGTCTCGACGTTGTTGACCACGGTCGGGTCGCCGTAGAGGCCGATGGCCGCCGGGAAGAACGGCGGCTTGATCCGGGGGAAGCCCCGCTTGCCCTCGAGCGACTCGAGGAGGGCCGTCTCCTCACCGCAGATGTAGGCGCCGGCCCCGGGGTGCACCACGACGTCGACCGAGAACCCGGACCCGAAGATGTCCCGGCCGACGGCACCGTGGGCGTAGGCGTCGTTGAGGGCGGCCTGGACCCGCTCGAGGCCGAGTGCGAACTCGCCCCGCAGGAAGATGAACACCCGGGAGACCTGCAGGGCGTAGGCGGCGATGACCACGCCCTCGACCAGCTGGTGCGGGTCCCGCTCGACCAGCAGGTGGTCCTTGAACGTGGCCGGCTCCGACTCGTCGCCGTTCACCACCAGGTACGTCACCGGCGCCTTGCGCAGCATGGACCACTTGCGGCCCGCCGGGAACCCGGCGCCGCCCCGTCCGAGCAGGCTGGCCGCGTCCACCTCGGCGGCGACGGCCTCGGGCGTCATGGCCAGCGCCTTGCGCAGGCCGTCGTAGCCGCCGGTGGCCAGGTACCGCTCGAGCGTGTGCGAGTCGTCGTGGCCGATGCGGGCGGTGACGATCTTCGGCGGGTCGGTGATCGCCATCAGGATCCTGCCCCCTCGGCCGGTGCCGCCGCCGCCTCGCGGGCGGCACGCGCCTCGGCGGCCGCGGCGCGCTCCCGGGCGATCTCGTCGGCGTCCACGGCGAGCCCGTTGGCCCGGCGGACCCGGATCAGGGTCCCGTGCGGTGGGATCTCGGCGCCACGGGCGCCGGAGCGGAGCTCACCGATGAGGCGGTCGAACGACTCGGGGGTCTGGGCGCCCACGTAGCGGTGGTTGACCTGGACGCACGGGGCCCGGTCGCAGTCGGCCAGGCACTCGGCCTCCTCCAGCGTGACGGTCCCGTCGGGGGTGGTGCCACCGGCACCGATCCCGAGGGAGTCCTCGGCGTGCTCGAGCAGTTCGGCGGCGCCGCCCAGCAGGCAGGCGATGTTGGTGCAGACCGCCACCACGTACTTCCCCACCGGCTCGGTGTGGAGCATGTCGTAGAACGATGCCGTGCCCAGCACCTCGCTGGGGGTCACGCCGACCAGGCCGGCGATGTCGACCATGGCTTCGGGCGTGAGCCAGCCGTCCTGCTCCTGGGCCAGGTGGCACAGCGGGATCAGTGCCGAGCGCGGCTCGGGGTAGAGCTCGATGAGCTGGCGGGCGCGGGCCACGGTGTCGGACGACAGGTGGGTGGGGGCGGCCGGGGCC
>Ga0209067_10001527_pt1 | contig 14179 bp, 15 predicted proteins | sample ColStrG_CSR_2013_FD_187199 | JGI IMG/M metagenome (GOLD analysis project Ga0209067, IMG submission 187199) | Freshwater sediment microbial communities in response to fracking from Pennsylvania, USA - Cold Stream Run_MetaG_CSR_2013 (SPAdes)... | ecosystem: Environmental > Aquatic > Freshwater >... | reverse complement strand
CGCGCGATGGTTTGGGAACGAAATCCAAACGAAATCGGGGATCGTACCCTGTTGTTCGACAATTGGCGTGCGAGGCTCTGCGCTTTTCTCGGTATACCTCCTGGGCCTGGCCTACGCTCCCAGTCACCGAGACTGGTTGTCTAGCCATGGACATCACGCATCTCCAAGATCGGGTCAATTGGGGATTAAACCGGGCCGCGAACGTGGTGGGAGAACCAACGGACGCCTTCCGCCCCAACGGTACAAATGATCCAATCAATCTATCTAACAGATTCCTTCACCTGCCGGCCTTCTTCGGACCCGCGACCGGAGTGATGTCACGAGCGGTCGGCTATGGCGAGTCCGTATGGTGCGGAATATTCGATGCTGCATATACCAAGGCCGGTGATTATCTCAAAAACAGCAGTGGACTCTGGTTTGTGATAGCTCAACAAAGCCTATTACCGGTGCTTTGTGTCAAAGCAAATCGGGTTATGTCGGTAACTCGTATAATGGCCCCAGCCACGGGGGCCGCTTATGGATCCGCAACCGAGGGGACAACGATGACCATCCTCTCAAACTGGCCAGGAAGCTTTCTGGTCGAAGGTAAAGAGGAGATGCCAGGCAGCGGCCTGCCTTCAGATACCGCCGCCCCCACCTGGATTGGCCTACTTCCAGCTGTCCATCGCCAATCTATTCAATCGGCCGATATCATCACGCTTAACGATAATACCAGGGGTGTCGTCATCGCAGCCGAACTCACCGATCTAGGCTGGCGCCTGAAAATCCGGCAAGCGACAACCTAATGGCCGACCTGTCAGACGTCGAAATAGCACTGACTGCCCAGGTGGTGTCGGCCCTTTATCCTTCTGGCCTTGCGTTTAATAGCGCCCTCGGAGTGAATTGCCGGATTTATCGAGGATGGCCTGGTCCATCCGCACTGAACGCCGATTTGGCCGCGGGAGCGATAAATGCCACAATATTTCCGGCACGCGAACTGGATAAAATCGACGATCCGTACCTGAACTGTGAAGTCTCTACGATCCCGCTGTCAGAACTCACCGTCATGGTCGATAACGATACAATTTTATTCTCAGGCGGCGTGACCTTGGGAATCCTCGCCGGTGTATTGGCGGACAACTCATCGTTTATTTACCAGACATCAAGCGGCGATACTCCGGCCAGCATCGCGGCCAGTCTTGCCGGTAAAATCAGACCTATACGACCCGTCGTATATTCAGGTGCAAGCTTGAGTATTCCTGGCACGACGACATTGATCGCCAGAACCCAACAAGCCGCGGTTCTGACACGAGCGTCGCGCCGTCTCCGCCGAGACTTACATGTCGCGCTATGGTGTCCAAATCCGTCGATACGAGACGCGGCGGCGAAAACCGTTGATACCTTGATGTCGACAAAATCCTTTATCGAGCTTTCAGATGGCACCGCATGTCATGTTTTGTACCGTTCTTCGCAAGTTTACGACCAGTCTCAAAACGCTAATCTCTACCGGCGTGACCTAATTTATTGCTGCGAATACGTGACAACTACCCAGGTCAACGCGCCGTTGATGATGTTTGGTCAACTGGCCCAGGCCACCACGCACTATGTTTGATCCACGAGCCAACCCGAATGATCTTCCCGGCGGATCGCGGTTTCCCGATTGGTTGGATATCTCCGCTATCTGTGCCGTTCCGCCGATCACTCCGTAAATGAACGGAAATTCAGATTGCCATGCCAACTCTCATTTCTCATGTCTGGAAACCCAGTAACGCTCGTGCGCTAACTATCGACAGTTTCTTGCCGGTTCCCAGGGGCACGACCGCGGTTACTCCTCTCACGCTGAATTGGCCGGTGAAGGATCCGGCCGACGTGTTAGATTATCAATTGGATATAGGTCCCGCATTGACGGGAAACGCGGATGACGCAATTCAGGATGTTGATATCACAATTGACCCCAGTCAGCCTGGTGATTTGTCAGCGGATAATATCTTGGCTGACGGAAGCCGGATTGTCATTTGGTTCTCCGCGGGACAGGCGGGTGTCACATATACCGTAACGGCGCAAATCGTCCTGACCAGTGGACGATCGATTCAGCGTTCTATACTGCTTCCGGTCCTCGCCTTGTCGACCCCTTCCGCACCTGCCGACGCGATCACAAGCTCGGCAAACAGTCCGTTAACCGACCAAAATGGTAACCCAATATCGTCTATGTAAGGCCGACCGGTGTCATGCTTGCCGCGACCGTCATTTCGTTGCCTGACCCGGACCGGACGGGCTCTCGATCGGCCAGGAGACAATTTTAGAACGGAAGGACCTTTAGAATATGCCTGTATTTCAGAATGGCTCCATTAACAATACCGCGTTAGTTGTTCCTGATTTATATGTCGAGGTTGTTCCGCCTCAAAACCTGGTTTTGAATGGCGTTCCAACCAACATATTGGGGGTGATTGGGACATCATCCTGGGGGCCAGTTGGGACGCCGGTGACAGCCGGGTCAATGTCAAACTATTATTCCGCTTTCGGCCCCCTGATGCCCCGAAAATACGACATGGGCACTCAGTTCGCCACGGCCGTTCAGCAGGGCGCTCAGAGCTTCATCTGCGTACGCGCGACCGATGGGACCGACACTGCCGCGTCGGCAATTTTTCCAGGAACGGCTGTCACCCTTACAGCGCTGTACACGGGATCTCTCGGTAATCAAATCGCGGCAACCCTCAAATCTGGGTCGTTGCCGGGAAGCTGGGCCTTGGTGATACAATTTCCTGGGCACCAGCCGGAGATTTTCGATAATATAGGCGGCTCTGGCGCGCAATTTTGGCAGGCCCTTTCTGAGGCTGTCAATCAAGGCGTGGGTGTGCCGCGCGGCCCTTCCGCCGTCATCACTCTTCTGGTTACCGGAAATACCAGCACGCCATCACCTACGTCTTTGACGCTTGGCAGTACGACTGCCGGCTCAGACGGTGCGGCCGGGGTGGGTCCGGCTCAGTTGGTCGGACTTGACGGCGCGACACGTAGCGGAATGTATGCGCTGCGCGCGCAAGGTTGCGGCTTAATGGTGCTCGCCGACTCCGATGATCCACAAACCTGGACCGAACAAGCGGCGTTTGCGATGAGCGAAGGTTTGTACGCAATATTGAGTGGCCCTCAAGGAGACACAATCGCCAATGCCGTAACAATCAAAGGTGCCATGGGATTAGATTCATATGGTGCCAAACTGATGTTCGGCGATTGGTTATGGTGGCCTGATAGCGTCAACGGTATGGTTCGCCTGGTTTCACCGCAAGGCTTCGCGGCCGGGCGTCTGGCGAACCTATCACCTGAGCAATCCAGTCTGAACAAGCCCTTATACGGGATCATCGCGAGCCAATCGTCTGGCGTGCCGCGGTCGGGGCAATCAGCGGCCTACTCGTCGGCTGATCTGACAGCCCTGTTTAGTGCCGGCATTGATGTTATCGCGAACCCACAGCCCGGTGGGGCCTTCTGGGGCGTACGGGGAGGCCGCAATTCATCGTCAGACATTACTCGTAACGGCGACAATTATACGAGGTTGACAAATTATATCTCCGAATCTCTTTCATCCGGAATGGGCAAGTATGTTGGGCAAGTAATTTCGGATAGTCTATTTATGAGCATAAGGGGAACTCTTCTCTCATTCTTACAAAATATGCTGAACCAAGGTCTTCTGGGCGTTACGGGCGGCGCTCTGCCCTACAGCGTAATCTGCGACGCCTCAAATAACCCGTCCAGCCGCACTGGCCTGGGGTACGTCCGGGCCGATGTTCAGGTTCAATATCAGGCGATCAATGACATATTCATCGTCAATCTCGAAGGAGGGCAGACCGTCCAAATATCCAAGCAAACGCTGCCCAGCGGACAACCGGGTCAATAGGATCAAAGAATGTCAATCGCTGCTTTCTCAATCGGACGCGACACACGCCTGGTCATCATGGCTTTCTCGGGCCGGATAGATTTGTCACACGTTATTGGGTTTGAGAGCCGTCAGGCAACACAATCAGTACGAGTAAATCGCCTGGACGGTAATCATATTGGAATGGAACTGCCCAAGGGTTGGGAGGGCAGTTTTGAGTTGGAGCGCGGTGACTCGACGGTAGATGACTTCATCGCCGCAACCGAACAAGGGTATTTTAATGGCGTGATATCGGCGTCAAGCTCAATGTATCAATATATAAATGAAACTGACGGGTCAACATCAACCTACCAATATGACATGGTCGTTTTCAAACTTTCAAATGCAGGCCAATGGCGCGGCGACAACGCGGTGAAGCAGAAGCTGGAATTTTTTGCATCGAGAAGGAGGCGAATTTGACCTCGGAAGTCCCTGGTAGCAATCTTAAAAACACGACAATCATAGACCTTGTAGACGTTAACGGACGAAAGATCCGAATTCGACGTCTTAATGCGTTGGATCGCCTTCGCCTCATCAAGGCAGCGGGACCGGATTTGTCACAGAATGACACCTGGCTGAACATCGCCGCGTTAGCGGTATCCGTGATCGATATTAATAATATACCTTGCAGTGTGCCGGTAAATGAACGTCAGATCGAGGCGGCGGTCCTAGAATTAGGCGACACGGGCCTCGACGCGATCGCACGTGCACTAAACGAATCTGAAGCCGAATTGCCATTGAGCGCTCAATTGGGAAACGCCGATGGCACCGCGACCTTATAGATTGCTTATATCTAATAAGGAATGGGGTGCCATTCGATATGGCATTTGAAATGCCCGAGGACGAGCGTAAGTTGTTTATCGAGATCTTCGCATCGTTTGAATTAAGCGATCTGAATTAGGAGGTGGCGTATGCCAGCGGCGCTACTCAAACTAGGCACGTTTATTTTCCAGGACATGGAGGCGCCGAATGCGATCTTTCTCCACTCAAAGGAGCGCACTGCCAGTCACTCCTTAGGCGACGGATCGTATAGCGTCGACATGCTGGGAACAGAAACCGAGTCTGTTGATTTTTCGGGCGTTTTTCTGGGTCCCACGGTATCGTCGCGCGCATCGGAGCTCGATGCTCTGAGAGTCCTGGCGACCCCTCAGTGGCTCGTCTGGTCAAGTAATGCACTTCTCGTGTTAATTCGCAATGTGAGTCTCACGTATCTTTCCGATCAATGGATGAAATATAGCGTCTCCTGCATCGTAGTGCCCACAGTGGACAGGAGTGGCGTGACAATTGATCCCATGGCGGAATCAACCGCGGCACAGATTGGCGACATCGCTTCACTCATGATCGGCTCCGGGCAAACGTTGGTAGCAGCGAACGCCGTTTCAATGAGCACGCTTATCGACCGAAATTTTGACGTCGCACCTGTTCAGGATCTGACAACGACCGCATCCTTAATCGACAAGATTTCCTCCGCTTACGTCTCAAACGAGGGTAATTATCAAGTTCAAGTTGAAGCTTCTGCGTCGGACCGTCAAGCCATGATTGACCTGTTCATCGGATTTGTCTCGAAAATTGGGGCCCAGGCATGCCTCGGATTGGCTCAAAAGCGTTTGGAGGAAATAGTTATTCGAGCGATTAAAGTAAATTCGCAATGATACGATCTCTTCTCGTCCCGCCGGGAACCACGCTATTTCACCTGGCGGCTGCATACCTGGGTGATGCGACCTTATGGTCGCGGATCGCGGCGATTAATCGCATTGATAATCCATTTATGTCTTCTATATCAGAGGTGATAATCCCGGTTTCCTCAAGTATCTCCAACCGCCAGGGATGAGTTTATGCGATGGCAGACCTAAGCAGATCCCCACGTATTTCTTGCATTCTGGCGAGCAAAGCCGTAAATAATATTATTCATGCCGAGTGGTCTGTCGTGGGTGTGAGTAGGAGTGCAACCTGTCACCTCACGATTAGCACAATAGACGATGCAACTAATGGTAACTGGCTACTCTCCACGCCTTCTCCGGTAACTATCCAAATAATTTTCTACGCTGCTAATGGCGGCGAGAAGGTTTGCGTATTTATGGGAATAATCGATCAGGTCGTTGTTCAACCGCTGAAGAGAGTTCTGACAGTGCGGGGACGAGATTATTCTTGCCTCCTTATGGACACGCCACTTCATTCTTCATTCCTGAATCAAACATCAAGCGAAATTGCGTCATCCGTCGCGGAAAGACATGGGCTAATAGGTAGAATAACAGCGACAACAGCGCTAGTCGGCGCATACAGTGGTGATAATCATAATAAGATAATTCTAGAAGCACATTCTTCCGTCACCACCGAGTGGGATATATTAAGGTCACTTGCGAATCAAGAAGGATTTCAATTCTATATAAAAAAAGACACGCTGATATTCCTGTCTCCATCCGACAGAACTCCTGCTCACCATATGCTGACGGAGATCGATATCCAGGACGTCACGATTTTTCGAGACGTTTCAGAAGAAGGTGAATCGACAGCAATCGTGAAAAGCTGGAATACCTGGGACGCAAAGAAATATAGCAACGAAATCTCAACTACTCCAGCGCCGCAAGATAGTTTGGAATCACCGATGGTGCAGGTCGCGCCCAGGAGCGTCATTTTTATCCATCCTAACCTGGCGAATAGTAGGGTAATTTCTTTATCTCAACGGCTTCAGGCGGCAATTTCTACCCAGCGGCTCACAATTTATGTCTCGATGTTGGGCAACACAAATATTGATCCTCAGGATATGATATCAATTCCGGGATCATACTCAACCATCACACAGAATTACCGAATTGAATCCATCCGATATCAATTTTCGGCATCGGCCGGATTTATCATGCGTATCCGGGCAAGTGCGAACTTTAGTTGATATAATCGGAGACGAATTTTGCCGGAAATAGTGGACCTGCTGGCGAGGGTTGCCGGACGAGTGAAAACTGGTTTGGCACAGCCGCGTATTGGGATAGTGTCTTCAACGTCAGCCACTACCGCCACCGCGAAGGTTGTGTTACAACCGGAAGGCGTACTGACCGGATGGCTTCCAGTATTAGCATCTTGGGCAGGAAACGGATGGGGCATTTCATGCCCCGTGTCCAATGGTGATCAGGTATTGATAATTTTCCTGGAGGGGAGCGTGGACGCCGGGATCATAGTAGGCAGGCTGTTTTCATCTTCCGCTCGACCACCCTCGGCCCAGGCTGGTGGACTAATCATTGCCGATCAGTCTGGAGCATCAATCTCACTTTCAAATAATGGAACCGTAACTATATCGGGCGATCTTTACGTATCCGGACATATATTTGACTCCGGTGTTCGCGTGGCCACTGGGGAGATTACACCGCACATAAACCAACAAAAAAAATCGACCGTCCCTCAAACAGATGGAGCGTAGTAGCGCAAATGCTCGCGATAAAATTGGAGTGGGCTGGCGATCTTGAAATTGGGCCCACGGGCGATCTTCAAACACTTCCCGTATCAGTTGAAGTCCAGCGACGGGTCATTCGGCGTCTTCTGACCAACCCCGGCGAATATATATGGAACATTAACTACGGTGCCGGATTGGGAGGGTATGTCGGTACGGAAATCTCGCAGTTCGTAATCCAAAAGACGATTCGGCAGCAGTTGCGCTACGAGCCGTTGGTCGATCAGGTCCCAACTCCGAATATCATCGTCCAGGCGCCATCTCCCAACAAGTCACCTGAGGTCGCGGTGACGATAGGATACCATTCAAACGGTTCGCTCGCCCAAGCGCCGATTGCGCTCGGTATTGAGGTAAATAGCCAATGAATTTGCCGTCAAGAAGTTTTTCTGATCTGGTTCGCGATATGTCAGCCGCGATCACGGCCTCGTTCGGCGATCTGATTGACATGTCAGTTGGATCGGTTCTAAGAGCCATCATAGAAGCAAACGCCGCGATTGGGTTGTGGGCCCAATGGTTGATCGCGCTCACTTTACAGACTACACGAGCAGCCACGAGCGCAGGGATCGACCTGGATACTTGGATGGCCGATTTCTCGTTTTTCCGGTTACCAGCCCAGGCCGCATCTGGTACTATTTCGTTCTCCAGATATTCAGGCGGAGTAATCGCGCAGGTTCCCGCGGGAAGTCTGGTAAAAACAAACGATGGGTCGGTTGTTTTCCGAGTAATGGAAGATGTGGAAAATTCAGCGTGGCAGGCTTCGTTAGGAACCTACGTCCTGGCAACCGGAATATTATCGTTGGACTTGCCCGTTGAATCAATCGTCCCGGGTTTAATAGGAAATGTTGGCGCCAATTCCATTACGCTCTTGGCCTCCCCGATCGCTGGGGTCGATTTTGTCAATAATAATGGCCCTATTTTTGGCGGAGCAGACGCAGAATCAGATGATTTTTTCCGGTACCGATTCACTGCTTATATGGCATCACTGTCGCGGGCGACGATTGACGCTGTTCGCTATGCGATTACCACCGTTGGCTCGGATTTGAAATACATTTTGCTGGAGAATACCGACGCAGGTTTCCAGTTTCGGCCGGGAAGCTTACTGATCATTTGTTCCGATCCTTTCGGAAATCTGCCTAGTACGATCTTTAATGCTTTGACGGTGGCATTGAATGCGACACGAGGTGTGGGAACAGTTTTTTTTATTGTCCCCCCGTCGATCATATCGATTAATGTTAGTATGACCGTTACCTGGGTTGGCGAGCCAGTGCCCAAAAACGCAGCCGCCCTCATCACGATAGCGGTCTCATCCTATTTAGGTGGGATCGCCATCGGTGGGTTGGTATCACTTTCGCGCATAATTGAAACGGTCTATGCCACAACGCCGGGAATTAGCAATATCTCAAATATTACAATAAATTCAGCGAATGTCGACCTTCAATTAGAAGCTGATTTTGTCGCGATATTCGGTTCAGTCACACTGCGGTAATCATCCCCCGGAAAGGCCCGTGACTACCCAGGCGACATATAACTGCTGATGCGTCATGTCAGAACCGAGTGACCTCCCATCGTATTATAGTACCTCGACTTAGGTTCCTTGACCCGTATTCGCAACATTGTTCGAATCTGGTCCGGCAGCAAAGGGGACCGAATCGCGCGGTGGACCACCATCACGATTACTGGCTTCGACAGGTATGGCAAAACTACCCGCCGGGCGGGGTTCCGCACGAAAAATCTATCAGAGTCTGTCCGGAGTCATCCCGTTGCCCTGCCTGGCCTTCTTACCATCAGCCGAATTGATGAAAGCAAGATAAATGCGCGGGCTTTCCGATTGAGGCACTCCCAGTCCCTTGCAAGGCGCCCGCACCGATTGAGCCAGGCGAACGTTCGCTCCACCACCCAATGTTTTGGCAAAACCACGAATCCTTTTGCCTGATCGGAGCGTTATACAATTTCAACGTTCAGACCGGCCATGACCTTTTGACTGCCTCCTGGAACACCGGTCCCTGGTATCCGCCATCCGCGAAAAGCTTCACCAGGAAAGGGTACAGACCGAACAACGTCGCCATCACGATCCCGCCGCCGTCACGATCCTGAATATCAGCGGAATGAACAAGGACGTGCATCAGCAGGCCGGTTGTATCGACAAGGATATGCCGCTTCTTGTCTTTAATTTTTTTTCCCCGCGCCGTGCCCATGAGGATCAATGCAGATCCCCCTTTTTCCCCGCTCTTCACGCTCTGACCATCGATCACGGCGGCTGTGGGGCTGGCCTCTTTGTCCACCTGCTCACGGCATTTCATGTAGAACTGGTGGTGAATGTCTTCCAGCGTCCCGCCGTCAATCCATCGAGCCAGATAGTCATGAAGCGTGCCGCGCGGCGGCAGATCCTTCGGTATATCCCGCCACTGGCGGCCAGTGCCCAGGCTATACATCAGACCGTTCACAATCTCACGTATATCGACGGTGCGCTTGTTTCCGCCGGGTGGCGGACGGGATCAGAAGCGTGATCTCAGCCCATTCTTCATCGGTCAGGTCATGGGTGTAGCGGGGCCCGCCACGGTCGTGTCGAATACGGGTTTCTTCTGTCCACATTGAGCACCTCGCGGTTCGGTGCCACGCATAGAGTCACATGCGATTCGCGCCGGTCAAGCCCCTCAGCCAAGCTATTCTGAAGACTCAATTTGTTCCCGGACGAGCACTAAGACCTCGAGTTAATGGACATAACATGGTACAAATGAATGTCTCTCGTACAAAATTAATAGACAACCTCAGATCTCTTTTGCCACCTGCGTGGTTCGGATCGACTACGCCTGTTCTAAACGCGGTGCTCGGTGGCTTGGCAGAAGGCTGGCAACGGATCTTCACATTCTTATCCTATGCAATTCAGCAAGCTCGCATTAGCACTGCTACCGGTGGCTGGCTCGATCTTGCCGCACTGGATTTTTTTGCTGATAAAATTTTCAGACGGGCCGGCGAATCTGATTTAATATTTCGACACAGGATTATGATTGAGCTCCTTAGGTGCCGTTGCACGAGGAATTCGGTTGGTGACTATATTGCGGTTCTTACGGGCCGGGCTCCGGACATATTTGAACCCAGAAACCCCGGTGACACCGGATGTTACGGCACATCATTCGAATTCTCGAAAGCATCAATGGCGTACGGTCTTTTGGGACGCTGGGGAAGTGAATGCCTCCCATATCAATTCTTCATAACCGTCCGACGACCGATAGTGGTAGAAGGCATAAATATTAGCGGCTGGAATGAGAGTTTTGGCGGGTTTGAGCGTGGCGAGTTGACGTACTTGGCGGGCAATATGTCTTCGGTCCAGGTTACGGACAAGGAGATATATCATGGAATCACAAGAAGCATTCCCGCAGGTACAATTGCATGGACAGCCATTCAGCCTTAGATTTCACGATATATTAAGACAAAAGATTTTTTGGTTCAAATTCCAGCGCACACCTGTCCAAACATATGTCTCGGCAAGAGTAATAGGAAGTGAGGAGAATTTGGGCCACCGACGGCACCGTTGCGCATCCATACCACGATTTGACGGACTTGCGTGCCGACCGGGCCGTGCTGATTTGGACAGTCTCGAGTCCAGAAACCGATACAATGAACTGATATCGCGAAGTTCGAAGAATGGTCAGATAGACGGGCGGCGAGGACGATACAAGGCTCCCGACTACCGGCCGTTGGCGCGGTCGGGGTTTAGCTCGGTACCGGCCTTACCAAGCGACCGGTCAACCAACACATTTTTTTCGATTGACAAATATATATGGTCACAGGCCCCTCTCACAACTTCCTCATACGTCAGCGGTATCACTGGCCGCGAGCCCCGGGAGGCTGCGAGTGATCGCAATTGGTCAAAGCAGATATTCGTGGCCGGACCAAGGGACCAGGGGCCGAACGACCGATGGAGACGCGCCACCACGAGCGGCTCGGAGGAATTTCGAGAAGAGATTGGCACCCATAGCCAAGATAAGACGACGGTAGGCGGTGGCCCGGTGCGTGGCGAACATTCCGAGGACACATGGATCGAGGAAGACCGACGCCTCACACATGACAGCTACGCAACCTCCAATCTGGGAGGCAAGAGGCGTTCGAGTACCTATGCTGATGTCCGATTCCCGGATGATGTTGATCAGTTCGGGATCCCATACGCGCCTACAAATACAGAGACATTCGATAGAAAAATCTTCTTACCGGACAATTCTAATTCAAAAGAATCTAGTCCCGGTCGCCGAATAGAAAATAAAAAGTCTGACCAGTCTGATGAAAAGATAACCTCGACGAATGCCATTAGTGGAATGATTTGGATAGACACATTGTGCTTGAGCGAATGGCTTCAGACGTTTCTCAGAGACACCTTAAATGCAGTCGACCGTGAAGCTCGGTCAATTGATGGGGCAGGAGCGGGATTTCTGGATTCGTTCTGAGTTACTACTTAATGTATGCTTCGGACAACAGTTTATCGCTCTGCTCTTGAGACCTTTTTTATTTACCTTACTCGTCCTCCCATTTTCTGACTGAGTGCAACTCGTAACAAAGAATCGCATAACGTGTCCTGCCTTTACGAAAAGAATCGGACGAAGGCCTCCGGATTCGCAATATTTCGTCCGTCACTTTCCCGTTGCCTGAATCCCATTAACCACGAATCTCCTGGCATGAAACACGATACTCGAGGTAATCGATGGATCCGAACCAGCCCCTGGGCTTCCCGGACGTGAACCGCTTTCTGACAGGTCTGTTCGACGGAGACCTGCATGCCAAACACAAGCTGTCCCTGGCCAATGCCACCCTCGGCGTTATCGGAACTGCATCTTTAGAGATTCATACGATCGGCCAGGCTTGCCCTTGCAAAGGCGAGGGGCTGGCCCTGACACGCCGCCTGGTCACCAAACACGCAGTCAAACACGGCGACAGGCTGTTGTCCAACGAAGGCATCGATACCGACGCCGCCCTGCCGCATTGAGTCCGTTACGTATTAGGGGCGCGCATCAATATCGAGGTGGCGGTGGACTGGACCGACTTCAATGGCGACAAGCAAACCACCAACATGCTGTCACTGATCACGCGTCATGGCCGGAGAACCCCGCTGGTGCTGATAAAGGAACTAAAGTTCGATTACGTCATTCGATTCTGTGGCAACGGCGCATGGCGAGGAACGCACCACCCTTGGCTGGGTTGGTCAGCGCGGACGGGCCACGGCCCTGCGCGGTGCACTGATGACCGCCGATCCGATACCAGGAGGGAACCGTGGTCCCCTCCCCCCATCCCCTCCGCTCCGCTCCTCAGCCCAGACATCGTCAGGCTGAGGTGGGGAAGCAAGCTCGCCCGCCGAACCAGAAAGCATGGCTGACGGTACGGAGGCCGGGACCGCGGGAAACAACTCCCTCAGGGCGGATCAGTTTTGAGCGCCGATAGTGGGTCAATTTTCAACGGCGATTGACATTCGTCACCGGGGTGCGCCCGGCGCGGCGGCTGACGAACTCCGTGAGAATGCCATCATAGCAGCGAACTGAGGCAATGACCTAACAATCTATTCAGGCGCGGGGTTTGTCACATTGCCGCGCGCCGGCGGCCGGTACTTCTCTCACTCGCCACATGCTTCGGCTCCATTAAATATGGAAATAGACTCCGTAATCTTGATATTGGGCCAGAAGCACGAATACCTCTATCATTTCGTCATTTCTTGCATTCCGAATTTCTGATTGTCAGGTCGGACAGGCACATTTTCTTCGAGGTTTTTATGGATCGCAGTCTTGTCTATCCCGGTGCGATACCGCTTGATACCGATTTATTGACAATTAATCGGAATATCATGGTCGCATTTGGTTACCTAATACGTCACGTAATCGGCACAGACACGGCCGTCGACGGACTTTTGTGCGGCCCAACAGTACCACCTTCCTTGTCAGTTCAAGTCAGTGAGGGTAGTTTGGTCAGTCTGTCAGTGATCGACAGTTCACCATTTGGCTCACTCCCGGCTGAGCCCACAACGCCATTGATGAAGATGGGCATCAATGTTGTCCCTCAGATATTTAATCTTCTGCCACCGATGGTCCCAGGTCAATCAATTGATTACCTGATTCAGGCCGCCTTTCAAGAGGCCGACGAAGGATTAACCGTTCTATCATATTATAATGCCGCTAACCCGAGCCAACCATATAGTGGACCGTCAAACTCAGGCTCGCCACAAATCACCGCACGAGCTCAATCGGTTCAATTACAACTCAAGACTGGCGTTCCCTCGACAACCGGAACCCAATTGCCGCCAGTCGCGGATCAAGGTTGGATTGGGCTCTATATTGTTTCTGTATCGTTTGGAGATTCGGCAATCAATGCGGCTTCGATTGCGAAAGTGGCATCAGCACCTTTCATGAATTGGAAGCTTCCGGCTCTCACTCCAGGCTTCGGCTCAGGGGTAATGACATTTCAGTCCAATGGTAATTTCCTCGTACCTCTGGGGGTAACGCGCGTTGAAGTTGAAGTGTGGGGAGGCGGATCAGGGTCATTCGCGTCCACCATACATTCAGCGAGCGGAGGTGGCTCTGGCGGCGGCTACGCCAGAAAGCGCATCGCAGGGCTCACACCAGGTCAGACTATCAACATAACGATAGGTTTGGGTGGCGCCGCCGGATCCGTCGCGGGCGCCGCGGCGGGGGGTGGTGGCACGTCAAGCTTTGGTCAATACTTAAGCGCGACGGGTGGTAGCTTGAATTATTTGGCATCGGCGGCCCTGCCTCAGAACGGTGCAACTCCCGGCGGAGTCGGAATTAATGGAGATGTGAACCTGACCGGCTCCGCCGGACAGGGCGCACTTCTGAACCAAGGCGGTATGGGAG
>Ga0209067_10001525_pt1 | contig 14182 bp, 12 predicted proteins | sample ColStrG_CSR_2013_FD_187199 | JGI IMG/M metagenome (GOLD analysis project Ga0209067, IMG submission 187199) | Freshwater sediment microbial communities in response to fracking from Pennsylvania, USA - Cold Stream Run_MetaG_CSR_2013 (SPAdes)... | ecosystem: Environmental > Aquatic > Freshwater >... | reverse complement strand
GGCAAGCTTCGCCCACAAATCTCGAGCGTGCTTCATCCCTTTGCCGACGGCATCCATGTTGATGTCTTTCATGCGCACATCAACGCCTTTGTCCGCGGCCACATAGGCGATTCCCCCACCCATCGTTCCCGCACCCAAGATCCCCATGCTGCGGACCTCTTTGCCTTTGACTCCGGATTTGACGCCGGTTTGCTTTTTGACCATTTCAGTCAAATAAAAAACATGGATGAGATTTTTGGAGATTTCCGTCACACCCAGTTCGCAAAAATTATCGAGTTCAATCTGCAAAGCTTTGGTGCGATCGCTCATCCCGTAAGTGCGCTCAATGCAGTCAAGTGCTTTCAATGGCGCTGGATACTGTCCGTGCGTACTTTGCATCACGCTCTTGCGCGCCTGCGAAAAAACAATCCCGCGGCCCAAGACACTTTCTAAAAACTGATTGACCACGCCCTTCGGCGCAAATGTCTTGCGGCGTTTTTTGCCACCGGCGGTCAGCAATTCAATCGCATATTTCTGGGTGTGCTCTTCCAAAATAGCCGGATGGACGACACGATCAACCAGGCCGATCTTGCCAGCTTTTTTCGCGTTCACGGCCTTCCCGGCCAAGATAATATCCAGCGAAGCTTGCAAACCCAAGATTCGCGGCATCCGCACGCAACCACCAAAACCAGGCATAATCCCAAGCTTGATTTCGGGCAGACCAATGCGAGTTTCAGAGGCCTCGGACGCAATACGATAGTCGCAAGCCATGATAAATTCACAACCCCCGCCCATACAGGCACCGTGAATCGATGCCAATGTGGGCATGGGCAGATCTTCAACGAGATTGAAGATCTCTTGCCCGGCGCCGACTGCTTTTGCAAAAGCCTCTTTGGTCGCTAAACTTTTGATCTCTTCGATGTCGGCTCCGGCAATGAATATTTTCGGCTTTCCCGAGCGGAACACAATCAGCTTGTAACTTGAAGTTTTCAGCTCACCTAAGATTTCACGAAAGCGGATCATGGTTTGGGTGTTCCACTTGTTGACCTTTTCACCCACGAGATCAAACTCAACAATCGCGACGGATTGATTGTTCCAGGTCTGCGGTAGAACTTTGATTCCCTCTTGAATGCTCATGATCAACCTTCACTTTCCAAAATCATCGAACCACCCTGGCCACCACCAATGCACAGTGTGGCCAGACCAAATTGCACCTGTCGTCGTTTCATCTCTTTCATCAATGTGATGACCAGCCGAGTGCCGGTGGCGCCCACAGGATGGCCAAGCGCGATCGCTCCACCGTTGACGTTGATGATCTCAGATCGCAATTCGCCGACCTTTTTGTCACGTCCCAGTTTTTCTTTGGCAAACTGATCACTGTCCAAGGCCTTTTGGCAGGCCATCACCTGCGCCGCAAAGGCTTCATTCAATTCCACCAAACCAATGTCCTTCAATTCAAGTCCGGCACGCTTCAAGGCCAAAGGCGACGAATACGCGGGCCCCAGCCCCATTCTTTCAGGTTCAAGCCCGGCAAAAGCGTAGCTGCGAATTTTCGCAACAGGTTTGTAACCCAGAGCACTGGCTTTTTCGCGTGACATCATCAACACCACAGCGGCTCCATCAGTGATGGGGCAGGAGTTTCCAGCGGTGATTGTGCCGGTGAGACGATCAAAAAAGGGCTTGAGTTTGGTCAAAGCCTCAATTGTTTGCGTTTCACGCGGACCGACATCTTCCGCAAAAGTTTCTTTGAAGTCCGGTGCCAGCATCATCGGCACGACTTCATCTTTCATTTTGCCGTCTTTGGCGGCCTTCACCGCAAGCTGATGCGAACGCAGTGCAAACTCATCCTGTTCGCGACGGCTGACATGCCACTCCTTGGCCAAAATCTCGGCGGTTTGACCCATGTTGATACCCACAAAAGGATCCGTCAGGCCTTGCATGACGCCATTGATTGGTTTGAACGGAGTTGTCGCCATCGGCGCTGTTGCGACCAGTTCCCACACCTGTTTGAAATCAGCGGCCAAGAGTGACCCCAAAACGCCAAGTCTTTGCCCCACGGTCTTCGCACTGACAAGTTGATTGAGAAGATTTTGGAATTTCTGCGGCATCAGCCAAGGAATCTGGGACATGTTCTCAGTGCCTCCCGCGATCACCACATCCATGGTCCCACTGCGAATTTTCTCGAAACCATGGGAAATGGATTCCATCGCCGAGGCGCAGTTGCGATGGACTGTGTAGGCCGAAGTCTGAATTGGAATCCCCGCATTCAAGGCCACGACGCGAGCGATATTGACTGCATCAGCTGGATTCCCGGTGTTGCCCATGATGACTTCATCGACAACTTTGACGTCCAAGTTGGTCCGCGCCAGGAGCTCTTTCAAGACCGCCCGTCCAATTTCGGCCGGATGAACTTTCGCAAGTTTGGTCCCGGATTTTGCAAAGGGAGTGCGGAGGCCTTCGACGAGAACCACGTCACGAGGCGAGGGACTTGATGTTGCCATTGAGTTGTCCTTTTTTTCAATTTTTACGAACCTGTGAGAAGCGTAAAGGAGAAAACCAAGCTTGTGGAGTGCTTTGCCGGATCGAGTCCTGTGAGGTAGTGCTGCGCATTAGGACCCCTGGAGCAAGTCCGACATTGCTGTGTCCCGTTATGACAACCAAAGGCATGCAAACAGCGATCCGCTTTGCAATACTCTGCGGACCTCGACCTGGACTATAAAGGAGTACTCGTGTCTGACAGCAAATCCAAACCTTCTCCCACACATGAAACGGATCTCGTCTCGGGCCAGCATTTGGGCATCGGCAAGCTGGACGCCTTTTCGATGGAAGCTTTGGACTTTCACTCCCGCGGGAAGCCCGGAAAAATCGAGGTCGTTGCCAGCAAACCCACACACACCGAAAAAGCACTCAGTCTGGCCTATTCGCCAGGTGTTGCAGTCCCTTGCAAAGTGATCGCTCGCAATCCAGCCGCGGTTTATGACTACACTGCCAAAGGAAACTTGGTCGCGGTGGTGTCCAATGGAACAGCCGTCCTGGGACTCGGAAATATCGGCGCGCTGGCCTCCAAGCCGGTGATGGAGGGAAAAGGAATCCTTTTCAAGCAATTTGCTGGAATCGATGTCTTCGATATCGAATTGAACACCTTGGATGTGGCGTCGACCGTTGCCGCAGTGAAAGCCCTGGAACCTACTTTCGGCGGGATCAATCTCGAGGATATCAAAGCCCCTGAGTGTTTCGAAATTGAAGAGCAATTGAAAAAAATCATGAACATTCCGGTTTTCCATGATGACCAGCATGGCACAGCAATTGTTTCGGGCGCCGCGCTTATCAACGCATGCCATGTGACCAATCGAAAAATGAACGACATCCGCGTCGTGATGAACGGAGCAGGAGCCTCTTCCATTGCCTGCGCGAATATTTTCATTTCCCTGGGAGTGCGGCGCGAAAATCTGATCATGTGTGACACCACAGGACCGATCTACAAAGGTCGCAAAGACGGAATGAACAAATACAAAGAAGCCTTTGCCGTGCCAACCGAAGCTCGTTCTTTGGGAGCTGCACTGAAAGGCGCTGATGTTTTTGTGGGTTTGTCCGCGGCTGGCGCTTTGACCAAAGAAATGATCCTCCCGATGGCAGCCAATCCGATCATTTTTGCAATGGCGAATCCAGATCCTGAAATTCTGCCTGAAGATGCCATTGCGGCTCGGCCGGATTGTATCATGGCAACGGGACGCTCGGATTACCCCAATCAAGTGAACAACGTCTTGGGCTTTCCGTCCATTTTCAGGGGCGCGCTGGACACTCGCGCGACCCAGATCAATGAGGCCATGAAACTTGCGGCCGTCGAGGCCCTCGCCCAACTGGCCCGCGAAGATGTTCCAGATCATGTTTCGGCGACCTACGGCGGAAAGGCCTTCAAATATGGCCGCGACTATTTGATTCCAAAGCCCTTTGACCCCCGTGTTTTACTGAGGGTGGCTCCGGCCGTTGCAAAGGCTGCCATGGCAACAGGAATGGCGCAGAAACAGATTTTGGATTTCGATGCGTACCGCGACACACTTGAGGGATTCCAAGGTCCTTCAAAAGTTTTTGTCCGCTCAGCAATTCACAAGGTGCACTCCAACACCTCCGGCAACAATGATCAGATGCCGAAAATTGTTTTTCCCGAAGGAGTCAGCTCCAAAATCCTCAAAGCTCTGAGCGTACTCGTCGAAGAGAACATCTGCGAACCCATCCTGCTAGGTTACCCTGATCAAATTCAGGCCAAGATCAAGACTTTGGACATTCGCAATCTGGATCATGTGCACATCATCCAGCCGTCCAAGAGCACAAACTTCAAAGCCTATGGTCAGGAACTTTACCGTCGCCGTTCACGCAAGGGAATCCATCTTGCCGAGGCTGATCGATTGATGCGCGATCCGAACTATTATGCGGCGATGATGGTCGATCGCGGCGATGCGGACGGAATGGTCACAGGTGCGACCCTGAATTATGCCGATGCCGTTCGCCCCATTTTGCAAACCATCGGAACTGCCCGCGAAGGTGTTGCCGCCGGTCTGACGATTGTTTTGCTAGAAGATCGCTTTTTACTATTGGCTGATACAACCGTGAACTTCGATCCCACAGCCGAGCAGTTGGCGACGATCGGACTGCAGTGTGCGCGTGTCTGTGAGTACTTCGCCGTGGAACCGAAAATTGCGATGCTGTCATACTCCAACTTCAGTGGCCAGGGACGCACTCCTGAAAAAATGAAACGTGCGGTTGAGCTCTTGAAGTCGAAACGCCCCGACCTGATTGTAGACGGTGAAATGCAAGCCGACACGGCGGTGAACTTCGACATTCAGCAAAGGATCTTTCCTTTTTGTGATCTCAAAGGCGGGGCGAACATCCTTTTGTTCCCCAACTTGGAAAGCTCCAACATCGCCTACAAACTTTTGCAGCAATTGGGCAAAGGCGAAGTCATTGGTCCTTTTCTGACTGGCGTTCGCAACTCGGCCAACGTTTTGCAAAGAACAACGACTGTTGATGGCATTGTGAACTCGGTTGTCCTCACTTGTCTGGAAGCTCAGTATCTCAAAGAACGCCGCAAGCACCGATGAGGAAAATTTTCGCGATTCAGGTGACGGTTTACCGTCCCCGGTCCACTGTCTTCAGTCAACCGGGCCGGTCCTGGCAACTGACCCGGGCCAGTCAACCGGACGGGGCCAGATGACTGAAGACTGAGGACGGGGGACCGAGGACGGGGGACCTCAAACCGGTCCCGATTCTCACTCGGGCCGACCGTTCATCTCTTTGTGCATTTGATTCAACGACTTCAACATGTGATTGCGCTTCTTGGTGAACCAAGCCGCAATGCTGTCTGAGGAATATTCAGGAAATTTAACCTTCGCAAAAGCGATCCATTGAGTGCGGTAGTCAAGCCACGCGTCTTGTGTCTTTTGGATGCCAGCTTTGTTGACGGTCCCACCCATGTTTTCCATCTCTTTGCGACTTTGGATCTCGCGATAAGTTGAATCCAGGATCTGCTTTTCAGACTGCAGTTGTTCCGTTGAGTACTTGGGGGCTTTTTTGACGACAAGCTTTTCGAGACACTCTTGAAAATCCTGCATCTGCAAAGATTTTTCAGCAATCGAAAATGCCGCACGCCCCGTTCCCGAAAGATCCGTCTCATCGTTGCTGCGAGCTTCTGCAAAAGCTTCCGCAGCTGTGCGCAACTTGGCCAATGCTGCTTTCTCATCCGGTGTCCACGCGGCGATCAAGGCTTGAAAACTTTCTTCGCGCTTGGCTCGGATCTTTTTGTCTTCTTTGCCGGTGCAAAATCCTTGCATAAAGCCGCTGGTGATATCATCACAAAGATCGATTTTCTCGGTGGGTGATTTCAATTTTGCCAAGTTGTGAAGATGCTCCAACCGTCCATCCAATTCCGCAGGTGCGCCTTCGACTTCGCAAGCCAACCGAAGCGCCAGATCCAAATTTCGAGTCACACCTTGGCCGTTGGCGTAAATCATCATCAAAATGGCGGAGCCACCGAACACAAAGTCATTGCCAGCGTCACGCTGAAAGATGGCGCATTTCCGAGCGGCCACAAAGTCCACCTTGCGCCCTTGGCCGTAGTAGGACTCTTCCGAATTGCAAGCTTGCAGACTTTGCACCTCGATCGCCGACGGCCGATCGGCTGCCGGAATCTGAGGCTCGCCGAGTTTGGCGCACTCTTTGTTGGCAACTTTCTCGCTTTTACAAAGAGCCACTTGCACAACGAAAAGACACACGAGAAAACAAATCTTGTTCAATGAAACCTCTCTGATCAGTTTTCGGTCCCCTGTCCACGGTCTTCTGTCTGCCGGCACTGTCCCGTTTACTGTCCCGGGACCGGCAGCCGAACCGGGCCGGTCGACTGAGGACGGTGGACTGGGGACCGAAAACCGCCCACCACCCTACTCGCTCCCCTTATTCGTATTATAAAAATTTATTTGTACTCTTTGTCGAGCATCAATTTATAATAAAAGACAAGTCAAGGAGGACCCGAAACATTGAATAAAGCCCAAATCAAGTCCCACGATCGTGCTGTGGTTATTGGTGTCGGCCTCAAATCGGATCCCACTGCGGAAATCAAAGAAAATCTGCTGGAATTGCAAGAGCTCGTCAATGCCGCTGGGGGCGAAGTGGTCGGCTCTGCGGTTCAAACTTTAGCGCAATGGAACCCAGCCACCTTGATTGGTTCTGGCAAAGTGGAAGAACTCAAAGAGATGGTGCAGTCGGCACAGGCCTCTTTGGTTATCGTTGACCATCATCTGTCAGGAGTCCAACAGCGGAACTTGGAGCAAACCATTGGCTGCAAGGTCATGGATCGAAATCAGTTGATACTCGATATTTTTGCCCTGCGCGCGCAAACCTTTGAAGGGAAACTACAGGTTGAATTGGCGCAGCTCTTGGATCAACTGCCAAGAATGGTCGATGCCTGGATGGGTTCACTGTCCCGCCTGGGTGGTGGTATTGGGACCCGAGGACCAGGTGAAACCGCCTTGGAACAAGATCGCCGCCGTATTCGCGAACGTGTTCACAAGATTAAAAAACAACTGGAAGCGGTGAAGAAAAATCGGGCGCAGCATCGGCAGTCCCGCCGCCGCCATGAAGTTCCAAGCTTTGCTCTGATTGGCTACACGAACAGTGGCAAGAGCTCTTTGCTCAACCGACTGACAGGCGCGCAAGTCTTGGCCAAAAACCAAGTGTTTGCGACCTTGGATCCTACAACTCGCAAGGTCTTCCTGGCCGACGGGCCTCCCTCAGTTGTGACTGACACGGTCGGCTTTATCCGTAAATTGCCGCCTCAGCTGATTGAAGCCTTCAAGGCCACATTGGAAGAAAGTGGCGAAGCGGATGTGCTCATTCACGTCATCGACCTGTCGTCGCCCAATATGCAAAGGCAGGTTGAAGTTGTTGATCAGCTGATTGTGGAGTTTGGCTGGGAAGACAAGCCGATTATCCATGTCTTCAACAAAGTCGATGTGGCCCCGCTCGAGGCCCAATTCCGGGTGAAAAAGCACCCCCGGGTTTTCACGTCGGCGGTCACCGGGCAAGGCTTAGATCAGTTTAAAAAAATCATGACGGATTCGATCGCGGGTCTGCAAGAAGAAATCGAGCTTTATTTCGGCAAAACTGACGAGTACCGAATTTATGATCTGGCCCGCGAAACTCGCGTTGTCCGCAAAGAGCCCGCCACAGAAGGAACGATTTGCGTGGCGCAACTGACACCTGCGCAGCTGAGCAAATGGCGCGAGTTTATCGTCAAATAAGCTCAAAAATTGCTCATTGCAGAAGGCGGATGAGCATTTGCGTTTCACCACTGCTGCGATCGACAGTGACTTCAATCGTCAAACTGAGCTCAGATTTGTAGGCGATAATTGAGCTGTCTGTCTGATGCGACCTGGAAAACTCATTGTCCACCAGAAAAGCTTCGACTGAGTCCTTGGGAATCTCCAAAAGAGCAGTGATTTGCTGTGCCTTTTTTTCTGATTTTGCCAACTTTGTCCCCGCTGGCATTTGCAGATGGGTCAAGGCAACAATCTTCGACAACGAAGGCGGTCTGAGGAAGAGAAAAAATCCAATCAGAGCTGCAAGAATGATGAATCCCAGGACAATCAGGCCGTTTTTCAGATTTGCTTTCGGGGTGGACATTATTTTTGATTCCGCCGAGCAATCCGCAAATCGCGCCTGCCCTGCCCATCCGCGTGGCGCCGGCGATCCGCATCTGTTTGCAAGATCAAACTTGGGACAGCAACTGGCTTTCCCTGATCGTTGAGTGCCACAAATGTCATGTACGCGCTTGCGGTGTGGAATTTGGTGTTGGTTCGCGGATTTTCAGCATCCACTCGCACGCCGACTTCCATTGAAGTTCGCGAAACGAAATTGACTCGAGCTTTCAAGTTGACGACCCAACCACGGTAGACGGGAGCTATAAAATTCAATTCATCAAGTGAGGCGGTGACAACGGTGCGACAGGAATGGCGTTGAGCCGAGATCGCTCCGCAGATATCGATCCAGGACATAATAACGCCCCCGAACACAGTGTCGAGGGCGTTGGTATCCGAAGGCATTACAAGCTGAGTCATCACCACTTCGGAATCGATGACTGGTTTCCCTGACAAAGATCCGGGCGATGACTCAACCATTATTCAAACCAAAATACTTTTTACAGGCCCATGCCAACATCGGAGCCGCCAGTGCGTCCACCGATATCGTTGCGTTGACCCGGAATGATGTTGATTCCAGCAACAGTTGCATTGCCAGCTGGAATTGTCGGAGCTGCGTTCGCAGCTGCGGCAGTCGCTGGTGCATTGTTGGTGTTCTCGATCCGAGATTCGTTTTCGACGAAGCCCAGGTGAGGCAGGCACCAGACGATCAGCTGTGCGCGAGACTTCACATTCATTTTTTTGTAAATATTAGTCAGATGAAATTTAACCGTTTTTTCTGTTACGAAAAGCTGGTTTGCGACTTCCTTGTTAGACAGTCCTTTGGAAACCAGTTCAGCAACTTCGGCCTCACGGTTAGACAATCCTTTTTGTATAAGTACATCTCTGAGCATCCTTGCTCCCTCCCCTTTTTATTTGAGACCCCATCTTCGGGAATCCCGGTTAATGATCCTCTTTTTTTCGTAGACTTTCGTAGGAGCTAGTCGCTAGCCGTGCGACGAGTACCTGATGTAAGTCTGCCGACAATGGTTGAGTTTTGCAAGAGCGTGAAAAAGAAAAACCTTGAACTGGACCGAATCCAAACAAATACTTATGTAACAAATCGCACAGACTGCAGGAACGCACTCATCTTCTGGTCCAAAGGGCGGTGCGAGACGACGGAAACTCAAATCCTCTTGCGACTTTGCTGTGTTTGATCAGCCGCGAATTTCATTCATCAGCGCTTTGTGCAGCAGCGCCACGTCCAAAGTCGCTTGCCGAAGGCGCTTCATCGTTTGTGCACTGACTTGCAAAAGGACAGGGACTCCCCAGGCTGGGTTTTTCGTCGTGAATCGCAGGAAGGCTTCACGAGTCAGAACCAAAAATCGACAGTTTTGCTCGCAAACAACTGTGGCCGAGCGTGGCTCGGCCTCGATCAAGCCACCTTCTCCCAAAGATGGTGATTGCGAGGCCTCCAGAATCGCCAGTTTGTAAGGCTCACCCTCTTGGGTTTTGCGATAGACCGCGACCTGGCCCTCGAGAAGAATAAAGAGTTTGTCACCGAGCTCCCCTTCCACCAGCAGCTGGTGTTTCGCGGGATGGGACTCAAGCGTCATCTCGTGCGCCAAGGCCACCAGTGCCACCTGATCGCTGCGAAGACCCTGGAAAAGTCCAACTTTTCCTAAAATTTCAACCACAGTATCAGTTGGCTTTGTCATGGAGCCTGTCTCTTTCTTCAATGACAATCAACATCGAGCCTTCTCTGACAACATAATCGGGATCCGGATTGATCAGCGGGTTGTTGAATTTCATCGCTTTGACCTGCTGAAGATTTTGGACAAGTTCGCGCACGTTTGGAGTTTGCTCCGCCCGCCGAAGAGCGGTCTCTTTGGCGACAAAAGAATTCCCTGAATTCTCAAGAATTCCAATCAGCGTGGCGCGGCCCGAGCTCAAACGCATGCGATTCTGCAGATCGGTGAATTTTTCGCCGACCCAATCCGTAGGCAAAGCCCGTGTCGACACAAAGGACGAGCTTTTCGGATCCAAAAGATCGTGAAACACGTTGATCACTCCCACTCCACCGCTGGCCAAGGCCACCAGATTGCGCGAGTGATCTCGGCTGTAAATAATTTCGTTCACCTGTGCCAGCCGCAGATACTGACCCATGGCAGAGTCGATGAGCTCGGCCGCCACAGGGACTCCGCGTGCAAAATTACTCAGCGACATGGCAGTCATAATCGTCCGAGCGTCAGCTTCCGTCACCGTGGGAATATGCCCGTCCAGGCCAGGAGAGGAATCTGCTAGAATCAAGATTTTGATGGCGCGTTCGGGAGCCGCTCGCCGAAGGTTCACCTCAAGGTAGTGCTCACCATGGATGACCTTCAATGATTTCAGGCGGTCAATCTCATGAATCTTGTCGATCTCAGATTCCGGCGCCGTGGTCAGAAGAACAACCTTGTCGGCCCTGAGATTCGGATTCGAATCCAAAAAATGAATCAGGAAATCGGCCATCTCGCCTTTCCAGCCGCAAATTACAAAATGCCCTTCTAAGGAATCTGTATCCACAAGCCCCCGCCTTTCTCGCATCGCCCGTTCCAAAAAATAAGATGAAATTTTAGCTGTCACGACTGCAATTCCGACCACACCCGACATCATCAGAATCCCGGCTAGGAAACGCCCCTCGGGTGTCAGAGGATACTTGTCGCCGTAACCGACGGTCAGCAGAGTGACAATGCCCCACCAAATCGCGTCTCCGAAGGTCTCAATGTTGTGATTCGGTTCGGTGTGTTCGAAATACCAAACTCCAGCTGCGATCGAAAACCAAACGCATGATACAAATGCAAGACTGGTGCGCAGGGGACTGCGCCAAAAGAGGACCCGAAGGTTTTGCCTTCTATTTTTTCCCAGAACTCTTTTCACAATTTTGATTTTGCGTGAAGAAATTCACGCTGACACTGGTTTTCAACTGGCGCCTAGACGTAAGTGGCCCTCACCACAGCGATGTGAGAACGATCCCTTGGGAGTCAAAAACCGAGGTCTGCACCATTTCATAAAGATTCAAAAAACCCAAAACACCAAAACACAGACTGAGGACGAGGGCCAACACGGGTCGTGGTACGGCCTGTGACGAGGCTGGGAACTTTTGCACAACCCAGGTCTCGGCGACCCAGTCTGAAACATTGCGCCGGTCGAAACGCAAGAGCGCCAAAACATGCAAGGCTTCCCCAAAAAAGAAAGACAGACCGTCGGTCGCCACCCGAACGCAGGCTTGCATCAAGGTCAAGTCGGCTTGGTCGCGCCAATTGACGATTCGCAATCCCAAAAGGAGCTTGCCCAAAGTCGCACCCAAAAAATAAAGAAAGAACCACTGATAAAGAAACGAAGCCAAAGCGCAGGTGATCAGCAAGGACCAAGAAATAGCAACTTCACCGCCGCTCCAAACACCCTGAACCATCTGAATCAAGACAGGAAAATACCACAGCATACGAATCATGATGTCCAGAATCCTTGCGACAACCCGGCGCCAAAGGCTGGCTGTGTGGTAGATTTTAGTGCCGACCATGTTGCTGTGACTCCCGCACCCACTCTATCGCTTGTTCACGAGTGGTGACAAGACCTTCGAGCTGGGCCCAATAGACTCGCTGCAAGGCCAGACCAAGTTCGCGACCTTGCCAGAGAATCTGCAAATCTGGCCCCGTCAGCAAGGGCTGCGGCTTGACGGGGTTGGCCGCAAACAGGTCTCGCCATTTTTGATGTGCAGCTCCAGCGGCCTGTGCGGCTGCTGATTTTTGACTCACTTGGGTTCCCGGCGTGACCTGTGCCAAACGAAAGCCGGACTCACAGGCGACATCGAAAAACATTTCCAGCCAAGCGCCGAGCCTTGGTTTTTCGGGAATCGCCTCCACTCCAAACCACTGCGAAAATGCCAAAATTTGACTTTGTTCAAAATTGGGGAACCGCCAATCCTGCAGCTGCTTGCGCATTTGCGCGGATCCCAAACGCAATCCACAAAGACGAAGAGCACTCCAGAAAAGGGGCCACGCGTTGGGAGGGGCCGCCGCCAGCCACTGAATCAGATAGACCTGCAAATCCGAACTGAATTGCACTCCCGGGAACTGTGAAGCCAGAACAGAGGCGGCAAAGAACTCGGGCCAGGCCACATCCAAAAATGCTCCGCGAAGGAAGCGCTCCATCTCTTGCCTGCGCCTTTCAGGACTGACTTGCAAATCACCTTGAAATGCCATGACAACAGCCCGCCGAGTCTCAACCTCCATTGTAAAACCCAACTGCGAGACAAATCGCAACACTCGCCAGGCCCGCAAGTGATCCTCACTGAGCCTCTGCTGAGGATTGCCAACGAACCGCAAAGTTCTTCGCACCAAATCCCTTTGTCCGTCGACGAAATCCAAAATGAGGTTCGTTTGCGGATCCCAAAAAAGAGCATTGATTGTCAGATCGCGACGAGCAGCATCTTTCTCTGGTGAACTCCACTGCACACCGGCTGGATGACGCGAGTCTTTCTGCCCGAGATCTTCGCGAAATGTGGCCACTTCAATTTCCACCCCTTGTTCGATCACAACGATGACGCCAAAACTTTTGCCAACTGGAACTGTTTTGGCAAAAAGTGCTTCGACTTGCTCGGGCTGGGCGCTTGTTGCCAAATCCAAATCCTGGGGCACTCTTCCCAGCAATCCATCTCGGACACATCCCCCTGCAAACAGAGTCTGATGACCCGCTTGGACCAAACGGTCACAAATCATTTGTGCTGCGACAAAATCAGGATGAGTCCGCAGAGTTTTCATGGCATCAATAAAAGCATGATCGATGATGAAGATCAATCCAGCGTCCAGCCTGCAACTCCAATTCTGGAACAGATTCGGATTCCTCTGGAACGACAGGGCTTCAAGGTCTTTGGGCACTCGCCTGTGCAGACCCCACCGTCCTTGCCTTATTACGATGAGTGGCTCAGTCAGGAGCACCACGGCGACATGGAATATTTGGCAACTCATCGAGACGCCAAGGCCGTGCCACAAACCTTGCTACCGAATCTTCGCACGATTCTGTCGGTTGCTGTCGATTACTGGCCTCATCCCAAACCCGCCACACCACTTCCCGGGGCCAGAGTCGCACTCTACGCTCAGGGCGAAGACTATCACTTTTGGTTGAAACAGAAGCTCCATGCTGTTTGTGAAGAACTTCAGCAGATTTTCCCTGAGCACCAATTCCGTGGCTTCACAGATTCGGCGCCTTTGTTGGAACGCGATCTGGCCCAACAGGCCGGCCTGGGTTGGGTGGGGAAAAACACCTGTCTGATCATTCGGCCCACCGGCAGCCTGTTTTTTCTCGCCGAAATTTTGACAACACTGGACGTGTCGCAACCCAGTGTCCAGGTCGCTGACTTCTGTGGCACCTGCACCAAATGTTTGGACATCTGTCCCACACAAGCTTTGACGGCACCGCGAGTCCTCGATGCCCGTCGTTGTATTTCCTATCTGACGATCGAATCCAAGCAGGTCCCTGCCGAGAATCTTCGCGTTGCAATGCAAGATTGGTTGTTTGGCTGCGATCTGTGTCAAACAGTTTGCCCGTGGAATCAGAAAGCTTTGAAACTGCATCCCGAAGCCGCCGGTCACTGGAGTCTTTCACCCTTGAATGAATCCACCCCTGGACGAGAACTCGAAAAAAGTTTGCGCTTTTTACTGCAAGAAAGTGGTCGAAAGATCTCTAAACTCCTGCACGGAAGTCCTTTGCAAAGGGCCGGAGCCTTCGGTCTGAGGCGCAATGCTTTGATCGTAGCGGCCAATCGAAAAATGCAAATCTTGCGTCCCGAAATTCGCTACTGGACAACTTCTGGACAACATCAGGGGCGTTTGCAGGAGTTGGCAGCTTGGGCCTTGCGGCAAATCGAAACCTGATTCGGTTTGAGGCAAGCCCTGCCGAAATCCCAAATTGAGACACAAAGTTCGCTTCACCTTTCTGGCCGTTTAGCCGTTAAGACAGTGTCACGAGATGTTCCTGGTTGGAGGATGGATGAA
>Ga0209067_10001524_pt1 | contig 14186 bp, 10 predicted proteins | sample ColStrG_CSR_2013_FD_187199 | JGI IMG/M metagenome (GOLD analysis project Ga0209067, IMG submission 187199) | Freshwater sediment microbial communities in response to fracking from Pennsylvania, USA - Cold Stream Run_MetaG_CSR_2013 (SPAdes)... | ecosystem: Environmental > Aquatic > Freshwater >... | reverse complement strand
CCTGGATTTATGGAGCTAACCCCGAAAGCACCCCTACCCAAAACAATAACCATAGAGGATATCCTACGATTCAATTTCAAAAAGTAAAAGGCGGGGTTTATCATACCCCTTGCTATATTAGTTTTTGGGTTTGGGTCGATATGGCTTTAACAGCCCATACCCCTGAGAATCAATGGCTCAGTTTTGCTACCCTAACCACCGATAGTACCGATGCCTGGTCTAGAACCATTTTGGTGAATCTGGATTATAATGGATATATGCATCTAATGCATGTGCCTTTACAGGGAGAAAAAATATGGATTTATCAACCCTTTACCCTACCCTTTCCTCAAAAGAAATGGGTGAATATTAAGGTTTATTTAGATACCCGACCTAAAGTGGGTTATGCAAAGGTTTGGCAGGATGGCACACTGGTATCCTATGCTAATATTGCTGACGGCAATGGAATCCTGGCTCAGGCTCATTTTGGTTTATATGCGGCCCCATCGGTGAGTGCAGGCACCATTTATAATGATGATCTGGAAATTAAGGAAGTAGCAGGAGAATAAACTACAAAACTCCCTTGATAGTAAATATCCCCGACTAGATGGCTTCTTCTAAAACCAAAAAATTCATAATAAATTCCCTTTTTGAAAAGATTTATATTTAGACAACAATCCTTTAACCAGGAAAGTAATTGTTTTCAATGGAACCTAAGCACTTGGCTATTCCATCATGATGCCTGTTTCTTTAGGATTTAATTTGGCCACCATAAAAAATCAATTTTATGGATAAGAAATCCAAGAATATTTTTTCTTCCCTTTTATCCCCAAATGATTCCATCGGGTCTAACCCAACGGAAGTTTTTGACCTTTATTCGATCCCTTTCTACAAGTTCCATTACCATTATCGAAAACGGATCCGGCATTTGGCTTCGGTTCCTGAATTTATTCCGGTGGAAGTAAACGATAGTGAGCTTCCCCTTTCGAATTCAACTTATGAGAAAAATTCGTTTTGGTTATAGTTCACCTATTTGGTGAATATTGTTTTAACCTTTGTCGAGGCCTTTTCCTTTTCTTTTATCCAGGATATCCTTCCTCATACCGGATTATAATCCCCAACAGCGATATTATTTATATCGGGAAGGAATAGATATGCGAAAAGGGATGGATCGCTTATCCAGGCTGGTCCCTTGGGAACTGGGGAAGGAACCCTTGAGCGGGGAAATCTTTCTCTTCATGAGCCGCTTTAGAAAACAGATGAAGATATTGGGTTTTGAAGGAGATGGATTTAGCTTATATTATAAATGGCTAGAAAAAGGAGCGTTTAAGCCGTTATTACCCAACCATAGCTCCCTCACTCTTCGGCTTTCCATGCCAGAATGAATGTGCATGATGAAGGGCATTATGGTTCCCAAACCGGTGCGCCGGACCCGGTATGATCGTGGAAATATGGGAAATTTCAAGGCTCCCCCTCGGCATGAAACCGTCTTTTTTTTAAAATTATAAATCATGAATTAAGCGGCTCAATCCCCCCTTCCTTACCAAGCTCTATTAGAGGAAAACACCTCACTGAAGGCCCGGATTATTTACCCAAATCAAATTGGCAAAGTGTTTACGAGCTAGCGAATTCCATTACTCTATCGTCAGAGATAATTTAGATCAGGGTTACTATCCATATATTTTGCCGTTTTTATTTATACTCATAAGCTTTAACGAATATGAACCGGAATGATCAGATAGTTTGAGGGAAAGAAGAATTAATACCTATATTTTGGCATTTCGGTTCAACTCGGTTCACGATTAGTTCAATTTGGCTTTATTAACGATCATTTTACATATAGTTTTCCATTTTTTAAAAAAAATATAGACATATTTATTTCAACTAGGTAATTGGCAGACTTTTAAGACTTTATTATTATTTCAAAATAAAAAAATCTATACTTTTTTGATTTCTTCAGCAGTAGAATTTTAAAACCTAATATGGAAAGAATAAAAACACTAGTTCTCCAATATCTAATCCCTATCTTTTCATATTTCTTATTTATTCATGTATCTGCCCAAAGTTTGGTTAATAATCACCCGGATTCCCTTTCGCCTTCAGTAAATACGGAATCCATGCCTTATTTCACCCTTGAACAATGTCTGGAATATGCCTTAAAAAATCAACCCGGCTTGCATCAGGCTTCAATCAATCAGGATATAACGCGGTTATCGAACTCCATCGCCTTATCGGGCTGGCTGCCCCAGGTTTCGGCTTCGGGAAATTTGGAGCATTATATTCAATTACCTTCCAGCCCCAGCCCCTCAGGACAAGGGAGTTCCGGAACTGCCACTAACGTCAGTAAAAGCATTTCCTATTCGAATTATTTCCTTCCTCAGGTATCAATTACTCAGGCCATTTTTACCCCCTCCCTTTTATATGCCCTACGGGTTGCTCCCTTATTCAATACACAGTCAAGACAAATTACCGATAGTACGAAAATCTATTTGGTATCGGCTGTGAGTAAATCTTTTTATAATCTTCTTCTAACCCTGGAACAGATTGATGTTTATAGGGAAGATACCGCACGACTCGGAAAAAGTTATAGGGATGCATATTATCAATACAAAGGCGGAATAGTGGATGAAACCAATTATGAACAGGCCCTGATACTCCTCAATAACTCCAAAGCACAATTAAGGCAGGCCCTTGAATTAGTGAAACCCAATTATGCCAGCCTCAAACAATTAATGGGTTATTCTGGAAATCAGGATTTTAATGTTCGCTTTGATACCACCCAAATGGTGAAAGCCATTTATATAGATACCACTCAGGTCTTAAATTTTGAAAAGCGGATAGAGTATCAGCAAATTAAAAATAACTTCAAAATCCAGTCGGAATTAATTAAATATTACAGGAGGGAATTTCTTCCTACCCTGGGAGCCTTTTATAATTATAATCTATCTTTTGAAAATAATGAATTCTCCTCTTTATTTTCAAAATCCTATCCCAATTCCATAATCGGTTTATCGGTGAGTGTACCCATATTTACAGGATTTTCAAGGGTCCGGAATTTGGAAAAATCCCGTTTGCAGCAGAAACTGATCGAGGAAACTGAGACCAATATAAAATTGCAGGTATCCCGGGAATATCAAAGTTCTTTGGGAGCCTATAAATCCAATCTTTATAATTTAAAGATCCAGGAAAATAATATAGCCCTTTCAAAAAGAGTATATTTTGTAACCAACCTACAATATAAGCAGGGGATTGTTCCTTATTTGAATGTAATTACCGCTGAATCGAACCTGATTACCTCCAAGATTAATTATTTAAATACCCTTTTCCAGGTATTATCCAGTAAAATCGATTTCGAAAAAGCGATGGGTATATTGTCCTATTAAATCCTGATTTCAATGAATAAAGCTTTCCAATACCTTGTTATTCTTCTCCTTTTTACCGGATGGGCTTGTAAAACCAAAGTCAGTGTGGCGGTACCCGATGTTCCGGTAAATGTGGTATCCCTTACTTCGAAAGAAGTTCAATATTTTGATACCTATCCAGCCACAACGATTGCTTTGAACCAGGTCAATTTACTACCCCAGCAGGCTGGAGCCATTACCAAAATATCCTTCACCGAAGGTTCTCATGTAGAAAAAGGTCAGGTTCTCTATGAAATAGATCCAAGGATATATCAGGCGAATCTGGATGCCGCGATAGCCAATTTAAGAGTACAGGAAGGTAATCTGGCCCAGGCCAAACAGGATGCCGACCGATATGATTCCTTGATGAAGTACAATGCGGTGGCTTCACAACTTTACGATCATGCGAAAATCACCTATAAGAATGCTAAAAATCAGGTGAAATCGGCTCAGGAAGCCGTTAATACGGCTAAAACAAGCTTAAAATACTCGATCGTAACAGCCCCCTTTAGCGGAAGTATTGGATTATCCCAGGTGAAACTAGGCAATGTTGTTTCGGTAGGTTCTCCCGTTTTAAATACCATCTCGACCGACGATCCCATGGCGGTTGATTTTTTGATCAATGAGAAACAATTGTCCAAATTCCTCGAATTACAGAAAACCGGGGGTAAAGGAATTGATTCCCTATTTACCCTTAAACTACCTGATAATTCATTATATCCTTTTACCGGAAAAATCTTTGCCATTGATCGGGCGGTGGACCCACAAACCGGAACCATTGATATACGCTTGGTTTTTGCCAATCCACAAAAAATACTTCGTCCGGGTATGAGTTGTTTGGTAAGAGTTCATAACCAGGAAACTCATCCTCAATTGGTTATACCCAATAAGGCCATTGTGGAGCAAATTGGGGAGTATTTTCTTTTTATGGCTCATGATACCCTGGTTTATGATACCTGGTCGGGAGGAGATACCACCAAACTGGTCAGGAAAACTATGGCTATTCAAAAGAAAGTGGTTTTAGGTCAGACCATAGGTCCGAATATTATCATTAAATCCGGGGCAAAACAAGGGGATTCCATCGTGGTGGATGGGATTCAAACTTTACATAATGGTTCGTTTATAACCACCTCCAATAAAATATCCGCCAACCATAGCTTGGGAGCGGGGAAATAAAGTAGTCTTTTAGACCCTAATTATGCTAGCAGGTACCTTTATTAAAAGACCAGTAACCGCCATCGTGATTTCGATTGTTCTCGTGATTACCGGCGTCGTTTGTATTTTGGTTTTGCCTATTGATCAATATCCTGATATCACTCCGCCCATTGTTCAAGTAAATGGGCAGTTTACCGGAGCGGATGCTCAAACAGTGGAACAAACGGTAGCAACCCCTATCGAAGCCCAGGTGAACGGGACTCCCGGTATGGAGTATATGCAGAGTAATAGTACCAATAATGGGCAAATGAATATCAATGTAACCTTTAAAATAGGGACTGATATTGATGTGGCCGCTCTCGATGTACAAAACAGGGTGAGCATTGCGACTCCTCTTTTACCTTCGGTAGTAAGTCGTTTGGGCTTGACGGTAAGGGCTCTGAATCCCAGCATGCTCATGATGGTGGCCATTTATTCGCCTAAAAACACTCATAGTATCACTTACTTGGATAATTATACCAATATTTTTATCCAGGATGCTCTTTTAAGGGTTCCCGGGGTGGGAAGTATAAACCGGTTTACCGACGATTTCAGTATGCGTATCTGGATGAATCCCAATAAAATGGCGGACTATAAATTAACTCCCCAGGATATTACAAATGCTTTAAATGCCCAAAATGTGCAGGTGGCCGCCGGAACAGCCGGAGTTCCTCCCCAACGATCAACCCAAACTTTTGAATTAGGAATCATTGTCAATGGAAGACTGAGTAAGCCCTCTGAATTTGAAAAGATTATTGTAAAGACTAACCCCGCTACTGGAGAATTGGTGTATTTAAAGGATGTTGCCCGGGTCGAACTAGGAAAATTTACGTTTTCCAGTAATTCTTTTGTGGATGGTCACCGGGCTTCCTACCTGCAGATTTACCAGGCCCCGGGTAGTAATGCTCTTCAAACTGCCAATGGCATTTATGCAGAACTGGCCAAACTGAAGTCTTCTTTCCCTCAGGATGTCGAATACAAGGTTCCTTTTGAATCCGTCACCGTAGTAAAGGTTTCTATGGAAGATGTGGTGGTCACTTTATTGCTGACTCTGGGTTTGGTGGCCATTGTCGTTTTCTTATTTCTTCAGAATTTACGATCTACCTTAATTCCTATCCTGGCCATTCCTGTTTCGATTTTTGGCACCTTTTGTTTCTTTATACCTCTAGGATTTACCATCAACACACTCACCATGTTTGGCTTTGTGCTGGCTATCGGGATTGTGGTGGATGATGCCATTATTGTGGTAGAGGCGGTTCAGCATTATATAGACGAGGAGAAGATGTCGGCCAAGGAAGCTACCTACCAGGCCATGAAGGATATTTCGGCCCCGGTTATAGCCATAGCTTTAATTCTAGCGGCGGTTTTTGTTCCGGTAGGATTCATTCCCGGAATTATTGGCCGATTATACCAGCAGTTTGCCATAACCATTGCGATTTCGGTCATGATTTCGGCCTTCATTGCCCTTTCCCTTACGCCAGCCCTCTGTACCCTTTTATTAAAACCTACCCAAATCCGTAAGGACGCCCGAGGGATCAATAAATGGTTTTATGAATTCAATGCCTGGTTTCAGAGAATAACCAATGGATATACTGAAGGGGTTAGGAGGTCGATCGAGGCTAGTCGTCTTATACTGGTTTTATTGGTTTGTATCTGTGTAGGGGCTTTTTACTTGTTTAAAAGTAAACCCTCTGGATTTATTCCCTCCGAGGATGATGGGAATCTGTACATAACCTATCAGCTTCCTCCGGCCTCGGCGACCACACAATCGGTTCAGGTAATGTCCCGATTAATGAAAGTGGTGGAAGAAACCCCGGGAGTGGCTCATTATGCCGCCCTATCGGGTTTGAATGTGATCACCAATGCCAGTAATTCGAATAATGGTACCATATTTTGTCAATTAAAGCCTTGGGCTGAAAGGGGGAAGGATTCCGAAAAGGTACCAGGAATTATCCAGGTAATGCAAAAAAGGATCGATGATGCAGGTATCAAAAATGCGAATATAGAGGTAATTCAACCTTCTCCTTTACCCGGTCTGGGACAAACTGTGGGTTTTAATATTCAAATTGAACAGAAAAACACCCCGGATAATTTACAGGATTTTGAAAAGGTGGTAAACCGGTTTCTGGAGCAGGCCAAAAAGAATAAAGCCATTTCAAAGCCCTTTACCTTTTATACCGCCCATACTCCCAATTTTAATCTGACCGTAGATAGGGAGAAATGTGAAAAGCTGGGAGTCAATATTGGGGATGTTTTTAATACCATCCAGGCCTTTATGGGAAGTTTATATATCAACGATTTTACAACCTATAACCGAACCTTTCATGTGGTGCTACAGGCTGATACGGCTTTTCGAGGCATGATTACCGATATGAACCAATATTATGTTCGTAACCAGGCCGGAAATATGGTCCCTTTGGGTACCCTGATATCCTATAAACCCATAGAGGCATCTCCTTTGATTTCCCATTTTAATATTTTTAGATCGGCAGAAATTAACGGAACCAATGCCCCGGGGTATAGCTCGGACCAGGCTCTTCAGGCATTGAAAGAGATTGCCGCCAAAACCCTTCCGGAGGGATATTCCTACGAGTTTTCAGCCTTAAGTTATGAGGAAGTAAAAGCCGGCTCCACCACCCTTTATATTTTTATATTCTCCATAACCTTTGTATTCCTTTTTCTGGCCGCCCTATATGAGAGTTGGTCGGTTCCTTTTTCGGTTTTACTGGCGGTTCCGGTAGGGGTATTTGGAGCGATTCTGGCATTGATTCTGGCACCTTCCTTAACCAATAACGTTTACGCACAAATTGGTCTAATAACCCTGATTGGTCTGGCCGCTAAAAATGCCATCCTGATCGTAGAATATGCCAAGGTCCGGGTAGATCGGGGAGAAGATTTGTTAAAATCCACCCTGGACGCGGTAAGCCTTCGGTTGCGTCCTATTATTATGACATCCATGGCCTTTATACTTGGGGTTTTACCCTTGGTTTTTGCTACCGGAGCGGGTGCCATCGCCCGAAGAACTATTGGTTTAACGGTTTTGGGCGGTATGTTTGCAGCCTCTTCCCTGGCCATTTTTATTGTTCCGGTTCTTTTTGTGTTAATCACCCGATTATCCTATGGAACTGAGAAACTGGAATACCTGAAAGCCCATCATGAGGAATTAATGGAGAAAGAAAAAAAGGTAGAAAGTCAGAATATCGATGCAGAACTGGAATATGAGATTCAGAAATCCCAGGAATTAGCCAAAGCGGAATAGTCATGATATCCAATACTTTTATAAAGAGACCGGTAACTGCCATTGTGATTTCCCTGATCCTAGCCATTGTGGGAATCATATCCATTTTTAACCTGGCTATTGATCAATTTCCAAGTATTACCCCACCAACGGTTTCGGTTAGTGGTCAATATACCGGTGCGGATGCTGAAACTGTAGAGCAAACCGTAGCGACCCCTTTAGAGGAACAAATTAATGGAACTCCCGGTATGGAATATCTTCAGAGTACCAATACCAATTCTGGAAATATGAACGTAACAGCCACCTTTAAAGTGGGTACAAACGTACATATTGCCGCCTTGAATGTCCAAAACCGTGTAGGGATCGCAACCCCACTATTACCCGCTGTAGTAAGTAAACTGGGCTTAACGGTTCGGGCCAGGAATCCGAGTTTATTATTGCTTATCGCTATTTATGCTCCCAAAGGCAGTCATGATATAACCTTCCTAGATAATTTTTCCAATATCTATATTCAGGATGCCCTATTAAGGGTGCCCGGGGTAGGGGATATCACCTCCCGTACCGATCAGTTCAGTATTCGAATTTGGATGGATCCTAAGAAAATGGCGGCTTATAGTTTAATCCCCCAGGATGTAGTCGCAGCCTTAAATTCCCAGAATGTTCAGGTTGCAGCCGGATCGGTAGGTTCACCCCCCCAGAATGCTTCTCAGACCTATGAATTGGGCATTTTAGTGAATGGTTTACTCAAGAAGCCCGAGCAATTTGAAAAGGTCATTATAAAAACCTTACCCGGAACTGGTCAAATGGTGTACCTAAAGGATGTAGCCCGGGTGGAATTGGGAAAATTTACATTTTCCAGCAATTCCTTTGTCGATGGAAAAAGGGCTTCTATACTCCAGGTTTACCAAACCCCCGGGAGTAATGCCCTTGAAACCGCCAACAATATCTATGCGGCCATGAACCAATTAAAAAAGACATTTCCAACCGATGTGGATTATAAGGTTCCTTTTGAGTCGATTACCATAATTCGGGTTTCCATGCAGGAGGTAGTGATTACCTTATTACAGGCATTGGGTTTGGTGGCCCTAATTGTGTTTTTGTTTTTACAGGATCTCCGTTCTACATTGATTCCCATCCTGGCGATTCCAGTATCGATTTTAGGCACTTTTATATTCTTTATCCCTCTGGGCTTCACCATCAATACCCTTACCATGTTTGGTTTTGTGCTGGCCATTGGCATTGTGGTGGACGATGCCATTATCGTGGTGGAGGCGGTTCAGCATTATATTGATGACTATGGTATGTCGGCCAAAGAAGCTACCTATAGAGCCATGAAGGAAATCTCTGCCCCGGTCATTGCTATAGCCTTAATCCTGGCCTCGGTATTTGTTCCGGTGGGTTTTATTCCGGGCATTACCGGACGCCTTTACCAGCAGTTTGCTATTACCATTGCCATATCAGTAGTAATCTCTGCTTTTGTTGCCCTATCCCTTACCCCCGCACTTTGTACCCTGTTATTGAAACCCAAGGTGAAAAAGGAAAAGCCAAACTGGCTCGAATACTTTTTCTTTCAGTTCGACCAGTTCTTTGACCGAATGACTTTGGGTTATGGTATGGCAGTAGCAAAAGGCATTCGAAATTCAAAACTTATTATTATTCTCCTGTTGGCCATCTGTTTTGGAACCATTTATTTATTCAAGACCAAACCCTCAGGATTTATCCCCGTAGAGGATGACGGGAGGTTATATGTCACCTTTCAATTGCCGGAAGCCTCTGCCACTACCCAATCCGTTCAGACCATTAAAAAGCTCATGAAAATCTTGGATTCAACCCCGGGTATTAACCATTATGCGGCGCTATCGGGTTTAAATATTCTCAATGGGGGAGCCACCTCCAATAATGGAACCATTTTTACCATGTTAAAACCCTGGGATCAAAGAACCACGTCGAAAACCCGTTTGCCCGGATTGATTTATGAGCTTCAGGACCGGTTTTTAAAAGCCGGGATCAAAAATGCCAATATTGTGGTGATACCCCCTCCCCCTATACGAGGTATAGGCCAGGCCGCAGGTTTTAGTTTCCAGATTGAGGAAGGTAGTGCTACCGATGATGTTCATGCCTTTGAAAAAGTGGTAAAACGATTTGTTGCTGCTGCAAAAAAGAATCCGGCCACTTCCACAGCATTTTCCTATTATGGTGCCCATACCCCGAGTTATAATTTAACCGTAGATCGGGAGAAATGTGAGAAGCTGGGTGTAAATATCTCAGATGTATTCAATACGATCCAGGCCTATATGGGCAGCCTTTTTGTAAATAATTTCACCCTGTACAATCGCACCTTTCATGTTGTAGTTCAGGCCGATACCAATTTTAGAGCTCTGGTTTCGGATATGAATAAATACTATGTCCGGAATTCAAGGAATCAAATGCTACCCATTAGCACCCTGATTTCCTATAAGCCAGCCGAATCGGCTCCTTTGATTACCCATTTCAATATCTTCCGTTCGGCAGAAGTAGATGGGAACACCCCTCAGGGATATAGTTCCGGCCAGGGGATCGATACCCTAAAAGCCTTAGCCAAACGATTATTACCCCAAGGATATATCTATGAATTCTCCGGATTAAGCTATGAGGAAATTAAAGCGGGATCCTTAACCATCTATATTTTCCTATTTTCCATCACCTTCGTTTTCCTTTTTCTCTCCGCCTTATATGAGAGCTGGTCAGTTCCTTTCTCGGTCCTCCTAGCGGTACCCATTTCCGCCTTTGGAGCCATTCTTACCTTAAGCTTTATTCCCCAACTCACCAATAACGTTTATGCTCAAATTGGTTTGATCACCCTAATTGGATTATCGGCCAAAAACGCCATCCTAATCGTTGAATTTGCCAAAATCAGGGTGGATCGGGGTGAAAACCTGATCAAGTCTACTCTGGAAGCCGTAAAGCTGAGATTAAGACCGATTGTAATGACCTCCTTCGCCTTTATCCTGGGAGTTACCCCACTAATCCTTGCCTCGGGTGCCGGAGCCGTTGCCCGAAAAACCATCGGTTTTACCGTTTTCGGCGGCATGATTGCCTCCTCGACTATCTCCATATTCATAGTCCCTGTTCTCTTTGTTCTTTTCACCCGCCTTTCATTCGGAAAAAAGAAGCTTGCTGACCTCGAATCCCGTCACGAAGAACTCATGCAAAAATCCAAAAGAATGGAGGAACAAGGCCTAGATGCCGAACTGGAATATGAGATTTCGATGGCCAAGGCCATGAGGAAGGAGCATTCTTAACTAAATATTGATGCACAATTCTATTTTAATTGATTACGAGATATTTCTTATTTCCATAAATATGTTTTCAATAAAATCAATGGAACCATTATTATAGGTATAAGCTTACCCAAAATTCGGCCAATTAAAATTTGAATTCTCGCCGCATAGCAGCAAGACGATTGTGAGAGATTTTTTACTTTTAAATAACCCGATGAAGAAAACTCGATTTACAGAAACCCAGATTGTGAATTCGATCAAAGAACATGAAAATGGCCGAGGGGTAGTAGAAATATGCCCGGACTTAGGTATTCCTTATCAAGCTTTTTAACCGTGGCGAAATCCATACGGTGGTGTTGGTGTCAGTGAATTGAAAAGGCTGAAAGAGCTGGAAGTGGAAAATGCCCGGCTTAAAAAGGTGTATGCCAATTTGAGCCTGTCACATGAGGCCTATAAGGATGCAGCCGAAAAAAAGCTTTAAGGCCTGATGATCAGAAGAAATTGGTGGAGCATATGATGAGCGAACATGGAATTTCCGAACCTCAGGCCTCCAAAGCGGTCGGGATAGCAAGAACCAGGCTTCACAACAGGCCGGTGGTGAAAGAGGATCAGACGATCCTAAAGAAACTGACCGAATTGGTAGAAAAGCACCCGATCATTGGATTCTGGCCGAGCTATCATAGGCTGAAATGAAAGGGACATACGTAGAAAAACGAGTGTATAGGAGTGCGTGTTCAGAAATGAGACTCAATATTCCAAGGCGATATAAAAAGCGATTACAATGCAACCACTTTACCTTTATATAATTAAAATCGGCGTCAATTATATAATCCTATTTTTTGTGTTTGCTTAAAAAAACTCTTTCAAGACAATTTATCCATTAGGAAAGCTTGATGTATTTTTTTTATCTATCTTTTAATTTACTTGAATGCTAATAACAGCTTTTCAAAAGGCTACATGAAAAGGGAAATTTAAAGGGCTTCTAAGGGGAGTTTCTTCACGATTTTGGGTGGAATGCGCTACAGAAACTCATTATTTTGTTGAGGTTATTAAAAGATACAAAGCAGAAGTGGAATAATCAGTTTGGATTAATATTGAGAAGGTAATTTTGAAAAAAGCTTAGTAAACATAATTAGAATTGAAATATAATGATTTTACCCAATTTTTTCACCCAAGGATATATTGATAATGATGGAAGAAAAATCAAGAATTGTAATTCCTACGGAAGATCTCTGTTTACCAGGATTTGACTATTCAATGGCTTTATATTTTAATCCTATTTTATTTGAAGACTCAGAAGGAACTGTTCAGGCAGATAAAAGATTAAAAATCCTTAATACCCTAAAAAACATATCGGAAAGATATGGATTGAATGTTGTTATTCTTGGAATGCCTAAATAGTTTACAAAATTTTATAAGTGTTATTCAAGGTCTATTCTCCTTTTACCTAATTTTTAATTTACTGCATGAAAAAGCTTCCCTCTCTTTTTATCCTCCTAATTATTTTCTTGAATGCGTATTCACAGAAAAAGTCCAGAGTCAATGAATACTTTCCATTAAAGGACCAATGGATTCATCAAAGCCCTAAAGACCTTGGATTAAAGGATAGCGCTTTAAAAAAGGCCATTGAATTTGCCATTCAACACGAAACAAAAGCCTCCCGAAATGGGGATATTGCCCAATTTCAAAGCTTTGAACATGAACCCTTTAATTATCCAGTAGGGCCTTTAACCGATCGAGGGGCTCCGACCGGAATGATTATTTATAAAGGGTATATAGTAGCGGAATGGGGAGAACCTAAACGAGTGGATATTGTAAATAGTTATACCAAAAGCTTTCTTTCTACTGTGGTCGGTTTGGCCGTCGACAGAGGCTTAATCCATAGCACTTTGGATACGGTTGCGAATTATATCCCTCCTATAGAGATTTATTCCAATGAAGCCAATAATACCAACGATATCATATACCCATTTGCTTCGGAACATAACCGCCGATTAAATTGGGAAGTTATGCTTCGCCAAACCAGCGATTGGGAAGGTACTTTATGGGGGAAACCCGATTGGGCCGATCGGCCTGAAAAGGATATTGATGCCTATAAAAACCGAAAAAGAAATGAACCCGGAACGGTTTGGAAATATAATGACGTAAGAGTTAATGCCCTAGCCCTGGCAGCCACCTGCGTCTGGAGAAAACCCCTTCCTCAGGTTTTAAAAGAAAACCTAATGGATCCTATTGGGGCTTCTGATTCCTGGCGTTGGTATGGATACCGAAATGCATGGATTGTACTCGATGGTCAAATGGTTCAATCGGTAAGCGGCGGTGGCCATTATGGGGGAGGTATGTATATGAATGCCTATGATATGGCTCGGTTCGGCCTTTTAACCCTTCACCACGGAAACTGGAATGGAAAACAAATTATCAGTGAACAATGGGTAAAACAAGCCCTTACTCCTACCAAGGCCAATACGGGTTATGGTTATATGAACTGGTTTTTAAATACCGATAAAAAGTTGCTTCCCTCTGCCTCGGAAAAAACATGGGTTCATATTGGCAATGGAACTAATATGGTGTATTGTGATCCTGAAAATGATTTAGTAGTAGTGGCTCGCTGGATCGACAGCAAAGAAATGGATGGATTGATAAAAAATGTTCTGAATGCCTTAAATAAATAAGCATTTAAAAAAACCAAAAAGGTAAAAACACCCATTTATTTATTATTTAAAAATTTGCCTTCAAATTAATTTATCTTGAAAATTATTAATCCAATTCTATCATAATGAATTTAAAAAACAAGGTTTTTATCCTTACTGGAATCATATTAATATCCTTCGGATTCAAACAAAATCTTAGTATTTCTCCGAAAATTCCTGTAAATATTCCAGCTGGGAAAATAGACACGGTTGGGGGAGATAAAGTTATTGTTTCTTCTGAAGTTACCCCTGAATATCCTGGAGGGATTCAAGCATTAATGATGGATTTGGCAATAAACACCAAATATCCCAGTGAAGCAAGGCGATTAAATATCCAAGGCAAGGTATTTATCAATTTTATTATTGAAAAGGATGGATCGATTTCAAATATTAAGGTGATTAGAGGTGGGTATCTGGGTGGGGG
>Ga0209067_10001523_pt1 | contig 14191 bp, 7 predicted proteins | sample ColStrG_CSR_2013_FD_187199 | JGI IMG/M metagenome (GOLD analysis project Ga0209067, IMG submission 187199) | Freshwater sediment microbial communities in response to fracking from Pennsylvania, USA - Cold Stream Run_MetaG_CSR_2013 (SPAdes)... | ecosystem: Environmental > Aquatic > Freshwater >... | reverse complement strand
GCGAATTTGGGATCAACGCCGAGCACGACATGATATTGGTTGATCCCGCTGTAGATGACCGCAACTTGCCGCTGCCCAAAGCCATCATAAAGCACATTGTCGATCATCGCATTGGTCAGCCCGAGCTTGGCAGCGGCATCATGGTCGATGGTAAGATAGGCTTGGGTCGCGCTGTCGTTCTGGTCGAGGTCGACATCGGTCACCACCGGATCATGTTTGAGCGCGTTGCTAAGTTTGGTTGCCGCAGCCTTGAGCACCACCCCGTCATCCGCCTTCAGCGTATATTGATACAGCGAATTGCCGCCACGTCCGCCCACTTGCAAATCTTGGACTGGGTTGAGAAACACGCTCACGCCTGTCACGCGTGCCAATCGCGGGCGCAGCCGCGAAATCACCACACGGGCCGGATCGCGCTCGGCTTTGGTTTTGAGGATGACGAACATAAAGCCGCCGCCCGCGCGCCTGCCGCCGGTAAAGGCGACGACATTCTGCACCGCCGGGTCTCGCCGGATAATGCCCACAATCTGCGTCAGTTTCTGGCTCATCGTGTTAAACGAGATCGACTGATCAGCGCGCAACCCGCCAACCATCGCGCCCGTGTCCTGTTCGGGGAAAAAACCCTTGGGAACCACGGCGACGATAACCGCCGTGAGCGCAACACAGCCAACCAGCACCAGCAGCATCGCCGCCTTGTTCGCAAGCGCCCAATCGAGCGAGCGCGCATAAGTGTTTTGAGCCAACTGGAAGCCACGCTCGGCAAGGCCACCCACCCAAGCCAAGCGATGCGGCTTGGCACCGGACTCGGGCGTGCGAGGCACACGGAGCAGCAGGCTCGCAAGCATCGGTGTGGTGGTGAGGGAAATCACGAGTGAAATCAGCACGGCGGTGGTGATCGTCATCGCAAATTCGCCGAAGAGTTTGCCCAACAGCCCACCCATGAACAATATCGGGATGAACACTGCGACCAAACTCACACTGATAGAAACCACGGTGAAGCCCACTTCACGTGCGCCTTTGAGCGCAGCCTCGAAGGGATGCATGCCTTCTTCGACGTGGCGCGAGATGTTCTCAAGCACGACAATCGCGTCATCGACGACAAAGCCCGTCGCGATCGTCAGCCCCATCAGCGAGAGGTTGTTGAGCGAATAGCCCAACAGCGCCATCACGCCGATGGTGCCCGCGAGCGAAACGACCACCGCCACCGCCGGAACCATCGTCGCGCCCCACGACCGCAGGAACAGGCTGACCACCAGCACCACGAGCAACGTCGCAAAGATCAGCGAAACCTCGACATCGTGCAGCGACGCGCGAATCGTCAACGTGCGATCAGACGCAACCGACAAATGAATATCGCCGGGCAATGCGGCTTGCAGCCCGGGAATCTGGGCCTTGAGCGCATCAACGGTCTGGATGATATTGGCTCCGGGTTGCCTGCTGATCAGCACCATGACGGCTGGCTTGCCGTTAAACAGCCCCATGTTCCGCGAGTCTTCCGGTCCATCATAGACATGCGCGATGTCGGACAGGCGCACGCTCGCGCCGTTGCGCCACGCCACCACTAAATCTTTATAGTCCGCTGCGGACACCGCCGGATGATTGCCATAAATCTGAAATGCGGTGCCGCTGTCATCAATCACGCCCTTGGGTCGATTGGCGTTGGTCGCGGTGATGGCGGCGCGCACCTCTTCCATGCCGATGCCATAGCGCGCAACCGCCAGCGGGTTGACATCAATTCGGGTGGCGGGGAGCGATGCACCGCCGAGTTCAACATCACCCACACCATCAATCTGCGACAGCCGCTGGATGACCAAATTCGACACACTATCGTATATCTGCGCCGCGCTGCGCGTAGGCGAGGTCAGGCCGAGAATCAGCACCGGTGCCTGTGCCGGATTGATTTTGCGATACACGGGGTTGGTCTTGAGCGTGGCGGGCAGATCGGCGCGCGCAGCGTTGATCGCCGCTTGCACATCGCGCGACGCCCCATCAATGTTGCGGCTGAGATCAAACTGGAGCGTCACCGTCGCCTGACCAACGCCCGACTGCGAGGTCATCTCATTGACGCCGGCGATCGTCTGCAAGTGGCGTTCGAGTGGCCCCGCTACCGAAGAGGCCATCGTCGACGGGCTCGCTCCGGGAAGCGTGGCCTGCACCTGAATCGTGGGAATATCGATGTTGGGCAGCGGTGCCACGGGCAAATTGCCAAACGCCACAACCCCGCCAAGGATGATGCCGACCGTCAGCAAGATGGTGCCGATGGGGCGGCGGATGAAGAGCGCCGAGATATTCATGCGCGCGCCAGATCATGGGGCTGCGACCGTCGCGCCCAGCGCGTCGACAGCGCCTCAAAGCCCAAATAGATGACCGGCGTGGTGAACAGCGTAATCGCCTGGCTCAAAATCAACCCGCCCGCAATCGCCAACCCCAATGGCGAGCGCAGCTCGGCCCCCATCCCCGTGCCAAACACCAGCGGAAGCGCTGCAAACAGCGCTGCAAAAGTCGTCATCATGATCGGGCGAAAGCGCAATGCGGCCGCCTTGCGGATTGCGGCCTCGGGGCTCAGTCCCTCATCACGCCGCGCCGAAATTGCAAAATCGATCATCATGATTGCGTTCTTTTTTACGATGCCGATGAGCAACACGATGCCGATAATCCCGATCACGCCGAGATCATTTCCGCTTATGATCAGCGCCAGCAGCGCACCAATCCCCGCCGAAGGCAGCGTCGAGATGATCGTCACCGGATGGATGAAACTCTCATACAGCACCCCCAACACGATATAGACACAAATGATCGCCGCAAGAATGAGCCAGAATTCATTGGCGAGCGCCGCGCGGAAGGCGTCCGCCGCGCCGAGAAATTTGGTCGTGATACCGGGGGGCATGCCGATGCGCGCTTCCGCCGCGCTAATCGCGGCCACCGATGCGCCCAACGAGTGCCCCTGCGGCACATCAAACCCGATTGACGCCGCAGGAAATTGCGACACGCGGTTCAGCTGCAGCGGAGCCTGTTCGGTGGTGATGGTGGCGACGGTGGCGAGCGGCACAGCGACGCCATTTGCTCCCGGAATATAGAGCCGAGAGAGTGCGTCAGGCGCAGTTTGCATCGCTGGCGGGCCTTCCAAAATCACGCGGTATTGCGTCGATGACGTGAAGATGGTTGAGATGATCCGCTGGCCAAAGGCATCATAAAGTGCAGCGTCGACCGCCGAAGCGGTGATGCCAAGTCGCGCGGCTGTGTCACGATTGAGGGTGATCCGCACCGCGCTTCCGGTGAGCAGCGCGTCTGATGAGACGTGCCGCACGTGTGTATCGTTCTGCAATTCGGAAACGAGCGCCTGCGTCCAATGCGAAATTTCAGTGTCTTCTGATCCCTGGAGCGCAAAGTGGTAAGCGGTCGCACCGCCCTCCGAATCAATTGTCAAATCCTGTACCGGACGCAAATAGAGCTGCGCGCCCGCCACGGCGTTGGCGCGGTCAATCAGGTGCCGCATCGTCGCGGTCTGCGCGCCGCTGCGTTTGGCTTTATCGACAAGGTTGACCGCCATCCGCCCGATGTTGAGCGCACCATTCTGGCCATCGACGCCGACGTTGGAGGACAAGCTAACGACGTCGGGGTCGTCGAGCAGGGCATCGGCGACCCGCTGTTGAATTTCGGACATCCGCGCGAACGACGTGCCCGGATCGGCCACCACCGTCGCCTGCAACTGGCCCGTATCCTGCTCAGGGAACAGTCCCTTGGGGATAATGACGAAAAGCGCGGCGGTCACCAGCAGCGTCGCTCCGAAGATCATCAGCATGAAACGTTGGCGTGCCAGCACCCAGTCAAGCCCGTTTGCATATCCGTGCGCCAATTGGCCGAACCAGCGCTGCGTGATTTGCACAATCTTAGGCGCATCTTGCGGGCGTTCGTGGCGCAGCCAGCGCGCCGACAGCATCGGCACAAGTGTGAGCGACACAAAAGCTGAAATAAGGATCGTCACCGCGAGTGTAATCGCAAATTCGCGGAACAGTCGCCCGACAATATCGCCCATGAACAGCAGCGGGATGAGCACCGCGACGAGTGAAATTGTGAGCGAGATAATGGTAAAGCCGATCTCGCGCGAGCCACGCAACGCGGCTTTGAACGGAGGCATCCCTTCTTCGACATGCCGCGCGATGTTCTCGATGACGACAATCGCATCGTCAACGACAAACCCGCTCGCGATGGTGAGCGCCATCAGCGACAGATTGTTGAGGCTGAACTTGAGCACATACATCGCGCAAAACGTGCCGATAAGCGACAGCGGAACCGACAATGATGCAATGAGCGTTGCGCGCGGGCTGCCCAGAAACAGGAAGATCGCCAGCACAACGAGCAGCACCGCAAGCACCAGCTCAAATTCGACATCGCCGACCGAAGCCCGGATGCCCGTGGTGCGGTCAGCAAGCAGTTGCACATGCACATCAGCAGGGAGCGATTTGGTGAGATCGGGCAGCGTTTTCTTGATGCTGTCAACCGTTCCGATGACATTTGCGCCGGGCTGCCGCTGAATGTCGAGAATGATCCCCGGCTGGTTGTTCATCCATGCGCCCAGACGCACATTTTCAGACCCATCAATGATCGTGGCAACATCGCTCAGCCTGATCGGCTCGCCATTTTTATACGCCACGACCAAGCTGCGATAATCTGCCGCGCTGTTGAGCTGATCGTTCGCGTCAATCGACCAACTGCGCGTCGGCCCGTCGAAGCTTCCCTTGGCACCGTTGGCATTTGCGGCAGAAATCGCCGAGCGCAGCGTCTCCATCGACAGACCGCGCGCAGCAAGCTCAGGAATGTTCGCTTGAATGCGGACCGCCGGGCGCTGCCCGCCCGACAGCGAGACCAAACCAACGCCTGAAACTTGCGCAAGTTTTCCGGCCAGCCCCTGATCGACAATATTCTGCACTTCATACAACGGACGGCTGTCGGATGTGATGCCGAGCGAAATAATTGGCGCGTCCGCCGGATTGACCTTCGCATAAATTGGCGGCGCAGGCAGATCGGTTGGGAGCAAGGTGGAGGCCGCGTTGATCGACGCCTGCACCTCCTGCTCGGCGACATCAAGCGTCAGATCGAGGCCAAATTGCAACGTGATTACCGAAGCCCCGGCCGAAGACACCGACGACATCCGTTTCAATCCCGCCATCTGGCCAAATTGACGTTCGAGCGGGGCGGTTACGGTGAGCGCCATCACATCTGGGCTGGCACCCGGATAAAGTGTGCGCACTTGAATCGTCGGATAATCGACCTCGGGAAGTGCGGACAAGGGCAGGAAGCGAAACGACACCAGCCCCGCCAACAAAATTGAAATCATGAGCAATGTGGTCGCGACGGGCCGATTGATAAACAGCCGCGACGGATTCGTCTGCGTGGCATCCGTATCACCGTCTTCGGGCGGCATTGTGTCGCGCGCATCGCTCATCGTTTGGTCAGTCACTTCGCTGCGGCACCCGTGTCGTGGTGGTGATGCCCTCCTATCGCGCCCGTCGCCGCTTCTCCTGCGCCACCGCCATGAGCATGGCCGCCCCCCGTGTTGACCGGCGAGCCATCATCGATCCGGTCAGCACCTTCAAAGATCACCATCTCGTTGCCTGTTAGCCCAGCCGTAATCGCTATCCGTGCGCCGTCCGAAGGCCCAGTCGTCACATTCACCCGATGCGCAATTTTGTCCGGAGACATGGTATAGACGAAAGGCCCCGACGGTCCGGTACGCACCGCCGTTACCGGCACCACAATCGCCTGACTCAATGTGTCGACGATGAGATTGACGTTGACAAATTCGTTGGGAAACAGCGTTTCGTCACTGTTGCTGACGCGTGCCTTCGCCTTCACGGTGCCGCTTGTGGCATCGATCGAATTGTCGAACGTACGGAACTGACCATGCGCGATGACCGTCGTGTTCGCTTGATCGAGGATTGTCACCGGCAGCGGCCCGCCATGCGCGGCCTTCTGCACTTGCCCGATCTGGCTCTGCGGCAGCGCAAAGCTCACGTCAATCGGGTCGGTCACGGTGATGGTGACGATGCCATTGGCATCGCTTGGCGTCACATAGCTGCCAATGTCGACCGCGCGCAACCCGACCTTGCCCGTAATCGGTGCGCGCACCGCCGTGTAGCCCAAATTGAGCCTCGCGGTGCCGACGGCCGCGCGATCCGCAGCAATTGTCCCCTCAAGCTGGTGCACCGTGGCAGCTTGCGTATCGAGTTGCTGCTTGGCGATTGAATCTTGCGCGAAAAGCACCTGGTAACGCCTCAAATCAACGCGCGCCGAGTTGAGCGTTGCCATATCCTTCTCGAGATTGCCTTGCGCCTGCTGAAGGCTGAGCTGAAACGGACGTGGATCAATTTGCGCAAGCTTCGTGCCCTTCGCGACATGCTGTCCTTCGGTAAAGTTGATGCTAAACAACACCCCGCTCTCCTGCGTGCGCACGGCGGCATTGACGATGGGTTGCACGGTGCCGATTGCCGTGAGCACCACCGGCATGTCAGCACGCATGACCTTTGCGACGCCGACCGCCGCACTTGGGCGTCCCTTGCCCGGGGTGCCGCCACCCTTGCTGTCAGACGAAGATCCCGCAAATTTCCAAATCCCGAAGCCTGCCGCGCCGATCACGAGCAGCGCTATTCCGGCGTTGCGCCACCGATGCGAATCGCGCGCGCCAAAGTCGCTTTGCGGTTGAACCTCTTGATCAGCCATACTTACCCCATCATCACTTACATAAGCGCGCCGCCGGAGCGACCCTTCTCATTACGCCTATCACAGCGCTAATCTGTCGGCGAGATGAACATAGTTTATGTCGATAATAAAATTTTAGCGCCACAGCCTCTGGTTTCGCGCTCATTTCGTGCTAGTGACCGCGCAAATGGAAGACGAAGAGCAAACATCGTTCAGTGTCCATCTGCGACGACGCGCGACCAACGTCGTGACGGTGGCGGCCGATTGGTGGGATAAACGCTGGGTGCGCCGGCTGGGCTATGCGCTCGCGGCGCTGTTTGTCCTTTGGCTGATTTTCTGGACTGTTTTCATGCGCGACTTGCCTTCGGTCGAGCGCCTGAAGGCGTATCAGCCACCTTTGCCAACCACCGTGCGCGCTTATGACGGAACACCGATCCACAGTTATGCGCGCGAACATCGGGTGCAGCTCAGCTATGCCGATTATCCACCGCAACTGATCAACGCCTATCTGGCTGCAGAAGATCATAATTTTTTTTCGCACGGCGGCATCGATTATCAAAGCATTGTCGTTGCAGCCTTCGGAAACCTGACGCACAGCGCGCAAACACGCGGCGCATCGACCATCACGCAGCAGGTCGTTAAAAATCTGCTTTTGACCAGCGAGCGCAGTTATACGCGCAAAATCAAAGAAGCGATTCTCGCCAAGCGCATCGAATCGGTGCTGAGCAAGCAGCAAATTCTCGAACTCTACCTCAACCAGATTTTTCTGGGGCGTAACGCTTATGGCGTTCAGGCCGCATCGCGCGCCTATTTCGGCAAAGATGTAAAGGAACTTACGCTGGCGCAGTGCGCGTTCCTCGCCACGCTGCCGAAAAATCCCAGCAATTTCGACCTTGATCGCGTGCTCGGTCGGCGCGCTTATGTGCTCCATGAAATGCAGCGTTACAAATTTATCACCGACGCCCAATATGCTCAGGCGATGGCAGAACCGCTTCAGGTTATCGATCGTGGCTCGATTCCCGAGACCCGCACCGATGGCTATTTTATGGAGGAGGTGCGGCGCCAACTGATTGATCAATATGGTGAAAATCCCGAAAACGGGCGTAACCCCTACAGCGTATACGGCGGCGGATTGTGGATTCGCACCTCATATAACCCGCAACTCCAACAATATGCCGAAAACGCCCTGCGCGACGGTTTGGTGCGCTATGATCGCGGACACGGCTGGAGCGGGCCAATCCGCACACTCCAGCCTGGCCCGAACTGGCGGGATGAACTCGGCAACGCCAATCTGACAGCAGGTTATCCCGATTGGAAAGTCGCGATGGTGCTCAACAAACAGGGCAATGTCGCAACCATCGGCTTTGCCGACGGGTCAACGAGCCAACTCCCCGCTTGGGCCGCGTCAATGCCCAAACACGGCACGGGAAGCGCCGCGTTCACCTTCCTCAAGCCCGGCGACTGCATCGCGGTGAAAGCCGATCATGGCGTGTGGATCATGCGAAACATCCCCGAGGTTTCGGGAGGGATGGTGGTTGAAGATCCGCACACGGGGCGGGTGCTCGCGATGCAGGGCGGGTTCGATTCGCAAATTCAATCGTTCAACCGCGCGACGCAAGCGCAGCGGCAGCCGGGATCAAGTTTCAAACCCTTTGTTTACGCCTCAGCGCTCGACAATGGCATGACACCGGCCACCATCCTGATCGATGGCCCGTTTTGCGTGTTCCAATCGAGCAAGCTCGGCAACAAATGCTTCCGCAACTTTGGCGGCGGCGGCGGCTCTGGCCCACACACGATGCGCTGGGGCGTTGAACAATCGCGCAACTTGATGACCGTGCGTGCCGCCTCCGAAACGGGCATGGACAATGTGGTCAAGATGGCCGATGCGGTTGGTGTGAGTGAGCCGGGGCACAAGTTCCCCGCAGTGCTCGCCGTGGCGCTTGGCGCAGGCGAGACGACGGTTGCGCGCATGGTCAACGCTTATTCAATCCTTGCCAGCAACGGGCGCGCAGTCAGCCAGTCGCTGATCGATTATGTGCAAGACCGCACAGGCAAGGTGATCTGGCGCGCCGATGACCGGCCATGCGTCGGCTGCAACAAGCCTGATTGGGACGGAAAACCGATGCCGCGCCCGCAACCGCGCCAGAAACAGGCGATGAACGCACAGACTGCCTATCAGACGGTCCATATCATGGAAGGTGTGGTTCAGCGCGGCACCGCAGTCGATTTGCGCGATATGGGACGGCCCTTGTTTGGCAAGACGGGAACAACCACCGGGCCTAAGGAGGTTTGGTTTGTTGGTGGCTCACCCGATCTGGTCGGCGGGCTTTACATCGGGTTTGACACACCTCGCAACATGGGCGGCTATGCGCAGGGCGGAACGCTTGCAGTGCCGATTTTCAAAGACTTTGCCGAAAAGGCGATGGCCGATATGCCCGTGGTGCCGTTTCGCGCTGCGCCGGGCATCCGCATGGTGCGGATTGACCGTGCGTCGGGCCGCCGCGTATTTGGTGCTTGGCCGTCGAGTGATCCGGATGCCTCGGTGATTTGGGAGGCGTTCAAGCCCGAGAGCGAGCCGCTGCGCACCATTCGCCGCGATGAGCTTCCTAATCCAAAGCACAAGGCCGCTGCTGTCGTCCGCGCCCGCCGCCATGACAATACCGATCAAAACCCTGACGCGCTGCAAAAGCAAGACGCTATTTACTAGCGCGCTTTGCTCGCCCAATAAGCCCTGACTGGAGACGATTATGCGCGCAGAGGCGCAAGCCCATATTGATCAAATCAAGAGCGCCTTGGCCTTGCTGCGGCGCTTTCTTGACTGGGATGTCGCGCTCAAGCGGCTCGACGAGCTCAACACCCAAGTCGAGGAACCCGATTTTTGGAACAACCCGCGCGCTGCGCGCGAAGTGATGCGCGAGCGTCAGCGGCTCGAAGCGGCCATTAACGCCACGCGCGCGATCAAATCCGAACTCGATGACACGGTGGAACTCACCGAAATGGCCGAAGCCGAAGGCGATGAGGCGATGATCGACGAGGGCTGTGCCGCGCTGGCCAATCTCGCCGAGCGCACCGAGCGCGACAAGGTCGCCGCCTTGCTCGCGGGTGAGGCCGATGGCAATGACACCTATATCGAGGTCAACGCGGGCGCAGGCGGCACCGAATCGCAAGACTGGGCGGGGATGTTGCTCCGCATGTATCAGCGCTGGGGCGAGCGCCGCAAAATGAAGGTCGAGTTGCTCGATTTTCACGCGGGAGAGCAAGCGGGCATCAAATCGGCGACAATCATGCTCAAGGGCGAGAACGCCTATGGTTATGCCAAAACCGAGAGCGGCGTACATCGGCTGGTGCGCATCTCACCCTATGATTCGAACGCGCGGCGGCACACCAGCTTCGCGAGCGTGTGGGTGTATCCGGTCGTTGACGAGAATATCGATATTGAGATTAACGAGAGTGAGTTGCGCATCGACACCTATCGCGCCTCAGGCGCGGGCGGGCAGCACATCAACACGACAGACTCAGCCGTGCGCATCACCCACCTGCCCACCAATATCGTCGTGCAATGCCAAAACCAGCGCAGCCAGCATAAGAACAAGGCGGAGGCGATGAACCAGCTCCGCGCGCGGCTTTACGAAGCCGAACTGCAGAAGCGCGAGGCCGAAGCTAACGCCAATGCGGCCAACAAAACCGACATTGGCTGGGGGCACCAGATCCGCTCTTATGTGCTCCAACCCTATCAGATGGTGAAGGATTTACGCACCGGCGTGATCTCGACCGCCCCCGGCGACGTGCTCGATGGTGATCTTGATCGCTATATGGCCGCTGCGCTCTCGCAGCGCGTGACCGGAGAAAAGGTCGTAGTCGAGGATGTCGACTAGTGCGCCGCGCGGCGCTTTTCGTTGGGCTGGCGCTGGCGTCATGCCACCCTACGCCACCGCCCGACGATCAGGTGCCCCATTCGGCATTCCCCAATGCCGAACGCCCGGCCGCAGACATTGTGTCGCCACGCTGGTCGACCGAAATCGCGCGCGACAAGGTGCATGAGGCAGATGATGTGATGACTGCGGCTGACACGCGCGCAGGCATGACGGTGGCCGATATTGGTGCCGGCGAAGGCTATTACACGCTCCACCTCGCGTCACGTGTTGGCAAAAAGGGGCGTGTCGTCGCTGAGGATATCGAAAAATCTTACGTTGAGGCGCTCGCACTCCGCGTGACCCGCGAGCGGCTTGATAATGTCAGCGTTCAGCGCGGCACACCCGTTGATCCGTCGATCCCCGACCACAGCTTTGATCGTATTTTTATGGTTCATATGTATCACGAAATTGCCTCACCGCTCGAATTCCTCTGGCGGCTGCGACCGGCGTTGAACAAGGGTGGGCAGGTGGTTGTGGTCGATGCCGACCGCCCGACGAGCGACCATGGCACCCCCCCGCCCCTGCTCATCTGCGAATTTGGTCAGCTTGGCTATCATCTCGTTGATTTGAAGAAAATGCCGAGCGCGGGGGGCTATCTCGCGCGGTTCACGGCAATCGGCGACCGTCCAGCACCCAATAGGATCAAGGCCTGCGCATTGGGGCGATAGAACCCGCACATTACTCCCGCAGCGCCTCGCCCATCACTCTGATCGCGTCGACTTTGGCATAAAGCGCCGACCAGTCATCGGCTTCAGCAATCCGCGCCCAGATCTCCTCCACCTCGTCAATGTGCATTGAGCAGGGTTCGGAATCGGCCCAATAGCGATGGGTGAGTGGGGCAGACGCGTCGTAATCACCGACAAGCGCGCGGAAGTTCGCGAAATCCGCGTGATCGTAAAGCGTTCGGTGCTCCTGTGCAGGCAGGAACCCAGTTGTTTGCTCAGCGCTGGATTCCTGCTTTCGCAGGAATTTGTTGCCGCGCAATCGGCCCCCGCGCCAATCGAAAAAGAAACGGTCGATCTCGACGCCGCTTGCCGTCAACCCCGCCTCGATCACGCTGACGAGCGCCACGTCTGGCTCCAGCCCCTGCGGCTTAACGCCCAAACGCCAGAGCATCTGCTCGGCCACCGCTGCTCGGTAAACCGGGCCAAACAGATCAAGCGCCGCCCGCAGCGCATCATGATCAGCAAAAAGCGCGAGGCTTTGCGCGAGCTGCACGACATCCCAATGGATCGCCTCGGGCTGCCGACCGAACGCATAGAGCCCGGCATGATCAAAATAAGCAGCGGTGAAGCCCGCTTCCCATTTCGGCGTGAAGCGCCACGGGCCATAATCAAAGCTCTCGGCCGTGATGTTGATATTGTCCGAATTGAGCACGCCATGGACGAAGCCTGCCGCCATATAGCTCGCCGCCAAGCGCGCGCAGCCCGCCGCTACGTGCGCGAGCAGGCGCTGTGGCGCGTCATCGCCCGCCGTTTCGCCATAATAATGCTTGAGCGCATAAGCGGTCAGGCGTTTGAGGTTCGGCACATCCTGCAATGCCGCCAGCCGCTGAAAACTGCCGATGCGGATGTGTCCGTGCGACAGCCGCACGAGCACCGCGCCGCGCGTGGGGGAGGGCTCATCGCCACGTTCGAGCGCCTCGCCCGTTTCAATCACAGAGAAGCTGCGCGAGGTGTTGACGCCGAGCGCTTCAAGCATCTCGGTCGCGAGGATTTCGCGCACCGCACCTTTGAGCGTCAGCCGCCCGTCGCCCGAACGCGAATAGGGCGTGGTGCCAGAGCCCTTCGTGCCGAGATCAAGCAACCGCCCCTTATCATCGTGCAGTTGCGCGAACAAAAAGCCGCGCCCGTCTCCGATTTCCGGATTATACACGCGAAACTGATGTCCGTGATAACGCAACGCGAGCGGCTGCGGCAGGTTATCGGGCAGCGGTGCGAAACGACCGAAATGAGCAATCCAGTCAGCATCGTTCAGCCCAGCCAGCCCAACCTGCGCCGCTGCGCGATCATTGCGAAAGCGCAGGATGGTGTGCGGAAAGTCCGCAGCGCTCACCCGATCAGCAATAAAGTCAGATATTTCGGCGATTGGGTGCGCTGGGCCGTAATCACTGGGTTGCGGTTCATCGGTCATCAGGTGATATGGGGGCAGGCACGAGGGTGATGCAAGATGAGTCTTTATACCGACGGCTATTGGTGGTCGCATGACGATCTGCGGTTGCATTATCGCAACTATGCGGGGCCGTCGGATAAGCCGCCGATCATCTGCATCCCCGGCCTCACGCGCAACAACCGCGACTGGGAACCCGTTGCCGAGCGCTTGGGCGGCCAATGGCGCGTCATCACCGTTTCGCTGCGCGGACGCGGTGAGAGCGCCTATGCTCAGGACGCCCTCACCTATTTGCCGCTGACCTATGTGCGCGATATTGAACGGCTGCTGATCCACCTCAAAATTGATCGATTCGTATTGTTCGGCACCTCGCTCGGCGGGTTGGTGACGATGCTGATGGCCGCGACCGGCGGCGAGCGGATTGCAGGCGCATTGATCAACGACATCGGCCCCGTGATCGATCCTGCCGGACTCGAGCGGATCAAGAGTTATGTCGGTCGCACGGTGAGTTGGCCCACATGGCTCCACGCCGCGCGCGCGCAACGCGAAGCCAATGGCGAAATCTATCCGCATTTTGAACTCGAAGAATGGGTCGCGATGGCGAAGCGCACCTATCGGCTCACGCCCAATGGTCGGATCGTGCCCGACTATGACGCAAAAATTTCAATTCCGTTCAAACTGCCCAACACCGAGCCCGCCTTCGACATGTGGCCCACGCTCGATGGGCTGAAAGCAGTGCCGAGTCTGATTGTGCGCGGCGCGCGCTCTGATCTGTTCAGTGCAGAAACGGCGGCAGAAATGCTGCGACGGTTGCCCGAGGCCAAGCTGGTTACAGTGCCCGATGTCGGCCATGCTCCGGTGCTCAACGAACCCGAGGCAGTCGCGGGGATCGACGCGCTGCTCGCGGAGATCAGCGCGACGTGACCGTCCGCATCCTCCATTGCCACTCGACATTCGCGCTCGGCGGGAAGGAGGCGCGTGCCGTGCGGCTGATGAACGCTTTTGGCGATAAAGCCAGCCACACGATCCTGTCCGCTGTGCCCGATGCCTTGAGCGCGCGCGATGCGATTGATCCGGCTGTCCGCGTGGATTTTCCAACCGATGCGCCGTCGCTCATCGGCAAGCCCTCGCCGTGGCGCTACGCCAAACTCGCAGCCTATATGCGCGACTTCGACCTTGTGCTGAGCTATAATTGGGGCGCAATGGATATTGTTGGTGCGCGGCGGCTGTTCCCCAAAGGCTGCCCACCGCTCATTCACGCCGAAGATGGGTTCAACAGCGATGAGGCGCTACGGCTTAACCCGAAGCGCAACTGGTTCCGATGCGCGATGCTGCCGACGGCCGCTGCGCTGGTGGTGCCCTCGCGCGTGCTTGAACAGATCGCGCTCGACGTGTGGCACCAGCCGCGCGCTCGCGTCCATCGGATCAGCAACGGGATCGACGTTGCCGCCTATGCCGCCCCGCCCGCAGCC
>Ga0209067_10001521_pt1 | contig 14204 bp, 8 predicted proteins | sample ColStrG_CSR_2013_FD_187199 | JGI IMG/M metagenome (GOLD analysis project Ga0209067, IMG submission 187199) | Freshwater sediment microbial communities in response to fracking from Pennsylvania, USA - Cold Stream Run_MetaG_CSR_2013 (SPAdes)... | ecosystem: Environmental > Aquatic > Freshwater >... | reverse complement strand
CCCCCCGGCGGCCGACCGCCCGGGGGATCCTCCGGTCAGCCGACCGACGGCACCGTGGCCAGCCCCTCGGCGAACCGCTGGTCGGACACCTCCTCGTCCACCATCCGCCCGCTCAGGTACGAGTCGTAGGCGGCCAGGTCGAAGTGGCCGTGCCCGCACAGCGCGGTCAGGATCACCTTCTCCTCGCCCGACTCCTTGCACGCCAGCGCCTCGCGCACCGCCGCGGCGATGGCGTGGGTCGGCTCGGGCGCCGGGAGGATGCCCTCGGTCCGCACGAACTGCATGGCCGCACCGAAGCACTCGGTCTGGGGGATGGCGATGGCCTCCATCATCCCGAGCTCGTAGATGTGGGAGATGAGAGGGGCCATGCCGTGGTAGCGGAGCCCGCCGGCGTGGATCGGGTCGGGGATGAAGTCGTGCCCGAGCGTGTGCATCTTCATGAGGGGGGTCATCCCGGCGGTGTCGCCGAAGTCGTAGGCGTAGACGCCCCGGGTGAGCGACGGGCACGACGCCGGCTCCACGGCCCGGATGGTGGGGTTCATGGTGCCGGCCATCTTCTCCCGCAGGAACGGGAAGGCCAGTCCGCCGAAGTTGGAGCCGCCGCCCGTGCAGCCGACCAGCAGGTCGGGTGCCTTCTCGCCCGCCTTGGCCAGCTGCAGCAGGGCCTCCTCGCCGATGATGGTCTGGTGCATCAGCACATGGTTGAGCACGCTGCCGAGGGCGTAGCGGGTCTCGGGGTCGGGTGCGGCCACCTCGACCGCCTCGCTGATGGCGATGCCGAGTGAGCCCGGGTTGTCCGGATCCGCCTCGAGGATGGCCCGTCCGGCGGCGGTCAGATCGCTGGGCGAACGGTGGACCTTGCCGCCGAACGCCTCCATCATCAGGCGCCGGTAGGGCTTCTGGTCGAAGCTGGCGCCGACCTGCCAGATCTCGCACTCGAGCCCGTAGAGGGCACACGCGAAGGCGAGGGCGGTGCCCCACTGGCCCGCACCCGTCTCGGTGGTGAGGCGCTTCACCCCGGCCTTGGCGTTGTAATAGGCCTGCGGGACGGCGGTGTTCGGCTTGTGCGATCCGGCCGGCGACACGCCCTCGTACTTGTAGTAGATCCGTGCGGGGGTGTCGAGGGCCTGCTCGAGCCGGCGTGCCCGGAAGAGGGGGCTGGGGCGCCACTGCCGGTAGACGTCGAGCACCGCGCCGGGGATGTCGATGTACCGGTCCTGGCTGACCTCCTGGAGGATCAGCTCCATGGGGAACAGCGGGGCGAAGTCGTCGGGTCCGGCCGGCTCGAGGGTGCCGGGGTGCAGAGCGGGCGGCGGAGGTGACGGCAGGTCGGGCACGATGTTGTACCAGGCCGTGGGCATCTCGCTCTCCTCCAGCAGGTACTTGTGCTGGTGGACCGTCTCGTCGATTGCCATCTGGGGACCTCCTCGTACTCGGTCCGCTCACGATATCCGCGGAACCGGGCGAGCAGCCCCTGAGCCATCCTGCCGCCCGTCGGCGGCCACCGATTCGTCAGCCGGTGAACGGGTACCGGTCGGCCCAGGGGGCGGCCGACTCGATCTGCGCCGCCACCCGGAACAGCAGGGCGTCCTGCCACGGTCCGGCCACCAGCTGCACCCCGACCGGCAGGCCCGACGGGGACACGTGCAGGGGCAGGCTCACCGCCGGCTGGCCGGTGATGTTGTAGAGGGCGGTGAACGCAGCCATCGAGATGATCTCCATCGGCGGGAACTCGGGCTGTGCGTGCACCTGGGCCAGCAGCCCGACGGCCGGGGGTTCGATGGCCATCGTGGGGGTCACCAGCAGGTCGAACTCGGGGCCGAACCGGGCGAGGATGTCCCGCGACTGCAGCTGCAGGGAGGACAGCGAGTGGGCGAAGCCGAGGCTGTCGAGCGCCCGGGCCGCCGTCAGGGCCGCCCGGTTGTGCGGCTCGATGCGCTCGGCGTCGAGCCCGGGGTAGTCGGACATGCCCGAGTTCATGAGGTTGAGGAAGTCGCCGAGACCCGCCGGGTCGAACAGGTCGGCGTCGAGGCGCACCACCTCGTGCCCGAGCGACTCCAGCAGGGCCACCGCCCGCTCCACTGCGGCCAGCGCCTCGGGCGCCACGTCGATCCCGAGGACCGACACCGTGTTGACGGCCACCCGCAGGCGCCCGGGATCGGCCCCGACCTCGTCGAGGAAGGGCCGCTCCTTGGGCGGCGGGCTCCACCAGGCGAGACGGTCGGGCCGGCTCAGTTGGTCGAGGATGGCGGCGGAGTCCGCCACCGTGCGGGTGACGACGCCCTCGGTCGACAGGCCCGCCCAGAGTGGGTAGCGGTCGGCCACCCGGCCGCGGCTCGGCTTGTGTCCGACCAGGCCGCAGCAGGACGCCGGGATCCGGATCGAGCCGCCTCCGTCGCTGGCATAGGCCGCCGGGAACATGCCCGAGGCGACAGCGGCGGCAGCCCCTCCACTCGACCCGCCCGGGGTGTGCCCCGGGTCCCACGGGTTCCGGGTGGCGCCGAAGCGCAGGTTCTCGGTGACGCTGATCGAGCCGAACTCGGGGGTGTTGGTCCGCCCGCACAGGACGAATCCGGCGTCGAGGTAGGCCTGGGGCGCCAGTTCGGTCTCTTCGGCCGGCCCGTCGGCCGTGCCCCACGAGCCGTTGGTGTTGGGCTGGCCGGCCACGGGGACGAGGTCCTTGACGGGCACGGGGACACCGGCGAACGGCGGCAGGTCGTCGGCTCCGGCCGCGATCCGGTCGCCCAGCGCCCGGGCCTCGGCACGCGCCTGGTCGTCGTTGCGCCAGATGACGGCGTTGAGGGCCGGGTTCCGTTCGTCGATCCGGGCCAGGCAGGCGTCGAGCACCTCCAGCGGGCTGACCTCCCTGGAGCGGATGGCGGCGGCGGTGTCGATGGCGGATGCGTGCTCGTCCATCCGCTCACCGTAGGTCAGGGGGACGCCGGCGTCCGCCCACCGGACGCGCCGGCGCACCGTCGGGGCCCGCCCGTGTGGCACGGTGGACCATGGTCGCCTACGAGCAGTTCGCCGCCTTCTACGACGTCGTCATGGACGACCCCGGGCCCCGTGCCGTGCGGGTGGACGCCGCCATCGCTCGGTACCGGCCGGAGGCGGCGTCGTTGCTCGAGCTGGGCTGCGGCACCGGGTCGATCCTGGCCAGGTTGACCACCGCCGCACGGCTGACCGGGCTCGACCGGTCGCCCGAGATGCTGGCCATCTGCGCGTCCAAGGTGCCCGGGGCCAGGCTCGTCGAGGGTGACATGCGCTCGTTCGACCTCGGTGAGCAGTTCGACGTCGTCGTCTGCGTGTTCGACACCGTCAACCACCTCCTGGACGTCCCCTCGTGGATCTCCCTCATCGGTTGCGCGCACCGGCACCTGACCGCGGGAGGGCTCTTCGTGCTCGACGTCAACACCGTGGGAGAGCTCCGCCGACTCGGTGACGAGCCGCCGTGGGTCTACGACTTCGACGGCGGCACGGCCGTCATCGACGTCACCTTCGCCCAGGGCGACGGCGGCCTGGGGCTGACCGACTGGGACGTGCGGATCTTCGAGCGGGTGACGGCCACCCGGTTCGAGCTGCACCACGAGCGCATAGGGGAACTGGCACTGCCGCTCGCCCAGGTGCGGGAGCTGGTGGCCCACGGGTTCGATCTGCTGGAGGAGGTCGACGAGGACGGGCTGCCGGCCGCCGACGACTCCATCAAGGCCTACTACGTCCTCCGCAAGCGGTCCTGAAGGGCGGCGTCCCCGTCCCGGTCGTCCGGCCAGAGCCGGTTGCGCAGGCCGGAGGCACGGGCGGCCGGGCGGCTGACGGCCAGCCGGACCATGGACTCCGTGGCGACGACGGTGACCTCGGGCTTGGCCCGTGTGACCGCCGTGTAGAGGAGCTCGCGGCTGAGGATGGGCGATTCGGTGGTCGGAAGGGCGACCACGGCGTGGGCGAACTCCGACCCCTGGCTCTTGTGGACGGTCATCGCCCACCACGGCTCCCACGCACCGAGACGGGCAGGTGCGAGCCGACGGGTCCGCTCGGCGGTGCCCATGACCACCCACCGTCCGTCGTCGTGCACCACCACGCCGACATCGCCGTTGGCCAGGTGGTTGACCGGGTCGTTCCCGGTGACCATGACCGGGGTGCCCAGTCGGGGCCAACCGCCCCGCTGGCCCGCCGGCACGAGGTCCACCACGCCGGCACTGATCCGGTCCGTCCACTCGGCCAGCCCGTTGGGACCGTTGCGGACGGCGGCGAGGACCTTGACCTGCGACGCCTGGGCCAGGGCCGCCTGCTCGTCGCCGGCGACGGCCGACGCGACCGTGGCGCGGGCGACGGCCACCACCTCGGCCCGGACCCGGCCGAGGGCGTCCGGATCGTCCGGGGACGCCCAGTGGACCAGCGGGTCCTCCGACCTCAGGAGGTCCATGACGCCGTCCCCGTCACCCCGTCGGATGGCCAGGGCCAGCGCCGCCGTCGCGGAGTCCGCGCTGAACCGGTGCCCCCGGACGAGCTCCGTCACCCGGTCGTGGAGGGGTGCGGACCCGTCGGCCGCGGATCCTCCCCAGGGACCCACCAGGTCGGCCATGACCGTTCCGGCCTCGATGCTGCTGAGCTGGAAGGGGTCGCCCACGAGCACCAGGCGCGCCGCGGGACGCAGCGACTCGAGCAGTCGGCCGAGGAGGGGGAGCGACACCATGGACGTCTCGTCGATGATCACCAGGTCGTGCGGCAACGGGTCCGACCTGCCGTGGCGGAATCCTGATCGACCGGTCGATCCGAGCAGTCGGTGGATGGTCGTCGGACGGACGGCGAGGATGGCGGCAGCGGCATCCTCGTCGATACGGCCATCGGCCCGCAGCGCCCCGACGCGTTCCTCCACGGCCTCCCCCATCCGGGCCGCCGCCTTGCCCGTGGGCGCCGCCAGTGCCATCCGTCCCGGTGCACCACGCCCGACCGCGAGCTGGTGGGCGGCGGCGAGGATGGCGGCCACGGTGTGGGTCTTCCCGGTCCCCGGACCGCCGGCGATCACCGTCACCGGGTGCTCCAGCGCCCGGCGGGCCGCCACGCGCTGGAGATCGGGAGCGTCCGGTGCGCCCTCCGGATCCGGCGGGAACACCCGGTCCAGCACGGCCTCCACGTCGTCCGCCACGCCGACCGGGCGGGCGGATCCGGTCCGCTCGGCGACCACGGCGGCCACCGACCGCTCTGCCACCCAGTAGCGCTGGAGGTACAGCCGGTCCCGGTCCCAGACCATCGGACGGAGGGGGGCGTCGAGTGCCGTGTCCGGCGACGCGACCAGGCCCGACCGCTCGAGGTCCCGTGCCCATTCGTCGGGGACCGGCACCTCCGGCCCCTGCGCGGACCCGTCCTCCTCGAGCGAGGCGGCGACCTGACGGCGGACCTCGTCGAGCCGGACGCAGACGTGCCCCAGGCGGGTCGCACGCGCCACCAGGGCGAGTGCCAGCAGTGCCGGGTCCGAGGCCGACGGCTCGGCACGGGCCGCGGCGGCCGCCAGCTGGACCTCGAACGGTCCGAGCAACCCGGCCGACACGAACTCCGACAGGATGTCCCGCACCCGGGTGGTGGACCAGTCCGAGTCGGTCGGCCGGTCGCCGGTCACGACCCCTCCGCCGGCGGTACGCGCCCGTCCAGCAGGTCGCTGACGCCCGTCACCAACCCGGCCGGCATCTCCCAGGTGAAGACCCCGTGGGATCCGCCCCCCTCGGACGTCGCCACCCCCGGTCCGGTCATGCCCCGCACGAAGAGGTAGGCGGCGCCCGCCACCAGGGTCGGCCGGTCGGCCCGGGGGCGCTTCCAGCGGAGGTACCGGTGGAGGGCCGCTGCGTAGAGGAGCGCCTGGAGGGGGTAGTCGTGCTCGGCCATCGCCTCGGTCAGGCGGCGCTCGTCGTAGTCGCCGACCTGCTGTGGCCTGCCCCGGGCACCGAGGCGGTTCGTCTTGTAGTCGGCCACGACGTACCGCTCCGAGCCGTCGTCCCCGCGAACCCGGGCGACCAGGTCGACGGAGCCGGTCAGGTAGCCCGCCAGTCGGACGTCGATGGAGCCTCCGGCGAGTGCCTCCGCCCAGGCGAGCAGCGGATGGCCGGGGTCGAGGTACCGGACCGTCAGCAGGCCGATGTCCCGGGCCGTGGGATGACGCCCGGACCCGCCGATCCGGAGGTCGAAGCCGAGCTCGTCGAGGCGGTCCGATCGGTCCAGCGACGCCAGCGGAGCGCCACGGAACAACGGGCCCAGTGGGGTGTGGATCGCCGCGTGCAGGCCGTCCACCAGGAGGGCGGGGCCGTCGACGTCGGCGGGTGCGAGGTCGGCGAGGTCGAGCCCCGAACGATGGGCCCGGGCACGTGCCGCCCCGTCGAGGTCGGCGTCGAGGTCGCCCGACGTGAAATCGACATCCTCCAGGATCCCGTGGACGAACGTGCCGAAGGTCGTCCCTGCGAGGAGGGGGCCGAGGTGCGCACCGGGGTCATCGTGGTCGGACGACGTGGGTGGGCCGTCGGTTGCCGCGGTGGTGACCACTGCCCCGTCGTCCTCCGATCCCGCCTCGTCGGCGGCACCGCGATCCGAACCGCTCGGATCGAACGGGTCCGCCAGGTCCTCGACGGAGCGGCGGGTGATCGCGGTGAACGACCAGCGCGACACCGAGCGGTCGAGCACGCGGCCGAGCGTGGCGATGCGGAGGTCGGGAAGGACGACGGGCGCCGTGGCCGGTGACCATGGCGTCGACGACGGCGCACGTTCGCCGACGGTGTGCACGGTGGCCGCGCCGTCCGACGCCTCCACCAGGGGCGCCAGTGCGGCGACCGGGTCGGCGGGGACCTTGAGGCCCGGCCGTCTCGGTCCGTCGGGGTCGAGGACGTCCGACCGGATCGAGCCGTCGGCGTCCCGGGCGAACAGCAGTCGGGTCAGCGCATTCGTCGAGGTGGCCGAGCCCGCCCACCAGACCGCCGTGTGGTGCCGGGCACGGGTGAGCGCGACATAGAGGATGCGCAGCCGCTCGGCCGCCTCCTCCTTCGTGGCCAGGGCCTTGCGCTCCTCGAGCGCGGCGGCGTCCGGCCACTCCCCGGTCAGGGTCACGTCGAGGGTGCGGCGGCCCGTGGCCGGGTCGGTGAAGACCAGGGCCGTCCGGGACTTCTGGTTGCGCCAGAGCATCGGCAGGCAGACCACCGGGTACTCGAGGCCCTTCGCCCTCCACACCGTGGTGATCAAGACCGTCCTGGCCTCGGACTCGATGCGCCGGGCCGTGACGTCCCCCTCCGCCTCGGCGTCGGCCGCACCCGCCGGGGGGGCGTCGAGCGTGCCCAGGAGCCCCGTCACACCGGACCGCCCCTGGGGGGCGGCCCCGTGGAGCACCTCGGCCAGGTGGTCCAGGTCGGTGACGTTGCGGTCCCCGTCGGGCACCCCCAGCACCCGCGCGATCAGTCCCGTCTCCTCCCAGACCTGCGCCAGCACCTCCACCACCGGTCGGTCGGCGAGCCGGGTGGCCCAGTCGCCCAGGCGCTCCTGGAGGTGGGCGAGCACCCGGTCGTCGGCATCGGCCACGGCGTCGACCGACCACCCCTCGAACCACGAGAGGGCGTAGGTCCGCACCCGTCGGAGGTCCCCGGGCCGCTCCATGGCCTCGAACAGGAAGCGCAGCTGCCGGGCGGCGTCGGAGTCGAGGACGCTGCCGGAACCGGCGACGACGGCGGGGACCCCCTCACGGGCGAACGCTCTCTGGAGTTCGACGGCCTGGCTCCAGGTGGCCACGAGCACGGCCACGTCGGACGGCACCAGCGCACGGGGGGTCGGGTCGTCGGAGGAGACGGGGATCGTCGCCCCTTCCAACAGGTCGCGGACGTGGGCGGCCACGTCACGCTCCACCATCCGGACGGCGCGGTCGGAGTCGACCTTCCCGTTCTCCTTGAGCGGCAGGGCGGATTTGGGCGCCAGCCGGATCTGGAGCCCCGACAGCGAGGAACCGTCCTGCGCACGCATGCGGAGGTGCCGGTTGGCATCGGCGGGCCCGACCGGGACGTAGCCGATCGCCGGGTCCCCGAAGGTCGCCCCACCGAGGAGTGCCTCGAGGCCGCGGAGACAGGCCCCGTCCGCCCGCCAGTTGGTCGTCAGCGTGTGCCGGTCGTTGACCGACGGGTCCCGCAGGACATCGAGGTAGACGGCGATGTCCGCCCCCCGGAACCGGTAGATGGCCTGCTTCGGGTCCCCGACCAGGATCAGGGTGCTGTCGGTCCCGGGTCGGCCGAAGAGCGTCGAGAACACCTCCCACTGCACCCGGTCGGTGTCCTGGAACTCGTCGATCAGGACCACCTTGTACCGGGACCGCAGCGCGTCGACCACCGCGGCCGAACCTTCGCTCGTCAGAGCTGTCCGCAGTTGGACGAGCACGTCGTCGAAGCCGATGGTTCCCTCGGCGAGGCGTCGTGCCTCGAGCCGGCGGATCGCGTCGGACACGAGGTCGGTCACCAGGCGGTACCGGGGGTCGATCGTGGCATCCGCCCCGTCCGGGACGAGGACCAGGTCCGGTCCGGCGAGCCTCGTGCGGGTGGCCTCGACCAGGACCTGCAGCGAGGGGAAGTCACCGGGCGGGACCGGGCGGGCCGATGCCGCGGCCAGTGCGTCGGCGCAGGCGGCCAGCACCAGGTGCGTGCTGGCGGCGGTGAGTGTGGCGTCGGGGTCGATGGCCGAGGAGAGCCCGAGGGTCCGACGGATCTGGGTGGCGAAGCCGTGGATGGTCGAGATCGACGCGGCGTCGAAGTCCGACACCGCCTGCTCGAGCCGGATCCGACGTTCGTCCAGGTCGACGGCCCCGAGGTGGCGGACGAGTTCGGTCGCCCCCGCTGCGGGATCGCCCAGGGCCGATGCGGCCTCGATCATCTGGCTCCGGATCCGGGATCGCAGCTCCGCGGTCGCCGCACGGGTGAACGTGACGATCAACAGGTCGGACGGGGTCACCGCCCGCTCGGCGAGAAAGCGTGTGGCCAGGGTGGCCAGGGTGAACGTCTTGCCCGTGCCCGCGCTCGCCTCGATGGCCACCCGTCCGGTCGGCAGGGGTCCGAACGGGTCGAACGGGGTGCCGGTGACGACCGTCACGACGGGAACCCCGTCGACGTTGCAGCCACCGTTCCCCAGAGGTGGTCGGCCCAACGCTGCACCCGACCGCCCGATCCGGGCGGATCACCGGGTTCGGCCTCGAGCGCCAGGAGGTCCGTGCCGCTCAGCCGGCCGAAGAAGAACGCCGTCGCCGGCTTCTCCCGGTCGCCGCGGCCGTTCCTCCCGGTCCAGGCGGTCAGGTCCGGGGACCCGTCGGCCACGGACTTCGAGAACGAGGGGAACAACGGGAGCGGCTCGCGCATGCCGGCCCGGAAGCACTCGACGGCGACCGTGAGTGCCCGCAGCGCATGGGTCCGACGGTCCGCTCCGGCCCCCCGGACGACGAGGTCGACGGAGGTGAACGGCTCGTCCTTGTCGCCCCTGCTCAGGAACACCGACCTCCAGGGGCGGTCGAGGTCGGTCGCCACCAGGGCCATCAGGGGGAGCCAGGCGTCGAGTGTGAAGGTCGGCCGCGACCGGGTGAAGCGGACCCACGCCGGGCCCGGGGTCTCGTCGGGGAGGGCGAGCGGGACGGATCCCACGATCCTCGTCCGCTCGTCGAGTTCGACGTCGATGTCCACGAGCTCGAGGTTGCCGGTCCGCACCCCCAGCCGGTCCGCCTCGGCCACGAGGGCGTCGACCTCGTCGACCAGTGGTCGGGTCGTCCGGGACTCCAGTGCCCCCGGCGGGAGGGTCCCGGACCGGCGCTCCACCTCGAGCCACTCGGCCGCGGTCGCCCCACTCCTCCGTGCCTCGAGCATCCGTCGACCGAGCCCCGACGTCTCGAGCGGACCGGATTCGACCGGGAGGATCACGTCGTCGACGTCGTCGACGTGGGGGAACGCCATCTGGACGGCCGACGTGGCGAAGGACCCCACAGGGTCGGCCAGGAACCGTCGCAGGTCGTCGAGGTCGATGACCCCGGTGTCGACTCCGGTGACCGCCGGACGGGCCGGTGGGCCGACGACCCGGTCCGCCGTCCGGCGCGCCCCGGCCCGTACGAGGTCGTCGGGGTCGAAACTCCACGTGGTCCCCGCCACGATGCCGTCCGGCTCCAGGCACCGTGGGTCGAATCCATGACGGGGGTGGGTCACCTCGAGACGTCGCATGCCCTGGCGCTGTCCGTCGGGGGCGAGGCCGACCAGGGCGTCGAAGAGCTCGGCCGCGGCGACCGCCCGGGGAACCTCCTGGCTGGTGCGCACGTCGTGGCCGGAACGCACCACGATGAGCCGGTCCTGTGCGGCCAGGACGGCCTCGAGCAGCGACTGGCGCCATTCGATCCTCCGGTCGGGATCGCCCACCTGCGGGGACGCCGCCACGAGGTCGGCGGCGTCGCTGGCCGGCGCCGTCATGAACTCCTGATCGAGCCCCAGGATGCACACGACCCGGAACGGGACCCACCGCAGCGGGGTCATGGACGTCACCGTCACTCCCCCCCGGAAGAAGTCCGGGCGTCCAGCCTCGCTCCCGAGCTTGCCGTCGAGGAGCCGCTGCACGTCCCCCAGGTCGAGGGCAGGGCCGCCGGCACCGTCCCCGGGACCGGCGTCGTCCAGGATCTCCCCGAGTACACGGTGCAGCGCGTCGAACTGCCAGGCCGACGCATCCGGCGTGGCCAGCAGCTGGCCGCAGGAGTCCACGAGCCGTTCGATCCACTCGACCAGTGCATGCCGCCCCTCGGCGCACCACGCTGCGAACCCCGCCAGGTGGTCGAGCACCTCCGCCAGCGCACCCAGCGTGGTGGCGTCGCCGCTCCCCACCTCCATCGGCGCGACGTCCCCGATGGCCAGGAGGAGCCGGTCGTCCACCGTGGCGGATCCCAGCAGGAGCCGGTCCAGCGCGGCCCGCCAGGTGTTCCCGTCGACCGACGCCGGCATGGCGAACCCCGAACGGTGGTGCGCGTCCAGCCCCCAGCGCACATGGGTCCGGTCGACCCAGTCCGCCAGCACGCCCAGTGCATCGTCGTCGAGTCCGAACCTCTGACGGACCGGGAGCGACGACAGGAAGTCGACGACCGGAGCGACCTCGAACCTGCTCGACAGGAGTCCGACCATCTGGACCAGGGAGCCGACGACAGGATTGACCGAGCGGATCGATCGGTCGGCGATCTGGAACCGCAGGCGCGGGGCGCCACCGTCGACGTCCGACGGCGGGCCCCCGAAGGCCGCCTCGACCAGTGGGGCGAACCGCTCCAGCCCGGGACAGACGACCAGCACGTCCTCCTCGGTGAGCGACGGGTCCGCGGCCAGCGCATGGAGCACCGCGTCGCGGGCGACCTCGGCCTGGCGCATCTGCCCGAAGCAGGCGTGGAACTGCACGGACCGGTCGTCCGGCCCGACCGTCTCCAGCGTCGACGTCGTGTCATGGCGGATGTCGTACTGCAGCCGCCCGAGCAGGGTCGAGGGGACGACGTCGGCACCGGTGTCGCCCACCCACGCATGCATGTCGGGTCGGTCGGTGCCTGCATCCGCGAGCAGGAGGGCCGTCTCCCTGGCCACCCGGCCCCACGACCGCAGCAGCGGGTGGTGCACGAGGGACGCCGTCGGGTCGACCGCGCGCGATCGCTGTCGCCCGTCGACCGGACGGGGCCAGGTCCCCTGCAGCAGGCGTCCGTCGAGGCGGGACGGTCCCAGGAGGAAGAGGTGCACCTGGCGACGGACGGCCACCGCGGACACCAGGTCGACGAAGTCCCTGCCGGGCAGTGTCGTGAAGCCGAACAGGAGCAGCCGGTCCGGCAGGGCGACCTCGAGCCCGCCCGAGCGGACGGCGTCGAGCACGGTGGGCATGACCTCGGGAGGACTGGGCCGGTCGATCAGGTTCCGCAGCAGCACCCAGACCCGGTACTGCCAGGCCACGTGCGGTGCCAGGGGACCCCCACCGCCGTCCACCGGCTCGCCCCGGGCCCAGGCCCGCACCATCTCGGGTCGGTGCAGGTGGTACCGGTCGAAGAGGTCGGCGACCGCACGTACCCGGGTGAACCGTGAGGCCCCTCCGGCCAGGCGGGTGAAGGAGGACTCCTCCCCCGTCGCATCGAGCCGTTCGTACACGTCGACCAGCGACCACACCATCCGGTCGATGTGCCACGGATCGGGCCCTCCGCCGGCCGCCTCCAGCACCTCGCTCCGCAGGGTCCCCGGGAACGCACGGACGAAGTTGGCGGCGACCCCGTCACCGTGGCCTCCGTCCGATGCCCCCAGGTACCTGGCCAACTCCAGGCCGACCCACCGACGCATCCCCTCGGTGGGTACCGCCAGCCACTCGGCGGACATCGGGTCGCCCGGGTCGTCGCTCAGCACGTCGGCGAGGCGATGCGCCAGCGGCTCCGCACGGTCAGCCGAATACAGGTGGAGCACGAAGGGGACCTTACTCAGCAGCTGTGACGGCGGTCCGGGTCCGGAACCGGAGCGGGACCCGTCCGCTCCACAGCGCACCCCCGCCGCCGCGGGAGGACCACACTGCAGTCTGCGGACCCCACCGCCACGCCCGGACCATCAAGGCGCAGCGAAACGTTCCGTGCCAGACTCTCGTTCGCGGCAGCGGTGGATGTCCGTGGTCGCTGGAAAGGGAGCCATGAGCGACACATCGCAAGGCGAAGGTTGGTGGGAGGCGGCGGACGGCAAGTGGTACCCGCCGACCGAGACGCCCGGTGGACAGATGCCGGCCCCGGCGGCCGCGGCTGCAGCCAGCCGGTACTGCACCAACTGCGCCGCACCGGTGAGCCCGTCGGCTGCGGCCTGCATGTCCTGCGGGTTCGCCCCGACCGCGGGACGCAGCTACTGCGGCGGGTGCGGGTCCCCCGTCAGCGAAGGCCAGGCGGTGTGCACCAACTGCGGCGAGGCCGTCGGCTCACGGGTCTACGCCGGTGCTGCGGGCCAGCAGGGCCAGAAGAACAAGATCGCCGCCGGCATCCTGGGCATCCTCCTCGGGGCCTTCGGCGCGCACAAGTTCTACCTGGGGTACACCAACCCCGCGCTCATCATGCTGGGAGCGACGCTCGTGGGCTACTGCGGCGGGATCTTCCTCAGCTTCCTCATCTTCCCGATCGTGCTGCTCGTGCTGCCGTTCGCAGCCTCCGTGGTCGGGATCATCGAGGGCATCATCTATCTGACCAAGTCCGACCAGCAGTTCTACGAAGAATATGAGCTCAACCAGAAGGAATGGTTCTAGGCCGGTCTATGCGGGGATGGCCGCCGCCGGGGTGACCGCCGGCGCCGTCCTCGCCTACATCCCCGACCTGCAGCACCGGGTGATGTCTCCGCGCCCGTCGTGCCTGTTCCGGCGCATCACCGGCCTCAAGTGCCCGTTCTGCGGCATGACCCACGCGGTCATCGCACTCGGGCACGGGCACCTGGTGTCCGCCCTCCAGCAGAACGCCATCGTGTTCCTCCTCGTGCTGGCCGCCGCCGTGGTCCTGGCGAACACGTGGGCCCGGGGTCGCTCCGCGGTCGGGTGGATCTCGTCGAAGGTCCCGCTCGTGAACGTGTCGCGTGCGGCCGTCCTCGCCGGCGTCTACGCCGTCGTGCGCGACGTCTGACCGGCCACGTCAGACGTCTGACCGGCCACGTCGCCGGGCGCCGGAACGACGTCCGGCCGACGCCGTCGTGTGGCCAGCCACAGTGCGACGAAGGAGATCCCCGCGAGAGCGAAGAGCAGCGGATACCAGGGATAGCCGCCGTAGGTGAACGTGACCGTGTGCGCGCCTCGACCCGCCCGGACACCGACGACCGCCGGGGCGAGCATGACGGTGGGAGCGGGTCGACCGTCCACCGTCGCCCTCCAACCGGGATCGAACGACGCCGCCAGCTCCACGGCGGCGGGTCGGGACAGCACCACCTGGGCGCTCGCACGCCCGTCGGCCAGGTCGACGGACTCCTGGCGCACGATGCCGGGAGGGCCCGACGACCGTGCAGGTGGTGCCGTGGCCACGTCCTGGCCGGATACCGGGCTCCCCCACGCCACGGCGAGGTCGGCGTGCTCGAGGAACAGGCCGGACCGCAGCAGCGCGACGGACGCCGCCCCCACACCGGCCCGGTTGGTCGACAGCGTGCCGACGATGTCGACCACCGAGAAGTACCCGACGCCGGGGACCTCCCACAGCACGAAGG
>Ga0209067_10001519_pt1 | contig 14208 bp, 15 predicted proteins | sample ColStrG_CSR_2013_FD_187199 | JGI IMG/M metagenome (GOLD analysis project Ga0209067, IMG submission 187199) | Freshwater sediment microbial communities in response to fracking from Pennsylvania, USA - Cold Stream Run_MetaG_CSR_2013 (SPAdes)... | ecosystem: Environmental > Aquatic > Freshwater >... | reverse complement strand
GGTGGTCATTGCAATAAATGTGCAGCCTGCCTGAAGGGTAATTTTTTGGAATGTGAAAATTCTTTAACCACCGGTACTTCAACCGATGGAGGGTACGCAGAGTACATGGTTGCGCGTTCAGAGGCAGTGGTAAGTATTCCGGATGAACTCAATAGCGTTGAGGGCGCGCCGCTTCTTTGTGCTGGACGGACCACCTTCGGTGCGTTGTTGAGCAGCGGGGCAAAAGGTGGAGACGTCGTGGCTATTCACGGGTTAGGAGGATTGGGACATCTGGCCGTTCAATATGCTGTCAAGCTTGGGTTCAAAACGATAGTCATTTCTCACAGTAGTGAAAAAGAAGCGTTGGCTTATCAACTGGGAGCGCATGTCTTTATAAACTCCACAGCTACCGATCCGGCCAAAGAACTGAAAAGGTTTGGCGGGGCAAAAGCAATAATTTCTTTAGCACCCGATGCAAAAATGATTTCTCATTTAGTGTCAGGTTTATGTCCTGAAGGTCAGATTATTGTAGTCACTGCCGTCAATGAACCAATTCAAATAAATTCACACCTCCTTTTCAGTGGCGTATCAATCAAAGGTTTTGCCGGGGGAAATATCGAAGACACCATTCAATTCAGTAGGCTCACTAAGATAGTCCCTTCCGTGGAGGTGTTCCCCCTTGAGCAAGCCGCGGCGGCTTATGAAAAAATGATGTCATCAAAAGTGCATTTCAGGGCAGTATTGAAAATAAGTGATTAAAAGCTAAAACTGATCAGTTATGAATGACCTATTAAAACTCATCCGGCGTCGGCAATCTTCACGAGTCCCTTTTGATCTCCGTAAACGTGTCAAGAAAAGAGACTTGGAAAAAATATTAGAAGCCGGTCGGTGGGCACCTACAGCTCACAACATGCAGAATTTTGAAATACTGGTAATTGATCATCCAAAGACGATTCGAAAAATTAGCGAAATAGAATCTCCCGTCTCGCTCACGTTTGTAAAAGAGAATTATCAGCAGCTTTCATTTTCGGTCGAGGCATTGAGAAAGAGAAAAACGGGGATATTGGGCAACATGTTTCCTCCGTCCTGGAGAAAGGCAGATCCGAAAATGGAGGACCTTATTCAGTCAGAGGATCAACATATGCTGGAAAGCCATAACCAATTATTGTCAACGCCAGTGCTGGTTTTGGTTCTTTATGATCCGCAGCGAAGAGCACCGGCCTCGGAAGGGGATTTTCTTGGCATTATGAGTTTGGGATGCATGCTGCAGAATATGTGGTTGATGGCAGCTGCACTTGGTATTGGATTTCATGCGGTCAGTTCGCTCAGTGGTGAGGCGATTGAATCCCAGATTAAACAAATGCTCGACATTCCTGAAAAGCTCCGGATCGCCATTTCCTTCCGAATCGGTTATCCTTCGGGAAACGTAAAATACCTCCGGGTGCGAAGAGATCTCAAGGATTTTACTAGTTACAACCAATACCCTAAGGTCAGGCACCAAATAGCAAGGACTTAACGCAACGCAGGTTGCTATAATCTGAAAAAGAGATTGAATTCAAGATGCTTACTCGCGGGACAAGGAATTCCCGAATCAGATGAAATTCAAAAAAAATACTGGGAGAATGCGGTGAAAACCGGGTGATATTTTGGATCCGCCTCGATGGAGAGCATTCAAAAAAACTTTCCAAGAAAGCAAAATTCCCGATTTGATCTAGCAATGAGGATGAGTAATATCTCTTGTTGCGTTGACCCCGATCATCGACGTGAAGCCTCCGATGACTTATTTTTGTGTCAGAAAAAAAGCAAATAATTGTATGTTTCGGGATCGTGAAGAAGCGGCATTTCTTTTGGCACACCAACTCAAAACGTTCAACATGACTAATGGAATCGTCATGGCTATTCCTCGTGGCGGTGTGCCGATTGGTTCGATCATTGCACAACAACTTGACTTACCACTCGATTTGGCGATGTCAAAGAAGATTGGCCATCCGGGTAATCCTGAATTTGCCATAGGGTCAGTGACTCTGGATGGCGTAGTGCTGGATGGTGATGCAGCCAGGCTGCCACAAGCGTTCATCAGCGCCGAAGTAAGAAAAATTAGGGAAGACATGTTAAAAAAATATAACCGGTTCACAAAAGGAAACAAACCTCCATCGGTAGCAGGAAAGGATGTTATCCTGGTGGACGATGGCCTGGCCACGGGCAATACGATGTTCGCCAGCATTGCGAGCCAAAGGAAACAAAAGCCAAATTCAATTATCGTTGCCGTTCCTGTTTCATCGTTGGCCGGAGCTGCAAAAATAAAATCCGTGGCCGATCAGTTCGTTTGCCTTGAGGTTTCGAAAACATTTTATGGAGTTGGGGATTTTTACCAGGACTTCGCTGAGGTTTCCGATCAAATGGTAACTAATCTTCTGGCCCATGCCAACTTTGGGGAAGTTAGTTCCCAATGCAAGTATTCTTTTCAGTGACGTAGGGAGGGTGTAAACCAGTTCGTTGCAACTATGGTCACGTGTTCTAGGCCCTTCTTTTTTCAAACAAAGGCGTTGCTCATCGACAAATTGAAATGCGTATGGCCTATTGGACACTTCGTTTTAACGTCTTAGATCTATTGAGCCAAATATCCACCATCGACTTCAATAGTCGATCCGGTAATAAATGAACCCTCCTTGGAAGCAAGGAAAAGAAATGCGTTGGCTACTTCTTCTGGATAACCAAACCGCTTCATTGGGTGAAGGTTGACTACCGCTTGTTTTGTGGCCACATTCTCATCGCTAATTCCAGCCTTAGTCAGTAAGGGTGTTTCTATAAAGCCCGGACAAATTGCGTTTACTCTTATTCCTTCCGTGGCATACTCCAGTGCAGCCGTCTGGGTGAGTCCGATCACACCATGTTTGGCGGCCACATAGTGGGATGCCGTAGCAAAACCAACTTTGCCCAGTATAGAAGACATGTTTATAATAGAGCCGCTTTTTTGTTTTGCCATTTGCGCAAGCTGATGTTTCATCCCATTGAATACACCGTTTAGGTTTACGTTAATCACCTGCTGCCAACCTTGTTCGGTCATGTCACCCACTTTATTGGCTTCACCTCCAATACCAGCGTTGTTAAGGGCAACGTCCAGCGTTGAAAATACGTTTATGGTTTGATCGATCGCTGCTTCTACCTGTTGATAGTGCGATACGTCGCACGCAATAAAAATAGCTCTTGGGTTTTCCTTTTGAATTTCATTCATCACCTGGACGGATGTGCCTGACGGCAAGTCTGCAACCACCACGTTGGCACCTTCTCGCGCGGCGGCCATAGCACATGCTTTTCCAATGCCGGATAAACCACCGGTTATAAAAACGGTTTTATCTTGAAGCTTTTTCATAGGGATGTGAATTTAACCTGTTTCATTTTTTTTGTTTCGTTGGAACAATGAACAATGGGGTTGTTGTATGATGCAAAATTTTCTCGGTAACACTTCCAAGTAACGCGCCTTCCAACCATCTCCGGCTATGAGTACCTAATACGATAAGATCGGCGTGCACTTCTTTCGCTGCCAGTAAGATAGCCTCGGCAAAATCGCCTCCTTTAACAAGGGTTTCAATCGTTTCGTCCTGAAGGTGATGCTTTGCCTTATTTAAAAATTGGCGTGAAGCTTCTTTGAGATCCTCCACGGTCAGTTGCAAACTCCCCATATCGATGAATCCCGAATAACCCATGATGGGCGAATATTCCAATGAAGAGTAATATATGGGATCAGCGATGACATGAAGTAATATGACGTCGGCGCCCATTGCTTTCGCCATGGAATAACCGACCTCTGCGACTTTTTGCGCCGTGGGATTGTAATCCAGTGCAATCAATACTTTTTTGCTTTTGCTTTTCATTGCCAGGCCTTTTGGATGATGATCAAAGGTAACGGACCGCTGAGGGACAGAAAATGATATTGCTCATGGAGAAAGGCAATTATTATCACTCATCGGAACCGGTGGGAGGGGTGCAGATGGTCCAGTCATTAATGGACTGCATGGTATGCCGGGAAAATGGGGACGTAATATTAATTAGCCGCTTCCTATGTTGAACCGTCTTCTTGAGGAAACACGGCTGTGTAAAAAAAATTGGCAGGTCCGGCGTGGAGAGGTACTATTTTAGCCTCAGTGGACTTCCAAAAAAGATGAAAGAAATTCGTAAAAGGGATAAGGCAGGTAAAGACGAATGGGCAACCAAAGACCCTTGAGCAGATGGTCCATCACGTTGCCATGGCCGCGACGGGTCGTTGTTAAAATCTTACACCAGAGGTGATCCGCATTTCGCAGGTTTGGGAAATGCCGATTTGTTCGAGGCGAAAGGCTGGGCTAGGGGAAGAACCATATTTCTAAAACAGCAAGTTATAACTGTTACTTAACCTAATTTAACTTCCTTTTAAGCCTAAAATTGGCAAAATTGCGGCCGTAAAGCAGGATTCACTATCTTGCTCTTAATTCTAAATTGAAAACACAATTAAACTCTACCTCACAAATAAATTTTAATCCCATGAAAAAAGTAAGCATTTTTTTAATCTCCCTGCTCATCAGTGGTGTGGCATTAGCTCAAAGCAATAAAGAGGATGTTGACATTATCCAATCCGTATTAGGCAAAGAAAAAAAAGCACTTGTCGCTGATTTTTTGAAACTTGAAGCCGGACCAAAGGCTGATGCCTTCTGGAAGCAGTACGATGCTTACGAGACGGAGAGAAAAGCCTTAGGCAGACAGCGCATTGCCTTGCTGGAAAAATACGCCAGTAGTTATGGTGCTACCGATGATGCACAAATGGACCAGTTGATGAAGGAAACGCAGTCGCTTCAGGAAAAGACAGACAAGCTGATTGTAAAATATTATGATAAGATAAAAAAAGAATCAGGGGTGAAGACAGCGGCACAATTTTATCAATTGGAGGCTTATTTTCTTAGTGTAATCAGAGCTTCCATCCTGAACAATATTCCCTTTATTGGTGAATTGAACGAGAAATGGTAATTTGTAAGCTCCATTTAATGGAGTAGTTTATTTTATAAAATCTTAACATTCAATTACCATGCATTATAGTAAGTTATACGTTTTGTTCTTGTGCCTGACGGTAATGTCATGCCAGCCGAAAAAAGAATCAGCAACCGAGGTCCCTGCTGCCGATTTTACCGTGGTCAGGGACGCTATCTTTTCCAAAATGATGACCCCCGGCGAGGCTGCTGCCCAACTAAAATCCATTGGCGCTGATTTTAATGCCGCACTCTTGAACGATGCCAGTAAGTTCAGTAATTATACTACTGCGGAAAACAAGACGGCCATTAACCTTGGGATCTACTTATCGGATTTAAATTATTGTATTGCATATCAGCAGAAAGACGCTGCCAAGAGCTACTTCAATGCCTCTTTAGAGTTGGCAAGGACTTTAGGGGCAAAGAAAGAAATGCTTGATTTCATTTCTACCCGCTATGCAAAGAACATCGATCAAAATGATTCAGTAAAAAGCTATTTGACAAAGCTGGATGAGGGTGCCGTTTCATTTTTAAAAGACACCGATCGTGAGCGAATGGCTGGCTTTACGTTAAGCGCATATTATATTGAAAATTTGCACATCGCACTTGGCATCATCGACACCTACCCCAAGGACATTTTGCCGGCCGATGCGCGTACGGTCATCCTGGTGCCGGCCTTTCGATTGGTGTTGAGTCAAAAGGAAAGTGTAAAGACGATTTATAACTACGTGAAAGCGACAGCCAAGGAAGATAACCCGAATTACATGTATTATAAAAATGCGCTGGAAGAACTCATTGCTACCTACGACAAATTAAATGTGGAAGAGAAAATTAAAAACAACCAGGTAAATGAGTTGCTGACGGACCAAGTGGTAAAAGAGCTTGCCGCAGAGGTAAATAAAATACGCGATAAGGCTGTCAGTTTTTAAAGGGATTGGACAAATAAAAAAATGATTTATCTTAGATTAATTTAAATATTAAGAACATGAAGCTTCTTCTCACCCTGCTTGTTAGTTTTTTATCCTTGGGATTATTTGCCCAAGCATCTGGCTCGTCCAATAAATGCTACCAGGAATGGTATACGCTGTTTAAAGAACGGGGTGCCAAACCGGTGCCGGATGGCATGAATGATGTTGTCATTACAATTCGCGGCGATCAATACACCGAGTGTTTTTTGGGGAGGGTTGATGTAGCCGGGGAAAAAATAATCGGTAAACTTCAGGTTCAGAAAATGGATGGCAGTTACGAAGAGTTTGATAAGAAAGTGAGTGCCTCCTACCAAAACGATCAGGGGACGCTGAAGGAAGAACTTCGCGGGATAAGCAACGGTATGAGTGCGTTTGTTCGATTAACGGATGGTGAAATCATAGGATTGTTTTTCTACAAATCCCTAGCGGATAAACCTAAGGCCAATAAGAAGGCGCCACCACCGGCCGTCTTGGTAAAGAATTAGGATCAAATCGTTACGTTTTAGAAAGGCTGTCTCCTTCGTTGAGACGGCCTTTTTTTTCGCCGTACAAACTTTAGCAGTTCAAGTGGTCTACCGATTGGCGGCATTCTTATCTGTTCAATGAGGCTTCATGGGTTGTGCCCTTCTCGTAGTAGAAATGGGTGTTCTTTAGAATGAAAAAATTCAGGGAGAAGTAGAAGACATTAACGTTCATGTCCTGGTAGGGTTTGTACGGATTTCCATTACTATCATGTGCTGTATAATCCTTATTGAAGAAGTTACTTAAATAGTACTTGAACTTTAAGTTCCCGCCCAAAGGCAACTGAACGCCAATAAATAATGCGTGATTAAAGGTGGTCGTCTGACTACTAAACCAAACCGAGCTCTTGTCGGTTTTATCCTCGTTGGTGAATGTCTTTGATTTGAAATTCACCGGGATCTCTAATTCGTACCCACCATATAAAAATGATCGGTGCAAATTTCCTACCTTAAATCCAATGGGGATTCCGATATTGTATGTCCTGTACTTCATTTTTATGTTGGAATTGGGTACGTCATAAATGAAGCCTACGTTTCGCAGCGCAAGCCCACCAATTAATCCAAACCGGTCTGACACATCGTAATTGCCCAGGTTCTGAAAATTGAACACGGGCGAAAACCGGATGATCGAAGGGACATCTGCGCCGCCCTGTTTGATGTTAGCGAATGAAAAGATCCATTCCCCACTGGTTACAGTGTAAATTTTCTTGCTTTGTGCATTTCCAAAGTGACACAATGAAAGTGCCATCGAGAGTACCATTAACTTTTTCATTTCACTTTTTTTTATTGAATCAACTTAAAACCTAAAACCCACGTGAATCGAGTAACGAAACCCCGCATTCCATGCGTTAGACTTGCCTTTGAAATTAACCTCTTGGTCCCTTAGCAAATCACCGACCAAGGGATATTTTGATGCTATACCTTCTACTATTTTTTGTAGATTTTCGTCAATCTTGGACGGATCGATATTCCCTGTCAATTTTAGATCTGCCACGTAATTTGTTAAGGATGGCCCCACTACAATACAGTCAATAGTCCAACGCTCTTTTTTTCCTAAGACAAATTGATAACCCAATTGAGCGCCGATGCTTAAGACTTGAAATTTAGAACTCAGCAAAAGAATATTGGGTGAACTTCCAATCTGCAGGTTTCGCTCATTATCAAAATAACAATACCCAAGGTACGGCCCTAAATAAACTCCATGCGGAGCAGAACCTTTATTTTCCTTGGGCAGATAAAAGCGATAGTCGGCAGTAATTGAATACCCTGATTTCTTTACCGTTGATTGGTAATAAAGTGAGTCCGAACCCTTTGAAGATCCGAACGGCAGCGCAACTAGGCCAAACTGAACTGAAAAGGATTGGTTTTTTCTGACAATCCTTTCGTACTCGATAAGGGGCGAACGATACAAAATGTTGGAGGTCAAATTAACCTTAATAATGTTTTTGTAATTCTTCACTTGACTCACACTGTCTTTGTCTTGGGATTGAGCAGTGGCAAAAGAAAAACCGAGCAAGCCTACAAGAGCAGTAAAAATGGGGCGGCAACAATTAAACATTTGGTACAGTTAAATGATTTTTGGTGATTACAAAAATAGTATTCGATTTAGGCCTACCAAATTATCGCTTATAATCAATTCACAATCGCCATATTGGTAAATGGGTTTCCTGGTTTACTATTTATTCTTGTACTTGCAGTCTAAATTCGCTTCACCATGATCAATTCAATTATTTGCTCTTCTACCTGCCGTTTGGCCTTGGTTTTAGTGAGTTTTTTGATTCTGCTTTCTTGTGGCACTCCTGCCACGCAAATCACCGGATCGTGGAAAGATCCTGCCGCTGGAAGCTATAAGGACTTCTTTGTTGCTGTTCTGACTAAGAACCAGCAGGCTCGTCAGAAATTGGAGGGTGATATCGCAGAAAGGTTAAGGCGCGAAAAAGTAAAAGTGACCCGGAGCCTGGAGGTATTTCCCCATACAGAAACAGTGGAAACACCAGAAGAACGTAAGGCGGCAGTCGAAAAGATTCAGAGCCTGGGCCATGAGGCGATCATGGTAATAAAAATTGTCGCTAAAACCGATGATACCATATACGTTCCGGGCACGAATTCACTGGCGCCGACAAACGTGGGCATCGGCACGGGCTATAATTTGCAAACCACGGGCGCACCACCGCCGGGTACCTATGGCGCTTTCGGGATGTACTACCTGGATAATTACGGCACATACTCTACCTCGGGGCATTATCAAAAAGAGCAAGCCTATATGGTAGAGAGCAAATTATTTGATGCGAAAACTTCCAAGCTGGTGTGGTCGGCCCAGTCGCAGCTATTTAATCCCGTCAACCTCAACAGCGCTTCGGGGGATTTTTCATTTGTCATGGTCACTGAGCTTAAAAAAGCCAAACTCATTTACAAGAAAGAAAAGTAATTTCGTTAATGATAGCGGCATTGATTGGCCCTAAAGGTCAAAATCTTGGGGCCGTCGAACACGCAAAGGCATAAAATTTGTTTAGGCAGGAGGTTAGCCGATCCTGCTTATTGAGTATACAGCTTCTGGTAATATTCATCTAGCATCCGCTTGACGGCAAATTGCTTATGGGTCGTGATGACACTCTGCTTCATCATACTTACCCATTGCTTTTTATTGTTGTAGTAAGTGGGCAAAACTTCCGCCAGCAGTACTCTGTACAAGGCTTTTTGGTCATGCTCATCCAGTCTTTTTTCGTTCTTGTTTTCGTATCCATCGCCAATTTGCCACCCATTGATGCCGTGCTGGCAAGCCTCTGGCCACCAACCGTCAAGAATGCTCAGGTTCAATACCCCATTCATCGCCGCCTTCATACCTGACGTTCCGCTAGCCTCTTGCGGCCGGCGCGGATTATTCAGCCAAATGTCCGATCCGCGCACCAGCATGGATCCGATGGTCATATCATAGTTCTCCAGGAAGACGACCGATTGGGGATATTTTTTAGTGAGCGCTACAATGTTTGCCACGATTCTTTTGCCTCCGTCATCGAGGGGATGAGCCTTGCCGGAAAAAACAATCTGAAGTTTTCCAGTTTTAAACAGCTTATCGATTTTAGAATGATCACGGAAAATCAAGTCACTGCGTTTGTAGGGCACGGCCCTTCGCGAGAAGCCGATCAACAGCGAGTCTAGTTTTAATTTTGTACCGGTCCGCTGCTGGATAAAATTGATTAGTTGTTTCTTGTTTTCCTGATGCCGCCTCCAGATCTGATCAGAGGCGCTCTTTGCCTCAGTGATGATACGCTTATCAACCCAAGTGGGAATATGAATAGCATTGGTAATGCCAATGATTTGTTCACGGTCTTTTACGTCCTTCCACATTTTGTTGGCCGTTTCTGCGTGAAGCTGCGCCACCGCATTTGACTTGCGGGCGAGGCGAAGTGCGCCCACCGTCATATTAAAGGGCGAGCCGCCCAGCTGCTTCAACTGCTGCTTTGTAAACACACCGTTGTCTGCGCCCATGTACACCAGTCGATCCAGGTAGTGTGATTCATTCCCCTGCACCACCGGAGTATGGGTAGTGAATACGATCTCCTTCCGGGTTAAAGCGAGCGCTTGCTCAAATTTTTTGCCGTTTTTCACTTTCTCCCGCATCAACTCAAAGCCTGCGAAAAGGGCATGCCCCTCGTTGAAGTGATATACGTCAACCGGGATTTTTAACGCGCGCAAGGCTCTGACACCACCAATTCCAAGAACCATTTCCTGGGCAATACGCTCTTCCCCAAACCACCCGTAAAGTTGGCCGCTAATCCAACTGTCTTCATTGCCTGGGACATCGGTATCTAACAAATAAAGTGGCGCATTTCGAAATTGATCGCACAGCCAGATCTTACATTTTACTTCGCGCTTTCTTATCGTAACGGAAACTGTCTTTCCGGTATCTTTCAGGAATGGGTATTCATAGATCGGGTAGGTATCAATCGCCTTGCCTTCGTTTGAAATACGTTGGTCAGTATATCCTTGCTTCCATTTGATGCCGATGCCTACAATGGGGAATTTGTGATCGCGGGCTCCCTTCAGGTAATCGCCAGCCAGGATGCCCAGGCCACCTGCGTACATTTTAAAATCGCTCTGTAAAGCGTACTCCATGCAGAAATAGGCAACGCGGGGAATAGAATTTAATGGCATAGTGCAATTCTTAATTAGGGAAGTAATATCGGTAATGAAGATTAATTATACACTACCATCGGTTACTTTTCTTTCACTACACTGATCACAATAAAGGTCTCCTGCCATGGTGACTTTCGTCACGGAATTCCGCTTGTATCCTGCCTAATATTGTGACGGTAACCCGATAGTAATACGTCGGGATAAATATGAAAGCCATCATTGTCTATTACTCACATTCGGCAAACAACGAAGCGTTGGCGCATGAACTAAAAATTCGTTTGGGTTGTGATTTGGTAAGAATCGAAGAGGAGAAAAAAAGAACGGGCTTTACCATTTTACTTGACTTGTTGCTGAGAAGGGACCCCAAAATCAAGAAGCCAAATGTATTTCTCAGCAATTATAACACCGTGGTGTTTATCGCCCCTATTTGGGATTCCCAAATAGCCACACCTTTAAAAACATTTATCAAAATGGAGCGAGAACATATTAAGAACTACGCCTTCATTACCGTCTGCAGTGGACGCGAAGGGCAGCATGAAAAAATTACAAACCAGCTTACCCAACTCACGCTCAAGAAGCCAATCATCGTTACCGAATTGGTGGTGAAGGATTTGTTACCTTCTGATCAAAAAAATAAAATCCACTATGCCACTACCTATCGTATTAAAGAGGAGGACTTTCTGGACCTTAAGAAGCAAATTCAAAATTTTGTCAATACCGTTTACGAATACGCCTCCGAATTACAGGTGAGAAAAGAGGAATCGTTCGCCTGATCGGTTATCTTGCCGGGTAGTGGTGTAAAACATTTGGTTGGCAAGCGCCGACCTAGCCACCAATGGTGGACATCGATTCGGAAACGCGAATTTGCTTTCGATTTGCTTCTGCCTGGTGTCCATCTTTGGGCCTACTGGAAAATGCTTTTAACAAGTATCCTTCAATGGCGGCATCACTCAAACCTGATCGCATTAAATCTTTGATATTAAGAACACCATCATCGTAGAGGCACGTTTTTAAAACGCCCTGCGAGGTCACCCGAATACGGTTACAGCTTCCGCAAAAGGTGCGGCTAAAAGCCGCGATGATACCCACGCTTCCGCGGAAGCCAGGGACCTTGAAATTATACGATGTTGAATTTTCTGGGTCTTGCACCTTTTCCAGGGTCGGAAATTGCTCCTGAATGTGCTCCAGAATTTTTTTGTATGTCCAGGATAGAACTTTGTAATGATTCCCTTCTCCGTTAAATGGCATCTCTTCAATAAACCGGACCGATAGGTTTTGATTTTTCGTAAGTTCAATCAAGGGACGAATATCTTCGATGTTTTTTCCTTCCATGACCACGGTATTAATCTTCACCGCGATCTGATGATCAAGCAATGATTGTAGGGTGTGCCTGGTTTTGCTAAACTCGTCCCGGCGCGTTATCATTCTAAATCGGTCCCTATCCAGGGTGTCCAAGCTGAGGTTCACCGAGGCGATCCCCAGGGACTTCAATTCAGGGATATACGGACCGGTAAGAATACCGTTTGTGGTCAGGTGAACATCGTTGATCCCATCAATGTTCACAATCTTTCGAATCAACTGCATTAAATCATTTCTAACAAAGGGTTCACCACCGGTTAATCTAATTTTTGTAATGCCCATCTGTGCCAATAAGGTTACCATTCTTTCAATCTCTTCGAAAGTAAGTAAGTCCTTTTTGGGCATGTACTTGATGCCTTCCTCAGGCATGCAATAAAAACAGCGTAGGTTACAACGGTCCGTCACCGCCAGCCGTAAATAGTTGATGGGTCTTCCGTGATTATCAAAAAGTTGTTTGGGCACCATTCATTTGCTAAGTTCAACAAAAATATTCGTATTTATATAAACCCAAAAAATGTCAATCTTGTTTTCCTCTAGCGGGCGTACATTCATTTCTTTCATGGAATAATTGCCAATGGCACTGTCTTTAGAATCGCTGAAGTCCCATTTTCCGATCTTTTTGCATCGGCCAGAGTTGGTGTATTTGGATAGCGCGGCCACATCGCAAAAACCCAGGTCGGTCATTGAAGCGATGACCGATTTTTACGAAAAAGAAAATGCCAACGTGCACCGCGGCCTTTATGAACTTTCTTCTGCGGCCACTCGACGTTTTGAAGCGGTTCGAACTAAAGTGAGCGACCTGCTCCACGCCGGCGATCCACAAACCATCTCCTTCACTAAAGGGACAACCGAATCAATAAACATCGTGGCGCAGAGCTTTTTAAAACAACGGTTGAAACAAGGGGATAACGTGGTGATCTCTGCCATGGAACATCATGCTAACCTTATTCCCTGGCAGCAGGTCTGTGCACAGCGTAAAGCGATGCTCCGGATAATTCCCGTGGATAAAACAGGCGAATTGATGCTGGAAAAAATTGAGGCTTTGCTTGATACGCGCACTAAATTTTTAGCAGTCACTCACATTTCCAATGTTCTAGGCGTTATCAACCCAATTGGGGAAGTTATTTCGGCGGCGCACAGAAAAAATATCCCCGTATTAATAGACGGAGCGCAGAGCGTGGGGCATCTACCCATCGATGTCGCAAGGCTCAATTTGGATTTTCTCGCTTTTTCAGCGCATAAAATGTTTGGTCCGCTTGGGACTGGGGTGCTTTATTGCAAAAAGGAATTTGCCTCAGAAATGGCGCCTTATAATTTTGGTGGCGGAAGTATCAAAAATGTTGAATTTGACCACACCGAATTTCTGGATTATCCGCGCAATCTGGAAGCGGGCACAGCCAATATTTCCGGCGTGATCGGACTGGGGGCAGCAATTGATTTTATCTTAGATTTGAATTTGAGTGAAACCGCCCTTTACACAAGTCACCTTAGCGCCTATTTCAAAGAAAGGTTGAAGTCAATAGGCAAAATCAAAATAACCGGGGAGCCCAAAGATTTTAGTGGCATCGTTTCTTTTACCATGGAAAATATCCACCCGCACTATGCGGCAAGTTTTTTGGCACAGTCAAACATCGCCGTTCGGGCTGGCCACCATTGCGCCCAGCCGTTACTGGAATCCATGCACATTCCTTCCACGGTGAGAGCTTCCTTTTCAATCTATAATACGCAGGATGACGTTGATAAGACAATAGAGGAGTTGGTCTCCCTTAAAAAATTTTGGTCATGAAAGGAGATTTTGCAAGCTTGTATTCCAAAGTCATTAGAGCCCACAATGAGGCGCCCTATCATTTCGAAAAAAGAACCGATTCCACCAGCACCGTCAATGCTTACAACCCAATTTGTGGTGACCGATTTGAGCTGTATCTGGACCAGCATGGACAAAACATTAACCATGCCTATTTTCATGGATTTGGCTGTGCGATTTCAAAAGCCTCAACATCGTTGCTCATCGAATTGATCGAAGGCAAGACCGTGGATGAGGCGAAAGGCATTTGCCATCGATTTCTGCAATTCATAAACAAAGAATTACCTGTCGATACAGCAAATTTGTCAAATGATTTTTTGGCTTTTGCAGGCGTTCATGATTTCCCGGAACGGTATGATTGCGCCACGATTTCATGGAAAGCGTTGAAAATATTTTTAGAAAAGGAAATAAAATGAAAATCAAAGTACTCGCCTTTGGCA
>Ga0209067_10001518_pt1 | contig 14215 bp, 2 predicted proteins | sample ColStrG_CSR_2013_FD_187199 | JGI IMG/M metagenome (GOLD analysis project Ga0209067, IMG submission 187199) | Freshwater sediment microbial communities in response to fracking from Pennsylvania, USA - Cold Stream Run_MetaG_CSR_2013 (SPAdes)... | ecosystem: Environmental > Aquatic > Freshwater >... | reverse complement strand
GACTCAATCCAACCTGCATAACTTGACCGGTGTTTCATATCTGGACAGCGCAACTAACGCAAATTACGTCCCTGCTCAGCAAGCACGTTATTCACGTTATGGCAGCAACTGCTCACCGTTGGTCAACCAGAACTTCTGATCCAGTCGTTCAGTTGTAACGCAGCAGGTACTTGGCAGGCTCAAAACGGTCCCCCGAATTTTCGGGGGCCGTTTTGTTTTATTTTTAAACGGGCTGATACGGCCTGTCCTCATTGTCCAATCGTTCGTGCTGGCATAAAAAAAATTATATGTGCTCAGCCGCAAGCTGGTTTTGTCCTGCGAAAAGGGCGGGCAGTCATCAGTGCGTAATATTAAAAATACATAATTCCGCGGCTGCAAGTTGAGTCATTTAAATCGTCGTACCAGGTTTTGAAGCTGATGAAAATCCCGAAAATAATTTTGATTCTGACGTGTCTGATGTTGTCCTGCGTGACCACCAATCTGTGGGCTCAGGATGCGCAGCCGCCGCGCTTTGATATTTATGAATATCAGGTGGAAGGGGTAAGCCGTTTGACTGATCAGGCCATCGAGGACGCAGTGATACCGTTTATGGGTGAACAGAAGTCCTTCAGCGACGTGGATGCCGCGCGTGCCGCACTGGAGCGCACTTACCATGAGGCCGGCTATATGACCGTGCTTGTAACGATTCCCGTCCAGAAAGTGGAGCATGGTATCGTCACGCTGCTTGCCAACGAAGTCCCTGTCGATAAGCTGAAAATCGCCAATGCGCACTATCACACCCCCAGTTCGATTCGGCAACAGGTGCCCGAACTGGCAGAAGGTAATGTGCCCGATTTCAATGAGATGCAAAAGCAGCTCACTGCGCTGAACCGCAGTCCGGATCTGAAGGCAACGCCGATACTGCGCGCGGGCCAAAACCCGGGCAGTGTCGAAGCAGAGCTGGATATCGACGACACCTTGCCCGTGCACGGCAATCTGGAACTGTCGAATCGCCAGTCGCCGAATACCAGTGCAATGCGCCTCGGCGGTTCCATCCATTACGACAATCTGTTCCAGGCTGGTCAAAGCCTGGGACTGAGCGCAGTGGTGTCACCACAAAAAACCGATGAAGTGCGTGTTCTGTCCGGAACCTATGTGATACCAGACGGCAGCGTCGGAAATTCCTGGACGATGTATGGCGTGATCTCGCGCAGTTCGCTGACCACCATCAGCAACTCACCAGGTCTCGGGGTATTGGGCAATACCGACATACTCGGGCTGCGTTATGCCATGGTGCTTCCGGAACTCGATGGTTATGCCGAGTCGCTCTCCGTTGGACCTGACTGGAAGCACGTCAAACAGCTCATCACATCAAAGGCCGGCAATATCGACCAGCCCATCAGCTATGTGCCGCTGGTAGCAACCTACTCGGGAAGTGTTGCCGATGAGGACAGACCGACGGTTCTGGAGTCAACCTTGACCTTGGGCGTGCGCGGTCTGTTGGGTAATACCGAATCGGAATTTGAAGCCAAACGCAACCCTGGCGGGTCTGCCAATTTCATGGTACTGCGCAGTGATGTGCAACATACCGAGACATTTCGGAAATGGAAATTTTTTTCGCGCCTGGAATTTCAGGCCGCAAGTGGCCCGCTGGTCAGCACTGAACAGTTCACTGCAGGGGGATCGAGCAGCGTGCGCGGTTACCTGGAAGGCGAACTGGCTGCAGACGATGCACTGCATGCGTCGCTGGAAATTCGCACCCCTGAGTTCAAACCGGCTGGCGCAACGTCGCTATGGAGCATGACTGGATTGACCTTCTGGGATGGCGCCGATCTGCATACCAGTTATGCGCAGTCACCGCAAATGGCCAATCAAAGCATCCATAGCGCCGGTCTTGGTGCGTTGTTGATGGCGCCGCGCGGATTCAGCCTGCAGGTTTACTGGGCGCATGCCTATGACACCGCGCAAGTTACCAAAGCAGGAAGCAATCGGGTGCAGGCGCATCTGGAATGGGATTACTGATGGAAAATTCACATAACAAGGTCGGCCGCCGCCAGACCGCTGCGCGCAGCAGGTACGGCCTGTCATTTCCGGTGCCGGCGTCGAGCGTAGCCAGTGTTTCGGTATTGATGCTTGCGGGGGTTTTGCATTGCAGTGCCGTATCAGCGCAGACCGTCCCACGCGTGCCTCGCCTTGCAGTGCCGCCCGGCCCGGTTCCTTCGGGCACCGGCTCCAGTCTGCCGAGCGGCTCCTCCGGCGTTCTGGCAACCGGCAGCAGCAGCGCCAATCCTGTCTACGCGCCCACCGTGGCGGCCGGTCAGTTTGCCCCCTACGTGGTGGATCAGGTCAATAATATCGCCACCATTACCGAGACCAGTAACAACGGAATATTGAACTGGAATACGTTCAATATCGGCGGTGCGGCGACCGTCAACATCGTGCAGCCTTCCACCACCTCCTCGCTGTTAAACGTCGTTAACGGGCCGCTGTCGCAGTCGCTGATCAATGGTGTTCTGACAGCCAAGGGCATTGTGTATCTGTATAACCCGGCCGGCATTATTTTTGGAAAATCTGCCACGGTTGATGTCAACACCCTGTTTGCCAGCACGTTGCAGATCACCAATGCAACCTATTTGCAGGGCATCTTGTCGCCGAGTCTGTTTGCTCCGTTCGCTGCCGATGCAACGCTGGGAGCGACCCCCGGCTCGATTGAAGTGGATGGACAGCTGAACGCAGCCAGCGGCGGCAAAATTATGCTGTTTGCGCCTAATGTAACCAACAATGGCATCGTCACCGCTCCGGACGGTCAGGTGATTATGGCCGGTGGCGGTAAAGTGTATCTGTCCGCTCCAACCAGTACGGCGATGCGTGGCCTGTATGTGGAGGTCGACAGCAGTTCGTTGCCGGCCAATTCCACTTCCGTGACCAATAACGGCGCCATATCGGTCGGACGCGGCAATGCGACGCTGGCAGGTCTGGCGGTGAATCAGAATGGATCCATCACTGCCCAGACCTCGGTCAGTCTGAATGGCTCGATTTACCTGCAGGCCACCGATGGTGCGTCAAAAAGTGGCGCCACCACAGCGGCCGTCGCGACGACTACCGGCACAGTCACTTTGGGCAGTGGCAGTGTGACCAAAATCAGTATTGTCGATGACGGTAACACCATCACTCAGGGTCCGACCGATACGCCCTACAATCCTTCTCAGGTCACGCTCACCGGTCAGACCATTAATGTGCAGAATAACGCCCAGATTCTGGCGACCGGCGGCAACGTCGCCATGAATGCATCCATGAACGTTGGCTGGACTGGCGCTGATGTGAGTGCCGTCAATCTGGCTCCGGGCAGCAAGATCGATGTATCCGGAGACAGTTCAGCCGTTCTGCCCATGAGCAGTAACGTCATTTCAGTCCAGTTGCTCGCTGAACTGGCTGACAATATAGTTCTGCGCGATTCAACCCTGCGCGGCTCTACGCTGAATTTTGATATCCGCACCGGCACGTCGATTGCCAATATCAGTGCCGATCTGGCAAAAATTCCCTACACGATAGGTCAACTGGCGGCAACAGGAGGCAGCGTCAACCTGAGCGCTGGCGCATCCGTGGTGCAGCAGGCGGGGAGCACAATCGATGTCAGCGGCGGGCAGGTTAGCTACACAGCCGGGTATGTGAACACTTCTAAACTGGTGTCAGGCGGAGCCCTGTTCTCGGACGCCACTGCGCCGATGAATCGTACCTACAGCGGGTTTGTGAACCTGCCTGATGGTCGGTGGGATTACCAACCTGCCTACACCAACGGCATGAGCGCGGGCTCGGTAACACTGGGTGCCCCCGATATCGTTTTGCAGGGTCTGCTGAAAGGCACGGTAGTCACGGGTCAATACCAGCGCAATGTTACTGCCAGCAATTACCCGCATGGTGGGCAATTGATTATTGGCGGGCCTCCGACGCCAGGCTTCGAAGGCAGTGCAGCGGCCTATGGCCTTGTCAATCAGATCGTGCTCGACTCCGGCAGCGTGGCGCCCGTCACGAATGTTGCAGCGGCATTGGCGAGCAACCGACTGGATCTGTATGTTGATGCGCCAAACAGCATCGCCGGATTTACCAGCCTGACCGCCTATACCGGCGGCAGTATTGATGTGCCCGGCAATCTCAGTTTTGGGGCTGGCAGCACCGTCAGTCTGACTGCATTGGGCCCGATTACCTTGAATGGCGGCATCACCATGCCGGGTGGCTCGCTCAAAGTCAAATCGCAGGATGCCGTAACCCTGGCTGCCGGCACCAACGTCAATCTGGCAGGGACCTGGGTGAACGACAGTGCCAGTGCCTATCCTGCCCTCGATGCAAACGGGAACCCCGTCGGTAACATCATCCCCAATGGTGGCAACCTCAGCATCAATGGCGCGCAACTTGTTTTGAACCCGAATGTAGCGATTGATGTGTCCGGCGGCGCATGGTTCAGTAACACGAAAGCCCTGACCTATGGAACTGGCGGCAACATCACGCTGAGCGTTAATCCAAATGCAGTTAATCCCAATGGTCTGCAAAAGACAGTCAGTATCGGCACTGGCGTGAAACTGGATTCTTACGGTTTCACCAAGGGCGGTTCGCTGAGTATCGAGACGGATAGTGTCCAGATTGGCGGCAACCCGGGTGGCAGCGCTTTTTGGCTGCCAGCCAATTATTTCGATCTGGGTGGCTTTTCCAGTTTCAGCATTAACGCGCTGTCCAATCTGACTGTAGAACCTGGAACCCAGATCACTGCCGAGGCGCAGAACTGGATGTTTGCCAATATCAATCAATGGCACAACGTTTCTTCAGGCACCATTAACAGTGTTGCGTCACCTGCCACCTTGAACCTGGTCGGGCCGCAAAGTGGTCGCCAGCCGGTCAACATCAGCCTGAGCGCAGCAGAAAATAACGGGAACGGCGTAACCGGTACATTGGTATTTGGCAGCGCTGCGAGTCTGACCACCGATCCCAACGCGACGGTAACCCTGACAGCCGGTAACCTGCTTAATTTCGACGGCATGATCAACGCGCCGGCTGGCACGATTAATCTGAATCTGAGCAGCATCGACCCGGGTGCCGTTGCCTATGATCCGACCCGCAGCATCTGGATAGGGCCCGAAGCGCATCTGTTTGCTCAGGGTTCCAGCGCAATGTTATATACCCAACCCAATGGAATCACGACTGGTCAGCTACTGGGTGGCGGTGCCATTAATATTGGCGGAACTACTGCACTCAGCGGCACGTCGACTGATGTGGGTTATGTGGTGGTACAGCAGCAAAGCGCGCAAGGGCAGCAGGGCGGAGCGACGTTCGATGTCAGCGGTACCGCAGCTGCCGGGGTTGTTCTGGCCGGGACGCGTTCAACCAGTGCGCAATCATCTTTGGCCAGTGCCGGCGGCGGTATCACGATCGATGGTCGCGAAGGAATTTTTTTTAGTGGCACGGCGAAAGGTTCGGCCGGTAACGCAACGCAGCAAGGCGGGACATTCAATATGTTATTGGTCCGGGGTCAGCAGAATGAATCCTCGACCGGCTATCCGGATGGCAATCTCAGCACACTGCGCATCCTCGACGGACCGATAACCAGCGTGCTGCCCGCCGGCCTGACTGCAGGCCAGAGCATAGTCGGGTTTGGAGATCAGGGCTGGATCAGCACCGGCTCTTTCGCCACTGGCGGATTCGACCGGCTGTATTTCAAAAGCCAGGACGCCATTGACCTGAGTTCGTCCAAAGGCAGTTTCAGTCTCAATGCCAAAGCCTCGATCTACCTGGATGCCCCGATCCTGCAGGTCGACTCAGCGGCCGGATCGGCCACGCCTCTATCCACTGTGCAGATTAATTCGGCTTACGTGCAGCTCGGCAGCGACGATTATTTGTACCAGAACAGTCCAACCGCCAACGTGCTGGCCAACCCCAACAATAATTATTTCGACCCGCAAAGCCCCTATTATTCCAATGCAGCCATGTCCGGATCGGCCGCGCTGACAGTCAACGCCACCACGATAGATCTGGTTGGCAATTCTGTTGTGCAGGGTGTCAGTAATACCAATCTGAATGCTGTCCAGGATATCAGGCTGGTAGGCAAATCCGAAACCAACCTTACTGTGCAGCCCACCAGTTCGACCGCTGCGACGCTGCAACAGTTAATGCCAACCGGTGAGTTCAGTGTGGCGGGTAACCTGACATTGACCTCGTCACAGGTTTATCCGGTAACGCTGTCCAGTTTTGCACTGAATGCGGAAGGGGCCAACAGCACACTGAATTTTGTCAGTAATGGATCTAAAGGCTATGCGCCGCTGTCAGCAGCCGGCGCCCTGTTCGGATTTGCCCAGACAATTAACCAGAGCGGCGTGGTCATGGCGCCGTTTGGGACTATCGACCTCGTAGCCGGCAGCCAGCTGAATTACGCCAAAGGCAGCGTCACGTCGGTGGCTGGCACAGGGGTGATTCCGTTTGGTATGTTGCTCAACGGACGTGAATGGGTCTACGACTTTGGTGATGGCAACCAGGTCGCGTTTGCGCTTAACCCGGTCAACACCACCAATCTGCCTGAAACGACGCTGCCCCAGAAAATTATTATTTCCCAGGCACCGAATATTAATACCGTTACCGGTGCAACGCTGGACCTGTCCGGTGGCGGCAGTTTGTATGCTTATGAATTTACGGCGGGTTCTTACGGATCGGTCGACGTACTGAAAAATAATTCGACCGCGCCAACCAGTGTATTTGCCATACTGCCGGGCTATACCAATGCGGTTGCACCCATAGACTATCAGTATGGCCAGGACGGTGGCCTGCAGCCCGGGAGCAGCGTATATCTGAGCGGCATAGCAGGACTTGCCGCCGGAAATTATGTGCTTCTGCCTGCCCATTACGCGCTGTTACCCGGTGCGCTGGCGATTACCGTTACGTCCAACGGATTCAATATGGTCGCTGCCAATAACGTCGTCAATGTCAACGGCTCGCTGACGGTGGCCGGCAGAAGCGAGGTACTCGGCGCAGGAAATACCGTTAACAATGCGGTCACTGTCACGCCGGGCAGTGTGGTTCGGCTTGAATCGCAGTATCAGAATTATGATCTCGGCACTTATTTCACCAGCGCGGCTGCTTCGGCAGGAGTCGCCGTCCCTGAACTGCCGGCCGATGGCGGCCAACTGGAATTTAATGCCAGCAATTCCCTGGCGCTGGCCGGCCAGTTTCTGTTGGGTCCTGCAAAAAATGGGCGCAACGGGATTGCCGATATTTCGGCACCGATCATTGATGTGGTTTCCGATGCATCGCAAACCGTTGCCGCCGATGCCCTGAAATTGGTGGCCGGCGACCTGAACGCACTGAACGCAGACAGTCTGGTACTCGGCGGTACACGCCGGATTACCGGCGGCACCGCCAATCTGTCGGTCGGCGCGCAAAGCATCACGATTGAAAACAACAGCTCCACTCCGTTGACTGGCACAGAAATCATTCTGGCCGCGCAGAACAGCGTGACACTGGCTGCAGGCTCAGTGGTAGCGGCAACGGGCACTATGCAACATGCGCCAGCCAGCCTGGTGATCCAGAATACCGATCCTGATGGCGCTGTGGTGGGCACCGACGGCGCCTTACTGCGGGTTTCCGCAGGCGCTGCCGTGAGCGTGCAACGTCATGCCCCGCCCGGCGCAACGGGCACGTTGCAGATAGCGCAGGGAGCGGTGGTTTCGGCGACTGGTTCTGCGTATCTGGATGCAACTTTGAGCAACGTCAATCATGGTCAGCTCAACCTCCCCGTCGGTGCGGCATTGGGTGTAGCTGCACCACGAATCAGTCTGGGTGATGCCATTCCGGCCGGCACGGTCGGACTGCTGTTTAACAGTGCAGCGCTCAGCAATCTGAATTCTCTTGCGGCTTTACAGCTGAGCAGCTATTCGACGATCGATCTGTACGGTAACGTCAACCTGGGCAGCAGCGCCATGAAAGATCTGACTCTCTCGAGCGCTGGTTTTCAGGGTAATTACGCGGCTGGCGCAGCCGGTAATGTGACGTTGACGGCGCAAAATATTGAACTGGATGGCGGCAGTAATTTTGCACCGCTCGGACCAGTCAATGCTGGTTCAGCCGGCAGCTTTAATGTCACCGCGACAAAAAATATAACGGTCGGCAATGGCAATGTATCAATCAAGGGGTATGGTGAAACCAATCTGAGCGCAGCTGGGCAAATCAGCGCGGCCGGCTCCGGAACGTTATCAGTCGATCAGAATCTGACCCTTGCTGCAGCAATGATTACCGCTGAGTCCGGATCGGTCGTCACGGTCGCCGCGGGCAATAACCTGACGTTAAGTCAGGCTGCAGGGAACAGCAGTACCGGACCCGGTAATGCGCCCATGGGCGGAAATGTCGCTTTCACCGCTCACAATACGATCACCTCAAACGCGAACATCAATCTGCCGTCAGGTACGATCAGCATGACCGGTGATAACGGTGTTGCCATTACCGGTGGCACCATCTATGCCGGTGGCGCATCGGAAGTGTTTGGCTCAACTACCTCTTATGCGCCGGGTGGTGCAATAACACTGAACGCTGGCAATGGCAACCTGAATGTTGGTCCTGGCAGCCTGCTCGATGTATCGGCCACCGGGGCCTCTGCCGGCCTGCTCAGCGTGGCAGCTACCGGCAGCACCAGTACCATCACCCTGAATGGCACAGTAAAGGGTTCAGCTTTACCGGGAGTTGATGGCGCGGCGCGGACCCAGGGCAGTTTCTCGATGGATGCCGGCCAGATGACTTCGGCGACTGAGCTGGATCAGATCGCCACGACGCTGAGCAGTGCTGGATTCAACCAGCAGCAAAACTACCGCCTGCGCAATGGTGACCTGTCTCTGGACAGCGGTGTGATTCTGCGCGCGGCGCACGTCAACCTTGCCACCGACAGCGGCAACATCAGCATTGCAGGCACCATAGACGCTTCTGGCCGGGCCGGCGGCAGTATCGGGCTGTATGCTTCCCAGCCATTGGCCAATGGCGGATCCGGCAATGTAAGTCTGCTGGCCGGTTCAGTCCTGAATGCTTCGGCAACCGCGGCAGCATCCAGCACCACGCAAAGCACGGCGGGTTCAACCGGCACGGGCGGAACGGTAATGATCAGCACATCCAGTGCTGACGGCCTGATGCCGGGTACGATCAACGGAGGCAGCGCCATCACCTTTGCCAGCGGATCCAGCATCAATGTCAGTGGTGATAGCCTCGAAACCAATGGCAACGCCAACGGCACGGTGACCTTCCGCGCTCCCCAGATTGCTGGCGGTACGGATGTTGCCATTACTGGCCTCAACGGCAACGTCATCGGCAGCAAACTGATTGCCGTGGAGGGATATAAAACTTACTTCACATCGCAGATCAGCGAAGGCGCAGATCAATCGAATGGCAACGGCACCTATGCCAATTTGCAGGCGTCAACGTCAGGCGGTGTGATCTTTAACGATGCGTTAAATTTCGTCACGGGCGGCACTGCAGCAGCATTGGCTGCGCGCAGCAATCCAGCTCTGACGTTAACAGTCATGCCGGGTATTGAAGTCAGATCAACCGGCGACCTGACCGTATCGGTGAATGAAAGCGGACAGGCGGCGTCGCTGGATGCTCAGGGCTGGGACCTGCAATCCTGGCATACTGCCCTGGGTGCGCCTGTCAATCTGACCTTGCGTGCTGCAGGCAATCTGAACATCATTGGATCGCTCAGCGACGGATTCAGCAGTGTTTACGGATTATCCATGCCGGACTGGAATCTGGACAACCAGATCTCCGGCAGTTTCCGACTGGTTGGTGGCGCGGATCTGCGCGGCGCCAATTCACTGGCCCTGAGTTCACCAGCCGTCATTGCCGGCACCCAGTCCGGCGGCAACGTCAACATCAGTTTTCCAACAGCCGCGCTCGGCACGCCGGTAGCGCTGGTCAGAACCGGAACAGGCTCAATTGATATTGCTGCCGGCGGTGATGTGGTCTTGGGAACTTTGCAAAACGCCGATCCCAATCTGGTGCAAAGCGCGCAGGTCTATACGGCCGGGATGCAGGCTGCTTACGATGGCTCGCTGGGCGTCTTTACGCCGCCAAAAAGCGCATTGAATGCGCAATATGGGGCAGGTTCCACTGCGACGACAGCCGCGCAGTTCGCCGAAGGTGGCGGTTCGATTTCCATTTTTGCTACGCAAAGCGTGACCGGCGCGCCCGAAGACCAGCTCGTCAATAACTGGCTGTTCCATCAGGGCGACACCACGCTCAGCAACGGTTCACTGGTCTTCCTGACCGGTAACGCAAAAAATTACGGCAACTTTGTGGCCAATACCGCCTGGTGGGCCAATCCGTCGTACTTCGATCAGGGTATCGCCACCATGGCCGGCGGTAATGTCAGTATTGTCGCCCTTACCGGCAATCTGCAGGATGTGTCAGCGGGCGTCGCCACGAATGCCTTCATGCCAGGTGCTGCGCCTGGTGCCCTGCTTGAACGTGGCGGTGGCAATCTGTATGTGCAGGCCGGCGGCAGCATTAACGGCGGCAGTTTCTTTGTTCAGAATGGGCAGGCCAGTATCAATGCCGGAGGCTCGATTGGCAGCGGAACGCTGCAAAGCAATGGCGTCAATGTGAATCCGATATTTGCCCTGGGTAATGCGCAGCTGGAGGTCACCGCCCGTGACAATCTGAATATAGGCGCTGTCTATAACCCGACCCTGGCAGCCCAATCCATGTTTAACCTTAACGTTACAGCGGCCAAACTGCCAACGTCTGCAAAAAATCCGCAGTTCGGCACGTTCAATACCTATTCGGACAGCAGCGCTGTCAGTTTTACGGCGATCGCGGGTGACGTGCTGATTACTGTTGATGGCTCAGGTTCGAATCTTCCGTCAGCGCCACCGGTTGCGACAATGATGGGCCTGGGAGCGGAAACAATTCCGATCGTCAATCTGAATCACCTTCTGCCTTATGATTTGTTCTACAGTTTCGCACCGCCGACGGTCAACGTTGTAGCGCTGAACGGCAGCATTACGTCTGGTAACGGTATTTCGATGGCGGGCGCAGCCAGGGGAGAATTGAATCTGCTTGCAGCCAACTCGGTGACTCTGACCGGTGCTCCGCTGGTGATGACCGATGTGAATCTGGCCAGCTTCTCGCCCTATTACGCGCCGATTGCTCCGCTGAATTTCCTGACCACCACAGATATTGGCGCGCTGCAGAACATCTCTTATTTTTCCACGTTGGTCGATCATACCCAGGGGGGGCTGCACAGCGGGGATGTGAACCCGGTGCGCGTTATTGCACTGACGGGTGATATTACCGGTGACAACTCATTGCCGAACACGATCGTACTGCCAAAACTGGCCGAAATTTCAGCCGGTCACAATATCCAGGATCTCGGGTTCACAATTCAAAACAACGCGGCAGGCGACGTGACAACATTCAAGGCGGGCAATGACTATGTTGACACCACTGAAGTGCGACTTTCCGGCAGCCCGGTGCAGCAAATAATTGACGGACCCGGACGCGTTGAAGTGAGCGCCGGCCACAATGTTGATCTGGGCGACAGCGCAGGCATTGATACCAGAGGCAATCTGGATAACCCGTATCTGAACGCAGGCGGTGCAGCAATCAATGTCCAGGCCGGTGCCGCCACAGCGGATTACGCGGGATTTGTGAAAAATTTTGTATCCCTTGCAAATCTGAGCGCGACTGATCAGAGCGCACTTCTTCTGTATATCAACGGAATCACTCCCGGGGCAGTGACCACAGCGCAGGCCGCATGGACAGCGTTTCAGAATCTGTCACAGGCGCAACAGTCGGTATTCCTGAACTCGATCAAGCCGGACCTGAACGCGATTTTCTTTGCCGACCTGGTCGCCAGCAGCAAGATCAAAGGTCTGTCCGAATTCGATCAGCAGATCGCTACCCTGTTCCCGACGATTAATCCTGCAGGGGGTGATATCAATGTGTTCGCAAGCCAGTTGAAAACCGATCAGGGCGGTTCGATTTCTCTGTTCACCCCTGGCGGATCGGTGTACGCCGGTTTACCTGAAATGCCGGGTTACCTGGTTAAGCAGCCCGCGGATTTGGGATTATTTACCATTTCCGGCGGTGCCATAGCTGCGCTGGTGCACAGTAATTTTGAAGTTGACCAAGGCCGTGTATTCACCCTGGGTGGCGGCGATATTTCACTGGTCTCGCAATACGGTGATCTGTCGGCGGGCGCCGGGACCAAAACAGCTTCTTCAGCACCGCCGCCGATTCTGACCACCGATGCCAACGGCAACACGGTAGTCGATATCGCTGGCTCAATATCCGGCTCCGGCATCGCAACACTGAAAGCTGGCCCGAACGTGCCGGACAGCAGTATTTATGTGGTGGCACCGCGTGGCGTCTTCGACGCCGGTGACGCCGGTGTTCGCTCATCCGGTTCAGTCGAAGTCAATGCGCTGATCGTCCTGAATGCCGGCAACATTGTTGCCTCCGGGGCTGTTTCCGGGGTACCCACAGTCGCATCCGTCAATATCGGCGCCGGCCTGTCCAACAGCGCCACACCGAATGTCAACGACGTCGCCAAAGGCATCGCCAGCGCTCCAGCCGCCTCGGCTGAAACCAACCTGTCGGTAGACGTGCTCGGCTATGGATCAGGCGCCGGTTCCGACTCAGACTGCAAAGACAGCAAAGAAGGCTGCGCCAAGTCCGACGACAGTGGCAAAAAGCCCAAGAAAAGTTAATGGAACCAAAAATTTTTGAATGAATTGTGAACTGCTTTAACAAGATAAAAGGATGAACGTTATGTTGAAACGAATCTGTGCAGCGCTGACTGTATTGGTGTTGAGCCTGCCATTGATCGCACAGGCAGGGGACAGCTGGGCGCACAAAAAGAAACTCAGCTTTGATACTACTGCGAGCGGGGTAGAGCTGTCCGGTGAAGTCACCCAGCTGCCCATGCTGATCCGCCTGCACAGCGGTAATTTCACGTTCGCTGATGCGAAGCCTGACGGTTCAGACCTGCGTTTTTTCGCCGCTGACGACAAGACGCCGTTGAAATTTCATGTTGAACAGTTCGACGCCACCAATGAACTCGCCACCGTCTGGGTACAGGTTCCAAAGCTGTCACCGAACGTCAAAACCGATGCCGTCTGGATGCACTGGGGTAATCCGGATGCCGCCACTGCCAGCGACATGAAAGGCACATATGACGCCGCGCAAATTCTGGTATTTCATTTCGGCGACGCTGAGGGCGTCAAAGACGCCACCGGCAATGCCAACAACGCCAGCGCCTCCACTGCCACCAAAGTAGCAGACGGCCCGATAGGCAGCGCCGCCTCGTTCGACGGCAAAGGCACCATCACCGTGCCCGCGTCGCAATCACTGAAAATAACCGAAGTCTCCGGATTCACCTTTGCCGCCTGGGTCAAACCTGCAGCACTGGAAAGCAGCTCACTCTACGTACAACATGACGGCGCAAAGACGCTGACTATTTCTACAGTCAATGGCGTTTTGACCGCAACAGTCGATAAACAGAAAGCAGCAGCCAGTATCGCGCTCAAACCAGCAGCCTGGCAGCATATCGCTGTCACCGTCGGCGCCGGTAAGGCAACGTTTTACATCGATGGCAAAGAATCTGGTTCGGCAGCATTTACGCTGGGAGACCTCGCCGGTGATGTCACTTTGGGTGATGGCTACCACGGGCAGATGGATGAAGTCTCGCTGGCTGGCATGGCACGTTCGGGCAATTACATCAAGGCACTGGCTTCCAGCCAGATCGCCGATTCAGCACTGATGGCCATTCCCGATGCGGAAGAAGCCGCCGACAGTGGCTCAAGTGTGGTGTCAATTCTGTTGGGTTCGGTCACCGTCGACGGCTGGATCGTGATCGGCATCCTGATGATTATGTGCGTGATCAGCTTTTGGGTAATGATTACCAAAACCATCAGTCTGGGCAAAATCAACAAGGCCAACAATGCGTTTCTGGAAGTGTTCGCCAGCAAGTCCACCCAGTTGCTGACACCGGGCAGCAATGACATCAAATTACTGGAAGCCGATGCCGCCATGGCGCATTCCACGATTTACCACCTGTACACCATAGGCTTGCGTGAAATGAAAAATCGTTTTGATGCGCAGATCAAGGCAGGTCAGGCCAATTCCTTAACCCACGCCGCGCTCGACGCCATCCGTGCCTCGCTGGATGCCTCGATGGTGCGGGAAGGCCAGCGTTTAAACAGCGGCATGGTGTTGC
>Ga0209067_10001517_pt1 | contig 14221 bp, 11 predicted proteins | sample ColStrG_CSR_2013_FD_187199 | JGI IMG/M metagenome (GOLD analysis project Ga0209067, IMG submission 187199) | Freshwater sediment microbial communities in response to fracking from Pennsylvania, USA - Cold Stream Run_MetaG_CSR_2013 (SPAdes)... | ecosystem: Environmental > Aquatic > Freshwater >... | reverse complement strand
CTGCGCTTTGGACCTCACCTTCCGGGTGAACCCGAACGACCTCGTCTTCTTTGCCCATGTTGAACAATGGTAACCATTTCTCTGTTCAAGGCGCGAGGTCTACTGCCGTTTTTAGGTTCAAAAGCACACCGGGCGGCTCGACACCCAAGCCCTTGGCTCCAGGCCCTTCTCGTCAGCCATTCCGAATCGTTCCCGCGCGCCTTTGATTATGGATGGCCAAGCACAACCTTCGAAGTCGTTCCGCACAGCGTCGTTCCGTCGAATGGTGGAAAAGGAATGTCGGTCTGTACGGTGCGTTTGGGCAGTTGAGTCGCAGCGTCCAGCGTAATACGGAGGTGCCGATGCTCCGACGAGGCCGTGGCGATCAAACGCCCCGGCGGATAAAGCGCGACAAAAGCGCTACGTTCAAGCGATCCACCTGGCCGCATAGTCCAAATGGGAGACATGCTTTTGGCCGCCGTGATGACCTCGTAGCGGGATCGAATCCAGGCTTACGGTAACGCCCATGCCTGTCTGCGGCCCCTGTCCAGGCCCCTGGTTCCTCGCTCAATCACGCCGACCTCAGTCGGCGCCAAGGCTCCGCGTCAAATACCGCGGCTCAGGCCACATCGCCATCCCGACAACGTTCACGTACAGATATTCTGAAAGTCGCGGAAGATGACCCGTTCGGCCGGCCGGATCGCGTCGCTGCCCCAGGGCGTCGAGGGCGTGACCGGGAGCATGCTGGAACCGGAGTCCCTGCCGGCGGTTTTTGCGGGGGCCGGCGAGCTATTCCTGATTACGCCGTTAGCCCGCGACGAGACCGCTCAGGGGATCGACGCCGTGGATGCGGCGATCGCGGCAGGCATCCGGCGCATCGTCTATCTAAGCGTTCACCAGGCTGACAAAGCGCTCTCGATTCCGCACTTCGTCTCTAAGCTTCCAGTTTAGGCGGTCATTCGGGCAAGTGGCGTAGAGCACACCACCCTGAGGCCAAATTATTTCTACCAGAACGATCTTGCCGTGCTGGATGCCATCCGCGCGGGCGTCTATCCGCAGCCCGTGGGCAACATCGGCATCAACTGCGTGGATGTGCGCGACATCGCCGAAGCTGCTGCCATCGCCTTGACCCAGCCCGGCCACTCCGGCAAAACGTATTCGGTGGTCGGTCCGCGGGCTTGGACCGGCGCCGGGATCTCCGAGATGTTGTCGCGGCATCTTGGTAAGCCGGTGGTCTACACGGGAAACGATCTGAAAGCTTGGGCGGCCGCGATGCGCCCATTTCATGCCGGGCTGGCTGCTGCGCGATCTGGAGATCATGTTTCAGCACTTCCTGACCGCCGGGCTGCTGGCGGAGGCAGCACCCGCACCGCATCGGGCGCGTTGCCGCCGTCCGTCAGCCGGTGCGGATATACATACGACCCGTCCGCCTTGTGCCGTTCCGCCGGCACCTGGATCATGGCGCTGTCGTTGGGCGTTTTGCCGTTCTGCACCACCCGATGGGAATGCCGGCCCGGCCGTAAAATGTGTTGACCAGGTCCACATAGGGCGCCGCGTAACGGTTGTCCTTGCTCAGCGTGACCGCCAGCAGCTTGGCCTCGCCGCGGCTTTCGAGCGCGTGGATTACGGCCAGCGCCAGCGCGTCGTCCACATCGTTCCCCATATCGGTGTCGAAGATCAGCCGCACCGGCTCCGCGCCCGGCGCCGCGAAGGATTTTTTTCCGCGAACTCGAGTAGCCCCACTGCGCAAGGCTCCCTTTACTTCAACACGATTATCCTCTTCAACCTCGCGTCCCCTGACGAGGTGCTGGCGGAAATTGCGACTTCCCCGGGCTCCACCACGAAACGGTTCTGGACCTCATCCCAATAGGCCAACGTTGCGGGATTCAGCGGCACACTGACCGTCTTCGTCTGGCCGCGAGCGATATGGACGCGGTCGAATCCAACCAGTTGCTTCAACGGCCGCTTCACCTTCGACTCGATGTAACTTGCGTAGAACTGCACGACCTCGTCGCCATCGCGCGAGCCTGTGTTCTTGACGTTCACCCTCAGCGTCCCGGAGGCCAGGCGCAGATCCGAGTACTGGAACGTAGTGTAGCTCAGGCCGAATCCAAACGGATACAAAGGTTCGCCTCTCAAGTACATGTAGGTGCGCCCGTGCCGGATGTCGTAATCCATCATCGGTGGCAGTTGCTCCAGCGACGTTACCCACGTCTGGGTCAGGCGGCCTGCCGGATTGTAATCGCCGAACAGCACGTCGGCGATGCCGTTCCCTTCCTCCTGGCTCCCGTGGCTGGTGTGCAGGATCGCGGGGACGTTCTCCTGCGTCCAGTTGATGGCGTACGGTCCACTCGAAACCAGCACCACGACCGTCTTCGGATTGGCCTTGTACACCGCCTGCACCAGTTCCTCCTGTTCCAGTGTGAGGGAGGCGCGGTCGCTGCTCTCCATCCCCTCGTCCGGCGCCGTGCAGTGCGTATCCTTGCTGACCATGAGGCTTTGCAGCATCTCCATCGGCTCGCGTCCGCAGGTGGGATGGTTCCCGACTACCACGATAGCGGCCTCAGCCGCCCGCGCGGCTTTCTCGGCCGCGCCGTCCTGATTGCCGGCAGCATAGGTGACCACGGCTCCGGCGTCGAGTTTGGCCTTGATCGCATCCAGCGGAGTCACGGCGTAGGGTGGCTGGCCGCCGTAAAAATCCGGCAGAACGTCGTTGGCGCGCGGGCCGATCACGGCAACACGTTTCAGCGCGCTCCGGTTCAGTGGCAACAGGTTCCCGGTGTTCTTCAGCAGCACCACTGCTTCGCGCGCCACCTGCAGGGCAATCGCTTTGTGTTCCTGGGAGGCCACCGGATCGGGCGCGGATTTCAACTGGGAATACGGAACCATGCCGGGTGGATCGAGCAGCCCCAGCCGGATGGCCGTTCGCAGGCTGCCGCGCAGCGCTGAGTCCAGGTCGGCTTCGCCGATCAGATGGTCCGCCAGGGCGCCCTTTACCGCGGTTTTGTAGTCCTCCCTGATCGAAAGAATCATGTTGATGCCGGCTTTGATGGAGTCCGCCGTGGCGGCCTTCAGGTCGGCATGGGTCTTGTGCTGATTCACCAGGTTGCCCACAGACCCGGCGTCGGTGCAGATGATTCCGTCGACGCCCCATTCCTTCACCGTGACGTTCTTCAGCATCGGGTGCACCGTCATGGGCACGCCATTCCAGGCATTGTAGGACGCCATGTAAGATCGCGCCCCGCCCTCCTGAAAGCCCATCCGGAACGGAACCGAATAGTACTCGCGCATCAGACTTGCATCAAACTCGGAGTTTGAACCGTAGCGCCCGTCCTCATTGCTGTTCGCCAGGAAATGTTTCAAAAGCGAGGCCGCCTGCCAGTACTTCGGATCGTCGCCCTGCAAGCCCTTGATCAGCGCTGCCGCCATGCTGCCGTTGAGGAAAGGGTCCTCGCCGTAGGTCTCCTGTGCGCGGCCCCAGCGCGGGTCGCGCGCCAGGTCGGCGTTGGGAGTCAGGAGCACCAGAAACGCCCTGGAATTCTTGCCCGTTTCCCAAATGTAACGGGCTTCCTTGCCGATCACGCCGCCGGCCTTACGCATCAGTTCGCGATCCCAGGTTCGCGCCAGTCCGGCGCCCTGTGGAAACTGGGTGGTGGGGGTCGCGGTCATGCGCCTTTCCGGCGAAGCGCCCGGCACGGCCGCGAACAGCCGCTGCATCGGGCCGCCCAACACCACGCCGCTGATCGCTTCCCCAATCGGCGTGCCCCTGATGCCGAGCCGTGGCACCACTACGCCCGATGTCCCCAGTCCGGCGATCTTTTCATCGGTTGTCATCAACGACAGGATGTTGTCGATCCGCTGCTCCATCGGCAGCGCTGCATTTTGAAATGGATACGTCTGCTGCGCCAAACCGGTCGCGCCCACAAGGAACATGATTCCTGCAAGAGCTTTCACCGTAAGCCGCTCCCTTCTCTGACTGCGACTGTGATCTCGCCCATCCCGCCCGCGCTGGTGGGTGCCTGGATCTCGTGGGGTCCAAAGCGAGTTCCAGGAGTCAGGCGCAGGGCTTGTCGAACGATTGTACCTATTTGCGAGCTGGTCCAGGCTCCGCGCGCGGTATTCTGGGAGGTTGCCTGTGGGAAAGGAGATCGCGTGATGTCGAAGATTGTCGTGATTGGCGGCACCGGCACGGTCGGCAGCCTGACTGTCCAGGAGTTATTGAAGCGCGGGGCCGAGGTGCGGGTGATGACCCGTTCGGCCGGCCGGATCGCGTCGCTGCCCCAGGGCGTCGAGGGCGTGACCGGGAGCATGCTGGAACCGGAGTCCCTGCCGGCGGTTTTTGCGGGGGCCGGCGCGCTATTCCTGATTACGCCGTTAGCCCGCGACGAGACCGCTCAAGGGATCGATGCCGTGGATGCGGCGATCGCGGCGGGCATCCGGCGCATCGTCTATCTGAGCGTTCACCAGGCGGACAAGGCGCTCTCGATTCCGCACTTCGTCTCCAAGCTTCCGGTTGAGGCGGCCATTCGGGCAAGTCGCGTGGAGCACACCATCCTGAGGCCAAATTATTTCTACCAGAACGATCTTGCCGTGCTGGATGCCGTCCGCGCGGGCGTCTATCCGCAGCCCGTGGGCAACATCGGCATCAACTGCGTGGATGTGCGCGACATCGCCGAAGCCGCTGCCATCGCCCTGACCCAGCCCGGCCACTCCGGCAAAACGTATTCGGTGGTCGGTCCGCGGGCTTGGACGGGAGCCGGGATCTCCGAGATGTTGTCGCGGCATCTTGGTAAGCCGGTGGTCTACACGGGAAACGATCTGAAAGCTTGGGCGGCCGCGCTGCGCCCATTCATGCCGGGCTGGCTGTTGCGCGATCTGGAGATCATGTTTCAGCATTTCCTGACCGCCGGGCTGCTGGCCACGCAGGCGGAAATCGAAGCGCTAACGGCCTGCTTGGGCCACGCTCCGCGCCGCTACGAGGACTTCATCCAAGAGGTTCTGCCCGCCTAACCGCTGGGTCTGCTACCCCCGTAGCCTTCGGTCAGCCGGCAAGTACCAGACACTGGCGTGCGTACCTTTAGCCTAGCAGTGATCGGCAGGCAAACCATTGAAAACACGCGGCTAGCGCCTTCGCCTGTCAATGCGTCAACTTGGAAGCGTCAACGCCTCTTGACCGGGAGGAAGCGGGGGTGAAATTGTGAGACTATAAGTCCGACAGCGCAATGAGCCCTGAACGCTGGCGCAATATCGAGGAAATCTATCATGCGGCTTTGGAGCACACTGCCGGCGAACGCCCCGCATTTCTCAAACGCGCTTGCGATCCCGACGACGACCTGCGGCTCGCGGTAGAGGCGCTGCTGGCAAACGGCGAGCGAGCTGGCAGTTTCCTGGAAACGCCTGCCCTGGACACGGGGACAAGGTCACCTTTCGCCGAGGACGTGCTTGGCGCGCAAGCCGGCTCCTATCGCATGGTCTCGCAGTTGGGTGCCGGCGGTATGGGGAACGTGTACCGGGCGCACGACAGCAAGCTCGGCCGCGATGTTGCCATTAAGACTCTGCCCCACGAGTTTGCACGCGATCCCGCCAGGCTGTCGCGTTTCGGGCGGGAGGCGCGGGTGCTGGCATCGCTTAATCATCCCAACATCGCGGCAATCTATGGACTGGAAGAGTGCGACGGTTCGAACTATCTGGTGTTGGAACTGGTGGAAGGCGAAACTCTCAGGGAGCGGATCGACCGAACGGGTCCCTTACTGTTGCCGGAGGCGCTGAATATCTGCTGCCAGGTCGTCGAAGCGCTGGAAGCGGCGCACAGGCAGGGAATCGTTCATCGCGACCTGAAGCCGGCCAACATCAAGCTGACGCTAGAAGGTAAGGTAAAGGTGCTCGACTTCGGATTGGCGAAGGCCGTCTGGGGCGAGGAGGAGGGCCAAGACCTCTCGCAGTTGGCGACCACGGCGGCGGTGGAGACCGCGGCGGGACAAATCCTGGGCACGCCTCCTTACATGAGCCCGGAGCAAGCGCGGGGAGATGAAGTCGACAGGCGCACGGACATCTGGGCATTCGGTTGTCTGCTGTACGAATTACTCACTGGGAAGCGGGCGTTTCCAGGCGAAACCTTACCAGACACGATCGCCGCCATTCTGGCAAGAGAGCCGGACTGGAAGCCTCTGCCTGCCGCGACGCCTGCAAGGATCAGAGAACTCTTACGGCTTTGTCTCGAAAGAGACGCGGATCGACGTCCGCAGAATGTGGTGGAAATCCGCCGCGAGATGGAGGAGGTTCAGGCCGAGCCGGGCCAGCGCCGGGTCCGCCACTGGATACTGGCGGCGGTATCGATAGTGACGCTGGCGATCGCCTTCGCAGCCGCTGTGTGGATGCGCGGCCGTTCGCGCCCCGCGGACCGGTCCGAGTGGACACAACTCACCCATTTTCCGGACTCCGTCAGCCAGCCCGCTCTTTCGCCCGATGGCCGCACGCTGGCCTTCGTTCACGGCTCGGACACCTTCGCTGCCATAGGCCAGGTGTACGTGAAAAGACTGCCGGACGGCGAGGCGACGCAACTCACGAACGACGAGGCCGAGAAAATGAGCCCGGTGTTCTCGCCCGACGGCGCCCAGATCGCCTACTCGGTGATCGCCCGGCGGAAATGGGATACGTGGGTTGTGCCGGCGGCAGGCGGGCAAGCGCGACTCTGGCTGACCAATGCGTCCGGGCTGGTGTGGGCCGACGCGCGGAGGCTGCTATTTTCGGAGATCAAGAACAACGATATCCACATGGGGATCGTGGCGGCCGGGGAGGACAGGGCGGGCGCGCGCGATCTCTACATCCCGCCCCACGAGCGCGGCATGGCGCATCGTACTTACCCGTCCCCCGACGCCAAATGGGTCCTGCTGGCAGAAATGGATCGGAGCGTCTGGCTGCCTTGCCGGCTGGTGCCGATGGACGGCAGTTCGGCGGGGCGGCCAGTGGGTCCCTTGGACGCGGGGTGCACCTTCGCAGCATGGTCGCGCGATGGGAAATGGATGTATCTGAGCTCGAAGGCCGGTGGTGTCTTTCACACGTGGCGGCAGCGCTTCCCCGATGGCCAGCCGGAGCAGATCACCTGGGGTCCCACCGAAGAAGAAGGCATCGCCATGGCGCCGGACGGCCGCTCCTTCGTGACTGCTGTGGCATTGAAGCAGAGTTCGGTCTGGATCCATGATGCGACCGGCGAGCGGCAGGTTTCGGTGGAAGGCTACAGCTTCGATCCACAATTCACTCCGGATGGAAAGAAGATTTGCTACCGGATCACGAAAGGCACTACGGCGCTCGACCCAAGCGAACTCTGGTTAACGGACCTGGATTCGGGACGTCGGCAGAGTCTGCTGCCCGGAGTTCTTGTGATTGGCGGCGCGGGGTTTGCCTATGACATCTCTCCCGACGGCCGCCAGGTGGTAGCCGCGGTGCAAGGCCCCGACGGCAAACGCCGGCTGTGGATCGCCGCCCTCGACCGGAATTCCGCGCCGCGGCTTCTCACGGAAATGGGAGGCGACCATCCGAAGTTCGAGAGGCAAGGCGAGATTCTCTTCCGCCATCTCCAATCGGAAGGAACCAGCTTTGTCTTCCGCATTCGTGTAGATGGAACGGGGCTGAGCAAAGCGCTGGAACGTCCGATCGTGAGTCCCAGAGGCGTCACCCCCGATCATCAGTGGTTTGTTGCTCGCGTTAAGCAACCAGCCGGAACTTCGTTGCTCGCCATTCCGACTCGGGGCGGCCCTCCGGTGAGCCTCTATGACGGCGGCTCTGCGGGTGCTGCCGCCGATGCCCTTCTCAAGTGGTCGGGAGACCGTAAGACCCTTTTCGTCTCCTACACTGCGCACGCGGAGCAGACCACCGCTGGGCGGACATATGCGATTCCGTTGCCTCCGGATCGAGTCTTTCCGAAAGTTGCGGCCGGCGTGGTCTGTTCCGAGGCGGAAATCGCCAAGCTTCCGGGGGTGCGGCGGATGGAATTTTACGATGTCACGCCGGGTCCGAGAGGCGATGTCTATGCTTTCTCGCGCCAGACCGTCCAACGCAACCTCTACCGCATACCCCTGTAGCGGGCGCGATCATTGCACCGCGATGGTCGCGGCATTGCCCGGTATGAAGCCGGCCGTCAGAACCAATGTGACCGTGCCAGACGCGATTCCCGCCGGCACACGAATATTCACCTGGTAGCCGTCGACTGCGCCCGGGTAGCCGCCGGCGAAGAGAACTTCCGCGGCCATTCCATTCAGGCTCGCTTGAACCGGCGCATTGACGGGCGGCGCAGAGCCGGTCGGAAACGGCTGTCCGGGAGACACCGCGGGATTGGTTGGTCCGAGGCCGCTAGCGAACACCGATAGGAATTCTCCCGCCTTCGCAGGCTTGGCCGCGGTCACCGGGCTGAAATCGCTGGAATGGACTACCGCCGGCCCTCCTTGTGTCATTATCACCGAGGGCCGAAACATGGGGAGGATTTGCAGGACGATGCTTTCTTTGCCGCCGCCGTTGATGCGCCGATTGGCCGGATCTTCCGTGACGGAGGCGACGCGGGCTGAAAACGAAACGGTGCCGGCCTGGCCGCGAGCACCGAAAAACGCCCCTGTCCCGCCGGTGATGATCAGGTTGGAAGATGCCGCTCCCGCAACTTTTCCAGGCGGCGGCGGGCCGCCAAACAGACCGCCGAAAAAGATGGTGCCCACGGCGACGCCGTCCGACGTCAGGATCTCCGCCGAGCAATCGTCCATCATGTTGCGGGCCGTGTCCGCCATCGCTTGCGTGCCGTGAGCCGGATTGGTGCTCAGGACGAACATCGGAACCGATCGGCACACCAGAGTCCCCTTCGCCGGCGCGCCCGCCACTGCGGTGATGTCGCCGATGCGAATGTGGAAGTTGTAAGTCTTCATCGGCACGGTGGTGGCGTTCGGGTTGGCGCCGAACTGAGTGGTGTCAAACGTATCGTAGTTGTAGAGCACCACGTTGCTGGCTTCGATCTGCAAGTCCGTGGAAGTAACTTGCGCCCGACAGGGCAACCCGCAGATGAGCGCAACGAAAACGACGCGTCGAGTCCCGTTGATCCAACAAGTCATAAAAGCTCCTTTACTCTATTACCGGGAATCCGCCGCGAAAACCGTCATCAAGCGCAAAATTCATGGTGATAAAATCAGCAACCAGAATGCCGCCCGAGTTTTCGCAGGACATCACGGCCCTGCTGCATGCCTGGAACAACGGCGACGCGGAGGCTTTGGGGGATCTGATGCCTGTGGTCTACCCGGAGATCCGGCGAATTGCCCGCCAGCATCTGAGGCGCCAACTCCCCGGTCACTCCCTGGAATCTGCCGCTCTGGCAAATGAGGTGTATCTCAAGCTGGTCCACTCACGAAGTATTCGCTGCAACAACCGGGCGCATTTCTTTGCGCTGTGCGCACAGATGATCAGGCACGTTCTCGTTGACTACGCGCGTAACCACCGATATGCCAAGCGAGGCGGATGTCTGATGAGAGTCCCGCTCGAGGATGTATTGGTGGAAGCGCAGGCTCACGGAGTCGAAATACTGGCGCTTGATGAGGCTTTAACTGCTTTGTCCAAGATCGATGATCGCAAAGTTCGTGTTGTGGAACTGCGATACTTCGGCGGCCTTAGCACCCAGGAAACGGCCGAGGTGCTTCGAACCTCGGAAGAAACGGTGTTGCGTGATTGGAAGGTGGCCAAAGCATGGCTGTTTGGGGAGCTCACGAGGAAGTGAGATTGCTCCCAGGAGTCTCGAATTCGTCCAGAGAACCAGGGGTGAAACGCTGTCAGCCGGCTTGCGCGCCCCTTGTCGCAACGGATGGTTAATTGATGGTTGCACTGTTCACTGGGTCGGATAACGCCTATCGTCCGAAGTGCCTGTGCCAAGCCTGAGCGGATCGTCGCTTTCTACCGGAAATTGACCTTGATCCCGAGATCTGTAAGGGTATCGCTTGAGCCCGCGCCGCCCAATTGGTGATCGAATCTGGTGACAGCCACTGACACACTGCACCAGTCAAGCAAAACCCATTAAGCAGCCGTCGTTCCGTGGCGGTTTAGTTCACCGCACGGTTTCATCAGCTTGCGGCCCGGGCGGTGTCTCCGTTCCTTCTTAGCTAGCTCTCTTTGGCCGCAAGCTGAAGAAACCTCTAGCAGTTCCCTACCGATGACGGGTCACGGCTGGGCGAGACTGGCAGCGGAAGGGGCTGCCTGCGCAGCTTTACAGGGCGGCGAGGCATTTTGGGCGATGCATGATCAGCTCTTTCGCGACCACCAATCCATCACGGTGGGGAGCATCAAAGAGAAGCTGTCGCAGTATGCGCAGGGGATTCCTCACATGAATGTCCCCGAATTTCGGAACTGCTTGGACAGCGAACTTTCACTGGGTGCCGTTCTGCAAGTCATGAACCTGGCATCGGCCTACGAAGTTACAACTACGCCGACGCTGTTCATCAACGGCCGCCGGATGTCCGCAGTTAAGGGCGTGGAGGAGCTTCGTAAACTGATTCAGACCGCAGACGCAGAAGACCAGGGCGGGCGGAAACCGAAGGAACCTGGATCGCCTGGCCCCCCGCCAAAGCAACCATAAGTAGGGAAAGAGTAGAACAGAATTACTAATTACATAAATCGGCGAAAACGCTTGTGGAGAGATGAAATGAGCAAAATGGGCAAGATGTCTAGTATACTTGTAGTACTGTTGCTTAATTCGTTAACAATTATGGTCATTCCTCGTGGAAAAAGCCTATTTACTTCCGTATGGTCACGACTTGCTAGGCCCTCCCTAAACCCAAAGCTATTTGCGAGGGGAGGGTTTTCCAGAAGCGGCCATTTAGCAGTCCCATAGTGCGTTGAGCATCTGTTGAATCCGGTATGGCCTGAATGAGACAAGTAAACAGCGTTGCAACTCCGATTAGTCTGAGCATAGTCTCACGCCTTTCGCTTCGGCCCGCGCCGATTGGGATTGCGAGGGATGGCTTGCGCTCTGCTTCGATTCTTCGCTGAATCTCCACATGAGGAACACCAAGAACGCGCTTCATCGCGTCTTGGAATCTTGTGAACGCTTCCGGACCTTCGACATATTCTGGTTGGCGCTTCATGGATTCCATTGTGTCACGGTTTCGGCAGCCCGCAAGGCAGCGGCGATTGCTGGATTTGTTTCCGCCATCTCAGTAAGTACCGTTATAGCAGCCCTTTTTAATTTTTCTTCCGAAACATTCATCCAGTCGTGCGGGTGCTCATCAAGCCTCTGAAGTGCATATCGGCTATCTCTCTGGAAATCGTTTGTTTGACGGCGAGCCTCAGAACAAAGTTCGAATGCAAGCAAATCCGCCGCTTGCAATGGGGCGAGTTTGCGGTCATCATCAGTAGTCAGGTCCACCATAAATCGATCATGCTTTTTTAGCATGTTGGCGGCATTGGTTAATTGTCCTTGGTTGGCGTGCCCCTCATCGAATACATACCGAACTGGAACGTCTGGATGATATTGTGCTCGCCACTCGCGGGTCTGGTGCAGGCAGTTAAAACAACAGAAGACGTATGGCGTCCCAAAATAGCCGTTCAATTGGGCAATCGGCTGAATCACGGCTTCATAGGCCGGTTTCTGAAGAACTGTACCGATGCTTCTCTCAGTCCGTCGAATGATAATTCCGAGCAACCGCTCAAAGAACTGTCTCCTCTTCGAATCCTGCCATTTGCTGTAAGGCCCGTGTCCTCGTCTGGCGTCGTCAAACACCTTTGCATGAAATGATCCGCCCCCGTAACTGCAAAGTACTTCATTCCACTCTTCATTGAATTTTCCCCATTGATCAATATCGGCCACGAATCCGGCCACCACCATGGCGGTGTTGGCTGCGTCCGTTCCGCTGTCATCGAAGTAAGCAGAAGCGGTAATCATGATCAGATTTTGCGCTCTAAATTCGTTAAACCAAACACTCCGCGCAATATGCACTACGGGATTATACAAAGCCACCTTTTCGCCGTTGTGATACACTGCGGCTAAGCGCAGCCGAATGCTTTGCGGTGGACCAGACCACAAGCCCGAATCTACGCGGAAAGGTTATTTTCAGCCACTTCTATCGTAGGAGGAAGTGTGCATGAAAAGCAAGCCGATAACGAATTTTGGGGACCTACTGTAGCGACCCTTCGAAGTCTTTCAGAATATCTGCGATACTCCCCGCGACGCCCTCTTGCAGTTCGGCCACGTGCTTCAGCAGCACCTGTTTCCCCAGTTGGAGGCGGCCGTCGGCCCCTTGAGTGCGCACTTGGAGTTGCTCGCCAGTGTGATTGCCATGGTGCCCTTGGGCCGCTTGCTGACGGCCGGCCGCGCCTCCACAGGCCGCCCTGCCAAGGACCGTGCGGCTCTGGCCACCGCCTTCGTCGCCAAAGCCATCCTGAATCTGCCCACCACCCGCGACCTCATCGATCGGTTGCGTGTCGACCAGGCCCTACACCAATTCTGCGGCTGGCGCAGCCCCCTAGCCATCCCGCACGAATCCAAATTCTCCCGCGCCTTTGCTGAATTCGCCGCCAGCGAACTGCCGCAGCAGTTGCACGCGGCGGTGATCGAAGCCACCCAACGACCGCGTCTGATCGGCCACATCGCGCGCGATTCGACCGCCATCCCGGCACGGGAGCGGGTTCCGGAAGCGTTGATGGAGCAGAAGCGGGTTGCCCAGGAGGAGAAGAAGAAGGGCAAGCGGGGCAAGCCCAAACGCCCCAAGGGTGCCTTCCGCCGAGCCAAGGCCCGGGAGCGCGGCACCCGCCTGAAGCAGCAGCGCGCCCAGAAACTGCCGGCCATGCTGGCCAACCTGCCGCAGGCATGCGACATCGGAGCCAAGAAGAACAGCAAAGGGCACGAGCAATACTGGCGCGGCTACAAACTCCACTTGGACGTGGCGGACGGACAGTTGCCCATCAGCGCCGTGCTGACCAGTGCTAGCGTGCATGATTCGCAAGTGGCCATTCCTCTGATGACGATGACCACGCAGCGCGTCGACTATCTCTACGAACTGATGGACTCGGCTTATGACGCGGAGCAGATCCACGGTCAAAGCCGGGAACTCAACCATGTGCCGATCATCGCGATCCACGGGCGGCGCGGCACCAAAAAGCCGTCACAGATGCCGAAGGTGTTTCCCACAACGCCGACGCCGGAACTGACCTGGGCCGAACAGGAGCGGTATAAGACCCGGACCATGAGTGAGCGGGTCAACGCGCGACTGAAGGACGAATTTGGAGCGAGTCACCTGCGGGTGCGGGGTGCCGCCAAGGCGATGGCGCACCTGATGTTCGGGGTGCTGGCTCTGACGGTGGACCAGTGGCTACGAATGCAGATAACAGGGTAATAACACCTTAAACTACCCAGCCAAATAATTTCGGCAAAATAGGCCTCTCAGGCAGGTCCAGCGGAGGCGCACCCGTCTTTCGAGCGAAAACGGCTCTTCTTGCCGCCAACCGGACCCGAAACGATGAAAATGGTCAGATCGCCAACAAAAACGCTGTCGTTCACAGTCCGCTTTATCTGTCAAGCCGTTTTGCGGGGAGTTCTGCAAGACGGTCACCCGTTTTTCTGAAATATTTTCCCAACCCCCTCAATCACTTACCGCCCCCAATTTCAGACTCCAGCCCCCTCCCCTGCTACCTGTAGTGGATGAGCACCCAAAAACAAATCGACGCCAATCGTCGCAACGCGCAGAAATCCACCGGCCCACGCTCCGCCGCGGGCAAATCGGCCTCCGCCTCCAACTCCCTGAAAACCGGCCTATACTCCCGGTCCCAGGTGATCGTGGGCGAAGACCCCGCCAAACTCCAGGCCCTCTCCGACGCCTACTTCGCCCGCTGGAATCCCGCCACTCCCGAGGAAGGCTTCCTCGTCGCCACCCTCATCGACGCCGATTGGCTCCTCCACCGCTATAGCCTCGCCGACGCCAGGATCTGGGACTACCAGGGCGATTCCGCCTACGTCCGTGACAGCCCCAACGGCTTTGGCCTGAACTTTATCCGCTGCAAAGACTACTTCCCCCTCCTCCAGCGCCGCATCGATTCCGCCCAGCGCACTTTCCACCGCGCCCTGCACGATCTCGAACGCCTCCAGGCCAAACGCGCCGCCGCCGACCCTGCTGCCGCCGACCCCGATCTCGAACCCGTGCCCGAAGCCAAAGCCAATTCACAACCCCAATCGGCTCAACAAACAATTGGGTTCGTTCCTCCATTCTGCCCCCCTCCCAATCCC
>Ga0209067_10001516_pt1 | contig 14222 bp, 8 predicted proteins | sample ColStrG_CSR_2013_FD_187199 | JGI IMG/M metagenome (GOLD analysis project Ga0209067, IMG submission 187199) | Freshwater sediment microbial communities in response to fracking from Pennsylvania, USA - Cold Stream Run_MetaG_CSR_2013 (SPAdes)... | ecosystem: Environmental > Aquatic > Freshwater >... | reverse complement strand
CCAGTTGGGGTCGACTGGTTATGGAACGTCCTGTCTTCCTCTATCGTCCAACTGTAGTCTGTGATGGAGGTCACCTTGTCTTTTGCGTCTACTACCGACACCTTGAGATTGTTCGACGCGCCAAAATTCAGCGTGACAGTCGCAGCAGCTGCGCTCGGCGTTCCCTGCGAATTCACGGCATTATAGGCAAATGTGTAGCTACCCGGCCCTGGAGGGATTGCGGTAAACGAGCCGTCCGGATTCAAGGTCACCGTTAATCCGGCGGATATGGGTGCGCTTAACACGGCTTTCAAAGGATAACCACTGGGATCGACGTCATTACCCAGTACGCCCTTCGCAGTAACCTGCAGACCATAACTGTAAGCGACATTGCTCGTGTAGGTATCGGCATTGGCAACCGGTGCTCCGCCAATATTCAATGCATTGATCGCAAGTGTGACGGTAGCGCTCAGTGCCGTATTACCGTTGCCATAATAGGTGAATGAATCAGCCACGATATAGGGTCCGGAAGGCGTATAACTGAACGTCCCATCCGCATTCAAAGTCACTGTGCCGTTAGCCGGTGCGATGCCGATCTTTGGGTTGCTGATTGCAATATCGTTGCTCAGAACATTGGCGGAATAAACTGTGCTGTTTGGCGGTACGCTATAGTTGTCGTTGACTGCCATGGCTGAAATGGCAGAGGGTACTGCACCACCCGCCACTTGAAGGAAGCCCTGCATCCCGCCAAGAGGTTGGTTATTGTTCGACAGACTCAACTCGCGGTCGAATACCGTATAAGACACGGGGGCATAAGTTCCAGCGGCAGTACCGGTTCCTTGTGTCGGCTTAACCAGAACATCCATCGTTTTTCCTGCCGTCAAAAGCACCTCATTCTGTATCTTTTGGTTACCCGGAGCGGCATTGCCGTCTTCAGCAACCAATGACATCGGCAAACCGACCACCGATGGAATATGTGTGTGCAAACCGGCGTTCAGGAAACGCATCAGGATGTTGCCGGTGCTGACACCGGTAGACTGGGTCGCAGCAGCAAAAGCAGAATTCAGTGGTGCGGTCTGGTCAAATGCATGCCCATTGATCAGAAAATACTTAGGGCTGTAATTCACTGCCGGAGGATAGCAGGCCGTCCCGGTGTTGCACGGTGATGCGGGATCGTTTGTCCAAGTCATGTATTCATTGGCATTCGCAACGGCTGCGTTATCCACTGCGGTGTTCTGCACGGGATCGATCTCGCTGAACAGCAAAGTCACGTCCGAATCGTACTGAATCAACGGATAGGCAGTACCGGGCGTCGGCGGAGTAGTCGACGGGGGAACTGCCGCAACTGGTCCAATCGGAGCGGTGGTCACTATCAACACGCCGTACAAACCCATCGGCGCCTGCAGCGAGGGATGGGTACCCGTCTCATACAAATAGGTTCCGGGTTTCAGAGTACTCCATGTATAGGTCTGAGTTCCGGTATTCGCAGCCGCTTCTGGCGAAAATGACCGTGCACGAAATCCCTGTAGTGGAGGCGCGAAAGTAGGACCAGTTGCTTGCGCTGGCCAAGTGACGGGTTGAACCATATTATGCGCAGGACTGGCATCCTTGTTGGGCACGCCCAAACCACCTCCCGATTGTCCCAGGATCACGATGGATGTCGGCGTAGGCAAAGTATTGCTCAGGTTGATCGTGAGTGTGTCACCTGTCGTTACAGCGAGCGTCGGTCCGGGTAACCAGGCACCGGTAACAGGAGTCGGACACGTTGTGCCGGTTTGGCAGAACCCCCACATTGGTACAGTAGCCCCATCAGGCGTAGCTGCACTCATCCTTTGAGCTGTCAGATTATACGTTGCAGCACTAGCAACGCTTGCAGTAAATAGCATCGTGGCCAATAGTGCTGTTGCACGCAAAAATATGATGGTGGATCGCATGATGCTTCTCCTTAAATTTTTTACCGTAGCTACCGTTATTTCAGTTCACATTTCATTGATCGGTGCGCTTGGAGGATCGATGATCAACATCATCATCATTCCGCCAGGAAACACGTCATTCGTCGTAATCTCGCGCTCGTTATGCGAGTGCCACATGTAGGCATATCCCGCGTCCTGATTTTGCTTCGTGAGCCCTGGTGGCAGAGGTGTCAGGTTTGATCCTTGCAACCCCAGATAAGGAGTGCCGCCGTACCACAAACCGTTGGCAACGATGTTCGGTTCGGGTGGCGTGACGGGAATGGGTTTCAGATGATCCGGACACCACTCGCCGAAATTCGAACTGCCGGGAATATTGTTAAATCCATTGGCCGGGCTACAGGGAATATTGTCAGCGGCTTGGTGCCCGTAAACATCCCAGTTCAACCCCTGCCCTGACCAAGTGAAGATCGCATCGACGCTCTGCCCCGAAACTGTGGGAATGGTAAAGAGTAAAGGTCCGGCCAACTGCGTAGGATCATTTTGAGCCAGCAGCAAATTCCCATCGCGTGCCAACACTCTGGCATGGTTGCCGTGGAAGTGGAATGGGTGCTGCCATCTTCCCTGCCCGATCACGCGCATGAGTACAAGATCGCGAGGATGCATGTGCGGGTTGGCGTTGTATGGCTGACTTGGATAGTTGGACGCATAGTTCGTATCCATATCGTCTGGCATGGAGCGCCCGTTAATCAAAAAATAATTCGGCTGATAAGGCTCGGAAACTACCGTGATAGGGCTGGTTCCTGCCAACACCTGGGCCTCGGCTTGCTCGTGTATCCTCGAATCCATCTCACTAAACTGGAACAGGTATTCCCTGTCGTAGCATGACTGCGGAATACCGTAAGCTGATGCAGCCAGCGAGAAACCTCCCTGCGTGCAACCGGCAGGACTTGAAGTTGGCAGCACAATGACCGCACCAAAAAGTCCCATTTCGATCTGCAGGTCAGGCTGGGATCCACTGTAATAAGCATAGGTACCCGGGTTGCTTACTGTAAAGCTATAGGTCACCGAACCTCCAGGAACTGCTTCCTGCGTCAACAGACCATTTGCTCCGCCGCTTGCGGTCACATGAAAACCCGAAAACACAATCGATGTTTTACCCGCCGCCGCAGGCAATCCATTCGTAAGATTGACCGTCACGAGATCACCCTGGTGAACGATCAGCGTCGGTCCGGGAAGTTGCATCGACGAGCAAGTCCCGCCAATGCTGGAAGGCACAACCACCGGGATGAAGCCCGTGGTGCAACCGTAGCCCCAAGAATAAATGGTATTACCATCCGGCTGACTGATACGGTCTGCGTTTGCAGTAAGATTAAAAACCGGAGCCGGACTGACACCGGTAATGCCAGGCGTCGCCGCGTGCGCGGGCGTCACCAACACGGCAAGTATGATTACCATGAATAGCGCTAACATCATGGATATGAGAGGGGAACGTATTCCCGCCACCGCGCAATATGTCTTGATTTTTGGTGCGTTCATTTTCGCTCTCCTACTGGACAATGATCTCGGTCATCATCCCGCCAAAATTTTCGGCATCATTGGACAAGTGATCAAGGTTCGTGCTGTAAAGGAAGTAAGTACCGGTCGGTACATTGGATGCATCAAGGATCACATCCTTAGACTCGCCACCACCCATCGTGATCGAGTTGGTGTTGTAGTAAAGGTTGTTCCCCGCCATGTCGCGCAAGAGGCGAGCATTATCGGCAATCACTGTCATGGGTATCCCGATCGTACCCAGCGTCGTAAACTCAGTCACGCTCAAGTCGGAAATCCGTAACAGGGCCCGTCCCCCGTGGGGAATGGTAATCAAAGTCGGCAGCGGCTGCGAAGGCCGGGAAACCCCGTCTGAAGCTTGTGTGGCAATCGGCCCCGTGTTCACGGTATCGGGATAACTGCGCCCACTCAGCATGAACTCTTTATCCTTCATCCCGGCAAAAGGCTCGGGGTTGAAGGTCATACCGATAAAGTGAAAATGAGGGTCAAAACCCATCATCTGAATGGGATATTCGACGTCGTAGCGGGTGGAACCGTCGCCATCGTTATATGCGTATTTTGCGCCTCCGGCCGGTTGTGCCGCAGCGGTATCCACGACCGGAATCGGGGTCTGCCCAGTACAAAGAATATCAGTGCATGCGCCGGTCGGATTGCTGGTCGAACTTCCACCATAGGCGTTTTGGTTCGCTGTCAACAGCGCGCTGCGCAAAACAGTCCCACCAGGAAGTTTGTTCTGCCTTGGCCTCACATAGAGTTGCCCTACCATGCCCATTTGTAAATGTTCGGGAGGGGTGATGTGGCAATGCCAAAAATAGGTTCCGGCATCGGGTGCGGTGTAATAGTAGGTAAAACTTCCCGCGATATTGATCGCCACCGAGGCGTCCGGCACACCGTCGAAATATGAAGAAGCATTGGGGTAGCCGTGAAAGTGCACAGTATGCTGTTCGAACAAATCAGGTCGCATGATCATGCCGACGTTGCTCAGTGTCAGGAAAAATTCATCATCCTCATCGATCGCCATAAGCGGTGCGGGGAAATTTCCATCAAGAACGCCTGTCTGCATGATTCCGGCAGGTGTCGTGATCGCGCCATTCAGGTTGACTGGCAACGTACTGTTGAAGAGAGGATCCGGGGTAGCTCCATCAGGAAGCGTTGGACTGTTGTATCCACCTGAACAACTGCCATCTGCCCCCCAGCTCCCGCAAAAATCCTTCGCTAGTTGGGTTCCAGGTTGTCCGCTCCTGATCAGGTCCAGTCCGGAAAGCGGGCCAAATGCGAAGAGATATGTCTGAGTGCCATCTCCCATTGTTGCAAAACCATCACCGCCAGATATTTCCTGGCACTTAATGCCGGGATTTGCACCGGACGGATTCGCAGTTGCATCCTTGGTGACCAGCGGGTGCAGAGTGGTACTTGGCGGGCATTGAACGCGAAATGACGCACCCACGGCCGGGACGGCGAACAGCATGCACAGAATCACGACCAAGCCGTGGTTAATGTGTGTACCAAGAATGTTTTTCATCATGCACTCCATCCATTTGTACGTGCCTACTGATTCGATCCGAGGGTTGTCCATACGACACCTTTCGAATACCCACTTGCCGATGAGAGGCGAGTCACTGGCAAGGCGTTAAAGTTGAACTCTTACGTGGTGCTAATAGAATCATTTTGGCAATACGTCTTCAATACCTGAATACCGGTATCCTGATTAAATAATTCAGGTACTAGGAATAAATAAATACGGTAAAAGAGTCGCGAGTTCCGCGTCGACCTATGCAGTGACTTCAGATTAACGCCATGCCTTTTCAGAGGTGGGGGAGCCGCGTTGCTACTGAGCCGTTGTAGCGGAAGTAAATTGGGTCGCTAGACGATTACCCTCACAGCAGGAGGGATTGTTGATAAGCTAGTGAAGTACCAGGGAGGAATTTTAGGGCTGGCTATTTGAACTTTGCAGCCTGCCAGCAACCGGAAAATATCGCGCAACGCTAAATTTTAAATACTTGATTATCAGATCTGCGCACGATTACAAGTATTGCAGATCAACCCGCGCTGATTCCATTTCTGATGGCGTATTTGGTCAAATCGGCAATGCAATGCAGATTGAGTTTGCGCATGATATTACGCCGATGCACTTCGACGGTAGAGGCGGAAAGCTTAAGGCGTTGGGCGATGTTAGATGACGAGCAACCTTCGGAGACCAAATGCAGTACTTGTTGTTCGCGTTGACTGAGTGTGGCCAGAGAACTATCGTGAACAGCACCATTGAAGACTGAATCAACTAAGTGGGCAGCTATCTGAGGGCACAAATATTTTTTCTGGCTACGGTACACAGTGTTGATGGCACGCATGATCTCTTCAACAGATTCTGCTTTCGTGATATATCCGACCGCACCCGCATTCATCATGCCCATAACATAGTACTGATCGGCATGAGCGGACAGTGCTATCACCTTGACTGATGGGTTGATCGCTAACAAGCGCCGCGTTGCGTCAATACCGTCCATCATGGGCATGGAGATATCCATGCACACAACGTCAGGCACAACTATATGCGCCAAAGCGAGCATCTCCTGTCCGTCGCCCACTTCACCCACTACCTCTATGCTCGGCTCCTTTTCAAGAACAAGTCTGAGGGCATATCGGAACATCTTGTGGTCATCTGCGAGTAGTACACGTACTTTCATTTCGTTCCCCTGCTTAAACATCGTCTAAGGTTACATGCAATATTTCATAAGCAAACCCGGTCAAAAACATTGTGACTGTCCGGTCATTTCGAAACCGTTTCTGCCGATAACGGCAATACTTGAACTGCAAATTTCAGCCGAACCATTTCGGCTTCGCATTCACGTTCCATTTCTACTATGCTGTCCAAATCCAAACCGGAACGTAGTACTGCCACCATTTTATTGGCAATAGATTCGACATGTTTGGCGCCGATCATGCCTGCAATCCCTTTGAGATTATGAACAATTGCATGCGCGGCATAGCGCTCGCCTGCTGCCAGATGCGCTTTCAGTTTTGCGATATCACGACCGTGTGTCGTTAAAAACTTCCGCAGCAGAATGCAATAATCTGCCAGCCGTTCCGGGGAACGTGACCAGGATGAAGCCACATCCAACCCCGGAATTTTTGCCAACGCAAAGCTCAATTCGCACTCGCAATACTCATTTTCTTCACATGGAAATACCATATCCGGAAGCCATTTTCCAAGAGCTGCTGCCAGTTTGGCCGATGTCACCGGTTTGCAAATATGGTCATTCATGCCCGCATCGAGACAATGTTGACGATCCTCAACAAAGGCATTGGCTGTAAGGGCAATGACGGGTATGTGGCGAGTTCCGGGTAGTGCTCGAATGGCTCGCGTTGCAGCCAAACCGTCCATGACTGGCATCTGAATATCCATCATGATCAGGTCGTAGTCATGAGCCATTGTGCACTCGATGGCTTCTGCACCGTTTCCGGCAATATCAGTAATACACCCAAGGTTTTCGAGCATCTCGAGTATGATTTCCTGGCTCAGCGGATGATCTTCTGCCACCAATATACGCAGACCGGCAAGTTTCGGTGCTATCGCCAAATTGTTGGTGGTTTCCATTTTGCTGTGGCCGCGCAAAAGCGTGATGTCGAAACTGAAGGTGCTGCCGACTCCCGGCTGGCTTTCAACCAGAATCGTTCCACCCATCATCGAGACGAGCCGCTTGCAGATGGCAAGCCCCAAGCCAGTACCGCCGTAATTGCGCGTGGTTGAACTGTCGATCTGTTCAAATGGCTCGAAGATGCGAACCTGATCTGCAACCGCAATCCCAATTCCGTTGTCCTGCACGCTAAAACCCAAACGAACACTAGCATCGTCTTCCTCGATAATTGAGACACCAATGCATATTCTCCCTTGGTCACTGAACTTGACGGCGTTTCCTCCCAGATTAATTAGAATCTGGGACAGGCGCAGTGCATCACCGTGCAGGGTAATATTGCGGGCTCCCTCGGAAATAGCGGTTGTAAGCGTAAGGTTCTTGCTGATCGCCAACTGTGCGATGACATCCTGTACTTGGTCAATTACGCTGGCAATACGAAAAACACTATCATCAAGAACAAATTTGTCCGCCTCGATCTTGGATAAATCAAGAATGTCATTTACCAATGCAAGAAGATGATCTGAAGTTGCGCAAAGTTGATCAAGCCTCTGCAGAGGAACTGGCTGATCAGGCGCGCGTCGTAGCAGGTGCCCAAGACCGATCAAGACATGCAACGGGGTACGTATTTCGTGACTGATATTCGCCATAAAAGCAGTCTTGGCACGATTCGCCGATTCAGCCTCTGTGGTTCTTGCCTCTAATTCGATGTTAAGTTTTATTAAAGGCCTGAAGACCCGAAAGTAGAGTATGGGAAAGACTAGAATAATAAGCAGGAAAGCATCCAGAAAGTTCGCCAGCCACTGTGGGAGAAGCTGTAGCAGTGTCAACACACTCATGATCAACAGCTCAGCGGAAAACACTGCGACTATCAATGTAACCAGCAGCCTGGTAGGTGTGTACATCAAGGATACTCCTTCTGCATACTAGTACTTATGTTGCCAACTCATTAAAATATTTACATGATAGACATCAACAAAATTTCATAGGAGCTCCCTACTATTTTGAGGTGCACATTCGTAGGACTTTTGTACTGCCATCGCATGATTAATACCACTTTTATGAGAGATTTTCCTTTCTATCTATAGAGTTAATTTCATCCGCATAAGATGTAAAATTCGCCAAGAACAAGATTGACTCGCACTTTCTGAACATTTCTCCGTGGTACTTTAATTACTTAAAGAAGCGTTCGTTGAGCTACACAATTTCATCCTTGACCGTCATATATAAGTTGGCAGGCAGTCCGATTTAGGTGTATAAGCAGACCGTACTTATAGTATGGTTTTAGTTTATTTAGAAAGTTAATGCTACGTTCCGCAAAGCCACCAACCAGCGACGGACGAAGGATTTATTGTGCATGTGCTCATAACCGGGGGAGCCGGTTTTATAGGCTCAAACCTTGCCGAATATCACCTTTTGCTAGGTGACAGTGTCTGCGTCATAGACAATCTGAGCACAGGTTCACTCGACAACATTCATCCTCTGCTTGCCAATCCGGCATTCCTTTTTAACGAAGCGGATATTCTGACTTGGGACGGTCTGAAGAACTCCATCGCTCGAGCCAATCGTGTATACCACCTGGCGGCAATTGTCGGCGTGAAAAAAGTTCTTGCCGATCCAGTCGCGGTCATGGCGACCAACATAGCCGGAACAGAACGCGTTTTGCGTGCCATTCATGCGTGCCAGAGAAATCCGCAAGTGGTAATTGCTTCCAGCTCGGAAGTTTATGGATTCAATACCAAAGACAGTTTCTCTGAAACAGACGACGTCGTCTTGCGATCCGGCGGGCAACTACGCTGGTGCTACGCCGCAACCAAACTAGCCGACGAATTCCTTGCGTTCGCTTATGCACGCAAATATGGCCTGAGAATTTTGATCGCCAGGCTATTCAACACGATAGGACCCCGCCAAACCGGCAGGTACGGAATGGTGGTGCCCACTTTTATCAAGCAAGCCATCACCGGTGCACCTCTAACAGTATACGGTACCGGAAACCAGACACGATCTTTCTGCGATGTACGGGATATGGTAGTCGAACTTGACCTGCTAGCTTCATTGCCTGATCTTAAAGGGGAAATCGTCAATGTAGGCAATGACAGGGAAATCACTATTAAAGATCTGGCCCGGCTGGTATTGCAACGAGCCAACAGTGATGCACCGATAACCTATGTTCACTATGCGGAAGCCTATGGCACCGAGTTCGAAGATGTCACACATCGCAGACCGGAACTGACTAAATTTTTTAAACTGACCGGCTTTATACCAAAATGGGATTTGGTGCGCACGATCGACGATTTGATTTTGCGAGAACAAGAACAGCAAAACTTTTGCTGCAAAATTATCGAGGCATGAAAATATGGCAACGCTCCCTTATTTTATCCTGAGCCCCAATGCGATACTGAGCATCATCGGTTTGATTCATGGTCCCGATGAAACCATTCCAACAGCGCCGAAAGATTGGCACGATGCATCTGTCGATGTAGTCATTCCCGCACTGAACGAGGAGAGCAATATCGTGCTGTGTCTGGCTGCTCTGGCAAAACAGACCATGAAACCTAAACGCATCACGTTGATTGACGATGGCAGTGCCGATCATACAGTCGATTATGCAAAGGTGTTTTGTGAGTTGAATGGTATGGAAATAGTTACTATTCAACGCCAGGTATCGATAGGCAAAACACCGACGCTCAAGCGTCAATCGCGAGAATCCGATTCCCATGTTGAATTCATTTTGGATAGCGATACGGTACTTGAGTCGGAAAATTACATCTCCAGAGTAGTTGAGGAATTATATAAAGGCGTAGGGATCGCCAGTGCCTGCGGAACGATTCTTCCCATGCGAGACCGGGACAGAAGTGCATTGCTGCAGAACGATGCGATGCAAAAATTTCTTGCAGCTCGGCCAGAAGCGTCGGTTTATCCAAAAGTCGGATGGCTACGCCATTTGCAGCGCGGTATCAGCGATTTGTATCGTGATGCGTTATACATGTACCTGCAAAAATTCGTCTATCACGGCCAAATGGTTTTTTTTGGCAGCATTTTGAATCCTGTCGGTTGCGCCGTGGCCTATCGCAGAGAAGCACTCAAAGCCATGGTATTTGACCGATACGAGCCGATATTTGGCGACGACCTGACCAACTCCGAGGATATCTTTATCGGCTTCGCCTTTACGGACAACGGGTTTCGCAACATCCAGCTGATGGATGTCTACGCGCGTTCTCAAGAACCCGAAGCCAGTCGTATACCGCATCAGATTTATCTGTGGTCGTCTTCCTTTTTGCAAAGTTGCTACTATTTCGACGAATTGATGCGCAGTCCTTTTAAAGCACTTAAGCGCTATTTCCATCACCGTCGCGAAGACCGGAAAATCGGCAGGGATATTGAACTAAAGCGCAAGATCAAAGAACAGTACCGCCAACCTTTCGGTGTCGATTACACAATCAAGTATGGCCGCCCGATAGGCTGGGTACTGTTCATGTCAGCACTGGAAAAAATCGCCTTTCCGACGACTCTAACCATCATGATGATTTTGCATATGTGGACAGCATTGCTGCTCACAGTATCGATCGAATCGGTCCTCTCAGTCTGCGTATTAATGATGATAGCCAAGGGGCACAGGCTGGAGTATTTTTTGAAAGGTGTTTTGGCGATACCCATGCGTTATTCCGTGATTTTATTCGACCTGGTCACTATGATCCGTTTTGCCGCGGATTTGTGGGTCTTCAAAAATAGGCGGTGGAGAAAATGAGCAAATATTATTCCGTCGGCGTAAAAATATTATTTCTGTTACTACCATTGTTGGCAGCAGCTGCCGAACGTGCTCCCGATGCTGGCCTCCGGGCTGAAAGCAACGGGCAATGGGAGGAGGCTGTCAAAATTTATAAACAGGAACTCGGCAACCACCCAGCACAGCCGAATCTGTGGCAGCGTGTGTCCGATATTCAGGTACGGCTGGGTGATCTTCGTGCAGCAACGACGTCACTCAACGAGGCGATTCGGTACGCTCCAGAAGATGCAGCGATCTATGTAAAACTGTCAGAAGTACATGCAGTGGCAAATGAACCCAAGCCTGCACTCGCCGCTATCAATCAGGCGGTAAAAATCATACCCAACAACATAAAATATCTGCTCGCACGTGGTGAGTTGGCAATCTGGAACGAGGATTACGCGGCCGCGGCTGACAGCTACACACGAGCCCTGGCTTTGGCACCCGATGACGGCGAGGCAAAGCTTGGAATGGCACGCACCGAGATGCATATGGAAAGAAGGGATAAGGCATCAGAAACCTACCGGGCTTATCTCGCCAGTCATCCCCAAAATAAACAAGCGATGCTGGAATACATCGAACTTGAAGCGGAGCGTGCCAACATCCCTGCCCTCAAGGAATACAGCGCGATCTACCGTGAACGGTTTGGCGAGGACATGGTTTACTGGTTGAACATGGCCGACAACTATGCCGTTGCCGGCGATGACCGCGCCTCGGCTGAGGCGATCGAACAGGCGACCCGCTTTGCACCGAACGACTCCGGTTTGTTCTACCGTCTTTCGCAAGCCTATCCATCGGTAAAAGACTTCAAGCTAGCATCCGCTGCGATCGAACGCGCGGTTCAACTGGAGCCCCAGAATCTGGAATATTTGCGAACTCGCGCCGACCTTGCTGCTTCGCGAGCAGATTACGCGACTGCGCTGGACAGCTACGACAAGATTTTGCGGATCGCCGCGGATGATTCTGGTGCCATGCTTGGAATCGCGCGCGTGCTGTCCTGGAAAGGCGATAGCGACGAAGCAGCCAAGCGCTACCGGAATTATCTCGATAAATTCCCGCAGGTGCAGGTGGCCTGGATGGAATACATCTCGGTCGAAACCGAGCGTGGCGACTACGTCTTGTCCATGAAACTGCTGGCACAATACCGGGAGCAGTTTGGTGAAAACACGGCTTACCTGAAACAAAAGGCGCGCCTGTTGGCATCTGCCGACAGGCCGTCAGCTTCGTTGTCCATCGTTTCGGAAATAAAACCTTCCATGCCGAATGATTATGAGCTGGGCTACACGCGCACGCTTGCCTTGGCTGCTGCCCACCGCCCGAGCGACGCACTCATGAGTCTGGATGAACTGGTAAAACTCGAGCCGGTAAGCAAGGAAACCGCTGATATCCAGCGTGTTATCAAGACTACGTTGCGTTCCGATATCAATCTGTCTTCGGGCTATCAGGTGAGTTCCGACAACATCACCATCAGGCACATGGGGATAGACGGCGAATATGTGATCACACCGGAAACCCGGATCTTTGGCGGTGTAGACAAACAATGGCTATATGCCAGCACCGGCTCCGGCTTCGTAAAACTGGATGGCAGCCAGAATCTGGGTTATCAGCGGGAGTGGGCGGGTGTGCGCGACCGCACTTCTTCCAAGCTATCGTTGGACGCTCAGGTGGGGGAAGGTGACGCCGATGGCAAAAAAAACTTTATTTACGAGATTGGTGCCGATCTGCAACCCATGGATGAACTCAGTATGCGTGTGAACAGACGTCAGGATCTGTATGCGGTGTCACCGCTTGCTGCCGACCTGGGTGTGCAGCGCCGTGCCAACATGCTGACTGCGAGCTGGATGCCGAATCTCAGTTATACGGTGGACAGCCAACTTTCTTACGATACTTTCTCGGATGGCAACAGACACTGGGAATTGGACCTCGCACCGCGGCGCGCCTTCGTGCGCAGTCAACGGTTCAATCTGGATCTGGGAATCGGCGCGCGTTGGTTTGGTTTCCAGCAGATCACGAATAACGGCTACTACGCGCCGAACACCTATGACAGATATTCTTTCAATGCCTATGGCTACTGGAAAATCAGCGACGATGAGGGCCTGAGCGTGAGCGCGAGCATCGGCCCCTGGAAAGACAACACCATGAACGGATATCGCACGGGGGATGACTTGGTTGTGGAGGGAATCATTGGACTCTACCGGGACTGGGCATTGAATGCACGCGCGTCCCTCTCCAACTACGGAGGGGAAGGTGCCGGGGGTTACCGTTCAAGAATATTCAACCTGATCTTAACCAAACGATTCTGAACATGGACAAAGATTGCACCCAGGCCATGAACAATAAACGGATAGCGCGGGCATCGTTCCAATGCGGGCAATAATAAGCATAATGACAAGGCTGATCTCTGCTCTCGCACTATTGTTGGGACTGCAGTTTGGCGCTTGCATCCCGACGGTACAGGCTGCGAATTATCCGTCACAGCCACTTCAACGTGCGGTAGCCATTACCTTCGACGACCTACCCTTTGTTTCCGGGAACAGAAAATATTCTGAATTGCGCGAGCTTTCAGCGCAGCTGTTGCGACAAATCAATACTGACGCCGTACCGGCAGTCGGTTTCGTCAACGAATCAAAGCTTTATGTTTCCTGTGAGTTGGACACACAAGGTGTTGCCATCCTGGAGGACTGGTTGGCTATGGGTTTGGAGCTCGGCAATCACACGTATTCTCACGCTTCCCTGAACCAGCTACCTTTCGCGAATTTTACCCAGGATGTCATACGCGGAGAGACTGTCACCAAACGGCTCATGGCAGAGCATGGAAGACCGTTGCGTTACTTCCGCCATCCGTTTCTGCATGTCGGCAAGGATACACATACCAGAGCGGCATTCGAAGAATTCCTTTCCGATCGTGGCTACACCGTTGCACCGGTGACCATCAATTCCGGGGAATGGGTATTCGCTGCAGCCTATGACAAAGCCGCTCTGCAAGGCGATGAAGCAGTCATGCGGCGTGTGGCTGATGCTTATGTCCCTTATATGGAACAAGTGTTCAAGAGTGCCGAGCTACAGTCTTTCGACCTGTTCGGTTACGAGATCAAACAGGTCCTGCTCCTGCACGCCAACGCGCTCAACGCGGCACATTTTGCGGACCTGGTGGCCATGATCAAGCGACGGGGTTACACCTTCATCACGCTGGAGGCGGCATTGCAGGACCGCGCTTATCTTTCACCCAATACTTATGCTGGCACAGAAGGATTATCTTGGCTGGACCAATGGGCCAGGACCTTCGGTTTACGCCCCCGACAAAAAGGCGAGGTGCCCTTGTTCGTGCGCCAGCTTGCCGGGCGTGCTGCATATCTTGGCTATTAGGCAGGTATTCATGCA
>Ga0209067_10001514_pt1 | contig 14236 bp, 9 predicted proteins | sample ColStrG_CSR_2013_FD_187199 | JGI IMG/M metagenome (GOLD analysis project Ga0209067, IMG submission 187199) | Freshwater sediment microbial communities in response to fracking from Pennsylvania, USA - Cold Stream Run_MetaG_CSR_2013 (SPAdes)... | ecosystem: Environmental > Aquatic > Freshwater >... | reverse complement strand
ACTGGTGTCGCCAGCACCATGATGATCGACGCGGCATAGGTGGCCCAGACGAAGAGTGGCAGACGAAACCACGTCATTCCGGGGCACCGCATCTTGTGGACTGTCACGATGAAGTTCAAACCGGTAAAGATCGAACTGAAACCCGCAATGAAGATTGCAGTAGCCGTAGTGATGACATGTGTGTTGAGGTAATGCGTGCTGAGGGGCGTCGTGAATGTCCAGCCGGTATCGACGCCACCGGTCAACAGAGAATACAGGGTGAAGCATCCACCGAGGACGAGCAGATACCAGCTCAAGAGATTGAGTTTCGGGAATGCGAGGTCCTTGGCCCCGATCATCATGGGGATCAGGAAGTTTCCCAGTGTCGCGGGGACCGACGGGATCAGGAACAGGAAGATCATGATGATCCCGTGCATCGTGAAGAGCTTGTTGTAGGTGTCGGATGCGACGAGGTCCGGCATGGGAGTGAGTAGCTCCAGCCGAATGAGGCCGGCGAACACACCGCCGACGAGGAAGAACAACGTGATCGTGATGAGATACAGGATTCCGATCCGCTTGTGATCCTGAGTCAACAGCCAGCTTAGGATGCCGTGCTCGTTGTTCAAGTAGTGGCGCTTCGGCATCGTTGCCGTGGATGGATCTGGCAGACAAACAATCGTACTCGTTGAACTCATCCGTACCCGTCCTCTGGTGTGGTTTGGAGGCGAAAGAGCCGAAGCTCAACCTCTAGCACTGACCATATCGATCGGGTACGGTTGGGGTCTTGTACGTAATTGCTGTATTTGTTGCGGAAGTTGTTAGCGGCCAGCCTTAATGTACGACCAGCCTTGTTCCTGGCGAGTGACCACCTCGACGACGCCGGAAGGTACTGTCTCTAAACCCTTTAGAAGGTCGGCAAGCGTTACGTGTTGGGCCTGCATGGTGTGCTCGCAGGCGACGAACCTGACATGCGCGAGTTGAAGGGATGCTACGTCCGCTTCGACAGGAGACCCTTTCTTGACCATATTGAGCCCCGGACCGTAAGTGACTACCTCTACATCGGCCGCATTGGGGGGATAAGCCGACAGAAGGTTTCGAATGTTTCCCATCGTCAGTCGCCAGTCCGCTTCATCGGGCGATGTCATCGCAAAGACGATGCGATGCCGCTTCTCCTGCGCCAATGCCGCATGCGTCAGGATGGGAAGCAGAAGGAGAAACGCGAGGAGAGTTTTTACGGCTTTACTTTTCATCTGGGAACCTCAACTAAATTGGTGTGTTCATCGTTCACGGAAGTTTACCGGCTCCAACGAGCCTTCGAGAAGACTGAGTTTCTGGTACAGGATTCATTACGTCCTTCGATCAGCAGGCGCGCTCCGACGAATGCAGTTGCAACGTAGAAGTAAGGAGAGACGAGGCGACCGAGCACGAGCGATAACAGAATAAGCAGCCCTGCGACGAGCCGAGCCTGACGCTCCGCAGGCCATGGGGTGGAGGGCCTTACGACTAAAGGCTTGCCGGAGGCCTTCCACCGGTCGACGCCGCCAGGCAGGATGGTGACCGATACAAACCCCTGCGACTCCAACTGCCTTTTTGCTAGTTCCGCCCGATGTCCGCTCTTGCACACCATGGTGAGCGGCTGCTTGCGATCCCAGGTCTCACAGGCGCTGCGCAGTTGGCCTAGTGGAACGTGCTTCGAGCCAGCGATGTGACCGGAGGAGTATTCAAAGCCCTGCCGGACATCGATCAGGGTAGGTGAGGGTTTGTTGCTCATGGAGGTTTGCCTTTCAGTTTGTCACTTGGGACCGGTGGAAGCAACCGCTGCGCGCACTCTATCGCGTGGAAACCGCGAGCAAGCTCGGAAAGAAGGCCATGAAGCTGAGCAAGGCCACGATCATCATATCGGCGTAGAGCAGAAGCAGTACGCCAGCATGGACGAAATCCCAGCGGCGACGCATGGAGCGTGCGGTATCCACCGTTCCGAGGAAGGAGACGAGGGCACCCAACGGCAGCAGACTCGCGCAGAGACCGTGCGGTTCGCGGAATGCCGGCCATGCGAACAGAAGGCTTCCGAAGACCAGCACGCAGGCCCGAGACAGAGATCGGTTGCGGGGATTGAGGAAGCGAGAGTTGCGGAACCACTCCTTGAATCGTGCTTTTCTGAACCGCTCTTCTGAGGGCCGTCCATACAGCGTCTCAAGGTATTCCATGTCTTCTTGTGTCAGGGGTGGGAACTGCTCGAACGAGATTTCAGTGGCTTTCTCCAAGACATCCTTTCGGGTCAGCATGGCTGATTATTTACCAGCTTGCATCGCTCTGGATATGGATGTCTTGTACGTTATTGCCGTATTGCGATATTGCCCCGGAGTGACGCCGGTCATCTTCTTGAAGTGGCGGCTGAAGTGACTCTGGTCAGTAAAACCTGTCATAAAGGCTACGTCGGCGATTGGATTGCCTGCACGTAAGAACTGTCTGGCGCGGTTAATCCGGATCTGTTCAAGGTAGGCGTGGGGTGGAAGACCCACCTGCGCGCGAAACACTCGGATGAGGTGATAGGCGCTCAGGCCCGACTCGGTTACGAGGTCTTCCAGGGTGACGTTTTCGGTGTAATGGTCCCGCAGGTACTGCCGCACCCTGCGAATCGCCCACCTCTCATCGCCCAGCGGTTTCTCCACGGAGCGATTGTCGGCGTGGCGCTTTGCTACCCGAGCGAAGGTCCAGAGAAACTTCGACTCTCGCTCCAAAGCCGCTCCACCTTCCTCGAGGCTGATATGCAGATTGCGAAGCATCGCTGCCGTCTCAGCGTCGTTGATGACTGGGCTAGTGAAGATAGGAACGTCGCGGGTCTTACCGGCAAACTCCTGGGCTGCTTTCTTCAGCAGGCTGGAATCGAGATAGAACATCCTGAAGCGCCATCCATGCTCGTCTGCGCCTTCGCCTGTATGCGCTTCGTTCGCATTGAATGCAACAACCTGGCCAGTTGCAGCGGTATGAAACGCTCCCCGGTAGAAAAAGCTTTCGGCACCCGATTCAATCACACCTATGGCCACGCCTTCGTGCGTATGTTTGGCAAACGAGTAGGTGATGTACCGTGCATGGAGAAGCTCGATATCGCCCAAATCATCCGCACGCCATATTTTGGCGCACTCGCCTAGGTGAAGCGGATTATTGTGGCATTCCATATTGAGCAAAGCCTTTGCGAAAAGCTGGAGTGTGATCCGGATCGTTGGCGGGTCAACATGGCGGGTAAGAGTCTCCGCGACCGTGAACCTGCCTATTGGATTGGTCGGTCTAGGACAAGGATTCTTTTTGGACCGGTATTCGTCTCTGACGCATCGTGGGGGCGAGCACTAATTCAAGGCCTTGGTCAGTGAAGTCGATCGGTCGGCATTTCAATCCCGTCGGTTGCAGAGTCAGCGCTCCTACAACGCGACGGGCATGTTCTCTGGTCGTCCCGCGAGTTTGGCGCTGCTCAAGACGGCGTTCGGCCCGAATCTGACGATCGCAAATGTCAAGTCATCCTGGACAACGTCTACCGATGCAAAGGCGGCGAGGGAACCCAGGATGCTTTCGCGAAGCTGGGCCGGCGTCTGTTCGAGGTGCGTTTGGAGCAGAGTGAGGAGCCTCGCATCGCCGTACTCCTCCTCCGCATCATTGGCCGCTTCTACGAGACCATCGGAGTACATCACGAGCAGATCGCCGTCGGATATTGCAACTGTTGCTGCCTCGTAGTGGGCGTAGGGTAACAGACCCAATACCGGGCCACCCTTATCCAGACGCGTCGTGACGAGTTTTCCATTTCGTTGGCCAATCAAGACCGGTGGGCAATGACCTGCGTTGACGTAGCGCAGCGACTGCAGCGGTTCGTCGTACACGCACCAGAACATGCTGGCGAAGGTGTTGCCGCTGGCACGATCGCAGAGCAGGCGATTCAACTTCTGCGACTCCTCCTCGTGGCTGGTGGCGGCGCTCTGCCACTGCGCCGTCCGCACGGCACCGTGAATGACACCCATGAGGAGGGCGGATGGAATCCCCTTTCCCGAGACGTCCCCAATGACGACGGAGGTCCGCTCCGCATCGTTCGCGAATACGTCGTAGAAGTCGCCGCCGACTACCTCGGCGGGCTTATATTCTGTGGCGATCTCAATGCCGGGCATCTTTACGGTTGCATGCGGCAGCAGTCTGGATTGCACCTGACGTGCAATCTCCACTTGCTCTTCGAGTCGTTGGCCACGCGCATACGACCGCAGGCCCACGCCGGCCAACAGCACTGTAGCGAGCAGTGATATTGCCGCTGCGAGGTTAATCGTCAAGTTGCGGCGAAGGGGTTTCAGTACGGCGGCGTCGGCGTCCTTGAGCGGCAGTGCGATCTCCAGCAGCATTGGCCCGGATCCGGCTCTCGGTTGCCCCTGCGTGGCCGCGTCGGGCCGTCGCATCCCGCGCATTGGAAAGACCTCGACGACCAGGTCGACGCCAGCACTGGACACAGTCCGATAGAGGGATTCTCGTTTCGCGAGTGAGTCGTGTATCTCTTCGAGTGTGAAGGCAGAGGCCGGGAAGGAGGCACCCAGATGTTGCAGGAGTTCTCCCTCGGTCGCGCGGAGTTCGATGGCTTCATCCCCGCGCTGAGTACCTGCCAAGGCGGCTTGCAGCGTGTCGGCGGTCAGGTCATTGCGGCGCAGATGTTGCTCCACCAGCGCCGCAGTCTGCGTCATCTGATGGCGGACCTGCTGGGTTGCAAGCAGCCGCGAGACAAACCTGTAGTCCCGGATGGTGCTACCAGCCAACACAAATCCGATGACGTTGCTCAGGAAGAGCCACACGATCACCCAGCGGTACAGAGCAGCCGAACGAGAATCCGAAACTGCGATCTTCAAGATCGAGAAACGCACTTTTGATCTCCAAACATCAATCGAAGCAACTATAGGAGCAGACGCGGAAGAAGATAGTAAGTTTCTATTCTCAGGATTAGAGCATAAGGGCGTGGCGATCGGATAGCTTCGAGGTTCCACGGCGCACCAACCCCGAAGGCTGCGCTTGGAGGAGTCGCCAACGAGCGCAAAAAGAGGCCACGGCATCCCAATTGTAGCGATGGAATGCCGTGGCCGCTGGTGGAAGGGGTGTGGATTAGAAGTTCAGTTTCAGTGCAAGTTGTGCGATGCGCGGATCGTTGGTGAAGCCGTTGTTCGACGTTGTTCCGGTGATGCGACCGAAGTTGCTGCTGTTCAGCGCGGTTCCCGGATCTCCGAAGTTGGTGTGGTTCATCAGGTTGAAGTACTCGGCGCGGAACTGCATGTTGACCCGCTCCGTGATGGTGAAGATACGGTGCAGCGAGGCATCCCAGTTGGTGTAGCGCGGCCCCACAAACGAGCCCTTCACGACATTTCCGTAGCCGAGTGCCGGATTGCTTGCAAAGGCCGGATTTGGCGCGAACGCAGTCGGTAACAGCCAGCCCTTGCAGGCGGTTGCGACTCCGGTGCAAGCGGTCGGCCCGTACGCCGCGGCGCCATTGTAGACGGCACGATCACGGCCCAGAGAGGTCCCCGAGTTGTTGGTTCCGGAGGTGATGGTAAGGGCATCACCGCTGCGCAGTTGGACCAGGCCTGTCGTCTGCCAGCCGTTCAGCAGGAACTTCACGGCAGTCGGTCCGTCGTGAAGGGTTGGGATGGTCCAGACGTAGGAGGCTACGATCACGTTGCGATGATCGAAGTCCGACGTACCGTGGTCTAGTCGCTTGTAGTTTGGCTCATACACCGGGATCGCGTACGAGTTGCCCGGTCCGGCGCTGGTGACGCCATCGTTATAGGGTAGGTCGTCGGTGCCATGCGACCACGTGTAGTTAAGCAGCAGCGAAAGGCCGTGCCTCATGCGCTGTTCGAGCGACGCCTGCAGCGAGTTGTAGTGGGTGTTTCCGCCCACGACGGTCTGCGTGATCTGGTTGGTCGCATAGGCTGCGTTTTGGACGCCATAGACGCGCTTGCCAACGTTGATAGCCAGACCTCCGGCCCCGGGATCGTTGGGGCTGTTGAAGGTCGGGTTGATGTCGACCGACGTGAAGTTATGGCTACCATGCGATCCGACATAGGCCAGCCGCGAGGCTAGACCGGGTGCCAGTTGCTGCTCCAGCGAGATGTTCCACATGTAGGTTACGGGGACAGGGAAGTTGCCGCTGGGATCGAATGTGATCCACGAATTTGGCCCGAACGTGGAGTTGGCCGGCGGTGGAGTGGTGGTGGGGAAGGGATTCGCGAACGCATGATTGGATCCGCTGTACGGATTGGCGAAGTTGCCTTGAAGTCCCGAGTAGTAGCCCGGCTGATAGGTCTGGCTGACCGAGGTGACGAAGGGCTGCAGATTGCTGAAGCCATTGTTCCAGACAGCATTCAGCCGCGAATCGTAGAACGAGCCGAAGCCACTGCGGATGGAGGTCTTGCCATTGCCAAAGACGTCGTACGCCAGACCGACGCGCGGCATCACATCGGTATAGCTTGCCTTGATCCCGTTGGTCGGAACGCCGGCGTCACCTGAGAACAGCAGCCCGGCCGGTGCATTCGGAAACATGGTCGATATGCGACCCGCGGCAAGCGCCGCTGGATTGAACTGGCCGATGCGATGAAACTTCTCCGTCCAGGGCAGAAATGGCTCGTAGCGGACGCCATAATTCACGGTCACGCGACGGCTTACCTTCCAGCTATTCTGCGCATAGAAGCCATAGAACTTGTCGCGATTGTTCAGGTACTGACCGGACCCCTGTGCAAACGAGGTCAGGTAGCCAAGCAGGAAGCTGGCGTTGGCGTCTCCGGTCATGGAGCTCGCAAAGCCGAAGGTTCCGGGCTGAGTGAACTGGTTGTTGATATCGCTCTTCGAGATCTCGAAGTGAACGCCGACGGCCACCGAGTTTCTGCCCTTGGTCCAGTGGACGTCATCTCCGAGGGTGTAGTTTGCGCGGCTAAAGTAGGCGGCCGGGTTGTCTCCAACGGAGAATCCATTGGGAGCACCACCATTGACGTTGATGGACTGAATCGACTTGAAGCTTGGCTGCCAGATATTGACGCCAAGGTCGGCCATGTTGGGACCACCCGCCGCAGGGCCGCGAACGGAATCGTCAATCTGATACGAGAGGATGAGGTTATTAACCAGGCTTTGCGTGAAGGTGTGTGTCTCCGAGAGCAGCGAGTTGTGATATTGAATCGTCGAGCCATCGGCGTAGGTCAACAGGTTCGTCAGGTCCAGCACGGGCGTCTGTTTGAAGCGATCGAGGAAGTAGCGCGCCGTCAAGCGGTCCTTGGGGCCCAGCGTGTAATCGACGCGGGCGGTGTACTCGCCGAAGTCCTGCGCGACTGGCTTCTTGAAGAGAACCGAACCGGAAGCATCGGCGGCGGGAAGCAGTTTGAGCAGTGCTAGCGAGACCGAACTGTAGCGTGAGGGCGAGATGAAGTTGCCGGTGAACTGCGTGCAGCCCGCCGCTGCCGTAGCGGACGTTGCGCCTGGGGGACAGGTCGACGGATCGAAGACGTTGTTCGTGAACTGACCTGCAAGCTGCGCGGGCGTGGGCAGAATCGAAGCCGTGGCCGCAGTGGATGCGGTGCGAATAATTGTCTTCTGGTAGCCGAAGAAGAAGAACAGCTTGTCGCGCAGCAGCGGGCCGCCGATTGTGCCGCCGAACTGGTTGCGCTTCAATGGATCACGAATCTTCATGAGCGCCGAGGTCGGGGTTGGCTTGGAGTATCCGAAATAGTTGGCGGCGTTCAGATCCGCGTTGCGGACATACTCGAACAAGTCGCCGTGGAACTTGTTGGTTCCGGATTTGGTGATGACGTTGACCACACCGCCGGCATTCTGGCCGTACTCTGCGTTGTAGTTGCTGGTCTGCACGCTGAACTCCTGCACGGAGTCGGGCATCGGGAACGGGGCGTTGACGTTGGTGTACTCATCGACATTGTTGCCGCCGTCCAGCAGGTAGTTCGTCTGGTTGGCGCGGGTGCCATTGGCGGAGATGGTCACTACGCCAGGAAAGCTCTTCTGGCTGCCCTGGTCGGCGCCCTGGTTGGGCGCAACCACTACACCCGCGACCAGAGTCGTCAGGGCGGCGGCGTTGCGGCCATTCAGCGGCAACTCGTTCACGCTCGCCGTATTCACAACCTGCGCAAGAGTGTTGGATGTGGTATCTACCTGCAGCGCGTCACTGGTCACGGTGACGGTCTCGCCTGTGCTGCCGGCCTTCAGCACCACGTTTTGCGTTACGGAGGCGTCTGCCTGGAGCGTGATGCCCTTCTGGAGGTAGCCGGAGAAGCCAGTCGCCGTAACAGATAGGTCATAGCCCGAAGGTGCCAGCGACGGGAAGACGAACTCTCCGGAAGCATTTGCCGTGACGGAGGTCTTTGCCTGCGTGCTTGTCTGCGTCGCTGTTACGGTTGCTCCGGGAATGACGGCGCCAGTGGAGTCAGCGACCACGCCGGAGATCTTTCCGTAGCCCTGAGCAAAGGCGCTACCGGGCAAAAGGGTGCCGAGGAACACGGCGAGTACGAGCAAACCTCGTTGGGTTATGCGTTTCATATTCAAGTCTTCTCCTGGAAATGTTCCGATACATGCCGACGGCCTTCACTTTCCCAACCGGCAAAGCGCGGCCTGTCAATCGACAAACCTTGTATGGTCCAGAACAGTCGGAGCGATAGACAGATACCGTCCCTGACTGTCAGGAGGCCGGATCATCTCATTCGTTTCCAATGACTTGCAATGTGAATTCACGTGTTGAAACAATTACTCTTTCGATACAGCCAGGACCCTGGGAGGCCCGGGAGCCTCGTCGGTGACGGTGGTCCCAAGCACGATTTGCAGGTTAGGATGTGCAGGGTCAAGACTTACAGCCGCAGAGATTGCCTGCATCATCTGCGGATCTGTCAGGAATTCTCCGGCCGACTGCGTCCCGTAGGCATACAGTCCGCCAATGACCACGACGACTTTTCCGGTCTCAGAATTCCGGATTCTGGAAATCAATGCGAAGTCTCTCAGCACGGGACTATGCGGTCCGCCCCGGTGGTCGGTCGGCAGGTTCGTGCCCCAGCTCCAGTCGCGCGACGCCGGGTTCCGGGAGTCGCGGATATAGATCAAGTGCCGATCGCTATCGAGTGCCAGGTTGAAACGGAGTTGGCGCGTCAGACGGAGGCTCCACTCATTGTTGAACGCACCGATCAGAACTGCCGGGCCCTCCCGAAGGTCTGCGAACGAGCTCGCCCCCTCCTTGCGAATCATAACCTTCTTGCCGCCCTTTTCAAGCTCGCCTACCACCCGCGACATGGTGACGGCATCGCCAAAGGGCACAGTCCTGGAGATGGCAGGCCGTAGTTGTGGCGTAGCGATATCTCCGTCCGAACCGGGGGTGGGAGCTGTCGGCGGACCGTTGGGAACATCGCCGATGACCAGCAGCACCGGCCCAGGGGTATCCAGAACCGGCTTCCAGAAGGTCTGCTGCGAGGTCATCCGATGCATCCGTCCGTAGCCGAACCATGCACAAAACGCCACAACTGCGCACGCTGCAGCGGCAAATACCCAGGTTTTCCAGAGTGTTCGAGCCACCGATGGCAGGCGGTCCGCGCTCGGGACACTAGCCGCCAGACGTTCGCTGCTGCCACCGTTATTCTTGAGAGCCGGAGAAGTACCTTCCGGCGGAGTTGGAACCGGCAAGCTGAACTTCGGAATATAGGACCCAGGTACCAGGCCCATCCGCAACTCGCACCGATGATTCTCGTCCCCATAGTAGATCGCAAGCCGTTTGCGGAGTTCGCTGGCCGCCGTCCGAACGATGTGGTCGACGTTGGTATCGTAAGTCGGCTTGCGGTCAAAGACTTCGACGCCGATCGTGCGCTCTTTTATCTGGTTTGCTGACCCATTCAGCGTTTGCTCCACCACATACCTGAGAAACGCGACCGATCGTTTGCTGGACCGAAACACGTCGTCCTGCACCAGCAATTCTAGTTGAGCGCGGACCATCTCTGCGGTCACTGCAACTGCCGTTCCGTCTTCTGCCTCTACCTCAATCATGACAAGCCCACAGACCGTCATGGTAGCACCAGGCATTTTGGGCAGATACGGATTGTAGTATCAATCACTCGCGAAGACTCATTAGTTCTATTGGATTTGGGGACGTTGCGGCACAGGTACGTCGCTTACTTGGGACACGACGCGATGCCGCAGGACGAGGAGGTAATGCCCTTGCCCTCGACTACAGTGAAGATGCGATCCAGTGCCGTCGGTGTGAGCTTCTCAACGAATCCGCTGGGCCAGTGAATCTCCACCGATTCGATCTTCGCTGCCGAACCCAGGCCAAAGTGGACGCGCATATCGTTCGACGAGAGGTAACTTCCGCCGCTCAGCACATCGCCCCGCTGCCGAATCCCTCCTGCGGTCAAGTAGATTGCGGCTCCCGTTGCGTCGCGTGGACTTTTGGCTCCGCCAACCAACTTGAATGCCACCCAGTGATTCTTGTCAGGGTTTACATTGCGGAGCAGGACCGGCGACTGATCCATGTTGCTGATCACGACGTCGATCTTTCCGTCGTTGAAGAGATCGCCAGCGGCCAGACCACGTCCGACGCTCACCGTTGCGAGACCCGTACCTTCGACCGCCGGAACGACATCGAAGTGGCCATTTTTGTTGTTGTGGAACAACAGTGGCCGCTGCGCGTAGGTGGTCCCCCACTCCGGGTGCTGGTCGACATCGGGATAGACATGCCCGTTGGCGATGATCAGATCCTTCCAGCCGTCGTTGTCGTAGTCTAGGAAGGCGTCGCCGAATCCTACAAATGGCATGGAGACTTCGGCGATGCCGACCTTTGCGCTCACGTCTTCGAAGGTTCCCTTGCCATCGTTGCGAAACAGGATGTTGTAATCGTCGGCGAAGGTGGTGCTGACGACTGAGATATGGCCGTTATTCTCGTAATCTGCCGCTGCCAAACCCATATTTGCCGCTTCGCGACCCTCGCCGTTCAGCGCAAATCCGCTCGGGTAGCTCTGGTCCTCAAAGGTGCCGTCGCCCTTACCTATATATAGATAGTTCGGAGATGAGTCATTAGCTACCAGAAGGTCCGGGTGGCCATCGCCGTTTACGTCGACAAACAGGGCGCCCAATCCATAAAAGCGGTTCGGGTCGCCCACTCCCAGTTTGTCGCTCACGTCGGTAAAGGTTCCGTTGCCGTTGTTGTGGAAGAGGTGGTCGCGTTCGCCGCGCAGACCTTTTGGACCGCACATTACCTGAGCGCCGTGATACCCGCAGTTCAGGAAGCTTACCTGTTTGGTCCCGGGAATCGGCGGGTTGTGGACGTCGAAGCTGACATATCCAGCAACGAAGAGATCCAGAAGGCCATCGCCGTCGTAGTCGCCAAAGGTCGCGCCGGTCGACCAGGTTCCGACCGTGACACCAGCCTTTTCGGCGACATCCGTAAACGTTCCGTCATGGTTGTTTCTGTAGAGCCGGTTTTTCCCATAGTTCGTCACGTATAGGTCTGGCCAACCGTCGTTATCGAAGTCTGCCACCACAACGCCGTAGCCCCACCGGTCGTTGGTCACCCCGGCCTGGCTGGCGACATTGGTAAACGTTCCGTCGTGATTGTTGCGGAACAGCGCTGCCTTCGGAGCCTCTTCCTTGCCGTCCAACGCAGCCAGGGTGGAACCATTAACCAGATAGATATCCAGCCAGCCATCGTTATCGAAGTCGATAAGGGCGACACCGGGGCCCTTGGCATCCAGAATGACCCGCTTTTCCGGAGTTCCAGCCTTATGCCGCCAACTCGTCAAGCCTGCCTGCTGTGCGATGTTCCTGAAGATGATTGGGCCTGACGGGACAATGCCGCTGGCTGTGATTGGCGCACTGGAGTCGGGTCGTGCCTGGTAGGGTTGGGCCGGGAGGGCCTGTCCGAACCCCTGAATCCAGCTAAAGCTTGTTGCCCCAAGAGTTACAGCGAGAAGGGTTGAGGATCGGGCCACGGAATTGCTCCAAATGCGAGTCTACTATAGCGGCAATTACCGACAGAATTGAAAGAACTAGGGTGGCATGGCGAGTACAGCCATCTCGTTCTTAGTTCGCGAATCGAAAAATGTGTTGACAACTATTGCAAGCGAGCATTAATGTCCTTCAGGTTCCGCTAAACCACTTCCATCGGCTGCGAGTTTGAACAGTTGATTGATGAGTCAAAGGGAATGTTCTGTTAGGGCAGTTGTTTCAGTTTCGCTAGATCTATGCAAGAAATCATAGGCCTAAATGTTGAATCCACAGAATTATGTAGATATCGAGGCTGTCCTCCTCCGGGATGTGATCCTTGTTCTTCCTCCCTCCAAAAAAGATTTGACAATGCCTTACGCAATCGCTAAGGTTTCTCTCCGGACTGCTAAAACGATTTAGTTGGCGCCCATTTTTATTTGCTGTCTTGCAAAGTTGTGCTGTTTGGTTGGTACGACTCGTTCTGGCGGGGGAAGATTTCAAACCCTCGTTTAAGCGATGGATGTAGTCCGTTCCGGTTGTCGTCACCGTTTGTACTTTCCGGATTCACGGTCGGTGATGATGGTCGGAACAAAAGCGCAGGATGCCCCAAAAGGGTGACTTGTAGCAAAACACTGAGGTAATTCATATGAAGGCTAGTCGCATTATGAGCATTAGGTGGTTTCTTCTTCCGCTAGCTCTGTTGCTTGCATGTGTTGGTGCACATGCACAACAGAACTCGCTGATCACCGGTACGGTCCTCGACAAGGAAGGCGCAGCTATTCCCTCGGCGCAGATCTCCTTGACGAACAAGGACACCGGCTACACCTCAACCACGGAGAGCAATGCAAGCGGTAACTTCAGCTTTGCGGCACTCAACCCCGGAACCTATGACCTGAAGGTTGTCGCGAAGGGCTTTGAGACCTCCATTCAGAAGGGTCTTGCGGTCAACGTTTCGCAAACCCTCCACGTCGACTCCAACATGGTCGTCGGCGCGGTTGACCAGACCGTGACGGTCGAGGCGAATGCCCTCGTCGTCCAGACGGACTCCAACGTACTCAGCACTCTCGTCAGCTCGGATCAGATCAGCGAAATCGCTACCGAGAACCGTAACTTCTCCGCACTGGTCGCACTTGGTCTGGGTGTCAGCTCGAACCTGCCCGATAACAATACCCCGACTTCGGTTGGATCCAGCGCATCGTTCTCCGTCAACGGTCTTCGCCAGAGCCACAACATCTGGTTGATCGACGGTGGCGAAGCTGATGACCGCGGCGGCGCCGGCGGCAGCTCGATCGAGCCCTCGCAGGACGCGATCGCGCAGATCGAAACGCTCTCCTCCAACTATCCGCCGGACTACGGTATCTCCTCCGGTGCAACCATCTCCCTCTCGCTGAAGAGCGGCACCCAGCACTTTCACGGTGGCGCATGGGAATTCAATCGCAACACGGCATTCAACGCCAACGCCGTTCAGAGCAAGCGGACCAACACCAAGCGCAGCAAGCTGAACTACAACATCTTCGGCTTCAACATTGGTGGTCCTCTCTTCATTCCTAAGGTCTACAACGAGAAGAAAGATAAGACCTTCTTCTTCTGGAACGAAGAGTGGCGCAGACTGATTCAGGGATCTGGCAACTCGCAGGTTAATGCTTTGCCAGCTGCGGACTTCCCGACTGCCGGCACCAACCTGACGTACGTCTCGCCTAAATTCGCAGCAACGCCGATCGTTCCGATTGTTCCGACCGTAGGTGATCCGGTGTTGGCTGCCAAGATCCTTGCCGACGGCCTGACGCCAGGCTCTGCGTTTCCGGGCAACGTTATTCCGTCAAACCTGTTCGATGCAAACGCGCTGACATACCTCAACGCGGGAATCGTTCTGAAGCCAAACTCGGGCGATTATTTCATTGGTCAGGCAACAGTTCCCATCACCGTTCGCGATGACATTGCGCGTATCGACCATCGCATTAACGATAAATGGCAGATCCTCGGCCACTACATGCATGACGCGGTAAGTCAGGGAGCTGCTGCACCGATGATCGGCTGGAGCGGCGGTTCGTTCCCAACCATCACCAGCACTTTCAACAATCCTTCCACCAGCGCTGCGGTTAAGATCACCGGTCAGCTTGCCCCCAGCCTGCTCCTAGAAGCCAGCTTCAACTACGATGGCAACGTCATCGACATCATCAACGCTCCAATCGGTAACCTGCCCAGTGGCTGGACCGGCACCAAGTTCTTTGCCAATGGGGCAAAGAGCGTTCCGAACATGCACTGGAACGGCGTCTATGGCACC
>Ga0209067_10001513_pt1 | contig 14236 bp, 11 predicted proteins | sample ColStrG_CSR_2013_FD_187199 | JGI IMG/M metagenome (GOLD analysis project Ga0209067, IMG submission 187199) | Freshwater sediment microbial communities in response to fracking from Pennsylvania, USA - Cold Stream Run_MetaG_CSR_2013 (SPAdes)... | ecosystem: Environmental > Aquatic > Freshwater >... | reverse complement strand
GCCCCAGAATCGCTCCACGGGTCTCCTCCTCAGGCGCTAATTCCCCCGCACGGTCAGCGAAAACGTTGGCGACCACGCCAAATCCTCCATTTATGGACAACAAAGCAAACCCATAAGTGTCGTCATACACCGGGAATCTCTGTGCCATTTCTTTGGAGAGAAGCCGGAGAGTGAACCCTGTAGATGTCGCAGGAAGGTCGCAAGCAGTTTTCTTCTGTAATTCATCCGCGGTACGGAGACAATTCCGCCACTCCACCTCCACGCCGAAACGCAGATAAATTCTGGCTGTCTCCTGCTCGGCTCGCGCCAGCACTTCCGCTGTGACACCGGAATAGTTGTAGAGATGAACCTCGATCTTTAACTGCGTTCCCGGTGATTGCGCAACCGAGGGAACGAGCCCGCCACAGAACAATGTCCAACCGGCAACTACGCCTGTCAGCGTTTTCTTCATCGCACGCCTCCCGACACCGCTCTGGTGTCCGGCCAGTACGTGCGAAAGAACTGAAAACGAGGCCACGTTTCAGTGCCAACAATGTCGACGAGGGGCTAAAATTGAGACGTTCCATTGGGAGGCTTCATGGAGTGCCCGCCTGGAGCGGTAACGGTCCTGTTGACTCGGGTCAAGAACGGCGACCAGGGGGCACTGGCGGAGTTGATGCCTCTGGTCTACAGGGAACTGCGCCGCCTGGCTGGCCATTTCATGCGGGAGGAGCGCACGGGCCACACGTTGCAGCCCACCGCCCTGGTTCACGAAGCTTACCTGTGTATGGTCGGGCAGGACCGTACCAACTGGCAGAACCGGGCGCAGTTCATGGCCATCGCTGCCCAAATCATGCGGCGCATCCTGCTGCAGTACGCGCGGCGGCGCGCAGCGGGCAAGCGGGTAGCTCCACAGCCCGGCAAGGGTACCTTCGCGCGAGTCGGGCGGTGGGAAGAGATTCTGGCCGTTGACGAAGCCCTGCGCCGCCTCGACGAACTGGCGCCCCAACAGGCCCGCATCGCCGAGATGCGCTATTTCGGCGGGCTGTCCGTGGAAGAAGCCGCTGAGGCGCTCGGTATTTCGCCGCGGACGGTAAAACGCGACTGGGCGGTGGCGAAGGGCTGGTTGCACGCGCAGCTTTCCGGAGGGGGCTTGGAGTGACCGCGGAACGATGGGCGCGCATTACGGACCTGTTTCGAGCGGCCCTAGAAAAGCCCGCCGGCGAGCGGGCCGCCTTCCTGGAAAGTGCGTGCGGCAGCGATGCAGGACTGCGCCGCGACATCGAGAGGCTTCTTGCCGGCGAAGCCGAGCCGAGCCTACCCAGCCCGTTGGCGGAGTTCCTGGAAGGCAGCGCTACAGAACTCGCTCCCGGCGAAATGTTGGCGCACTACCGACTAGAGGCCAAATGCGGCGAAGGCGGCATGGGAGCCGTTTACAGCGCCTACGATACGCTACTGCGCCGGAAGGTGGCCTTGAAAATGCTCCCGCCGGACGCCCTGGCCGATCCGGATCGGATGGTGCGGCTCATGCGGGAGGCGCGCGCCGCCTCGGCCCTGAACCACCCGAACATCGTCACGATCTACGAAGTCGGTTCGGATCGCGGGGTGGATTTCATCGCCATGGAGTTAGTTTCGGGCAAGACTCTGGCCCCGTTGATCGGCCGCAAGGGACTGCCGCTCCGGGACGCCTTGAAGCACGCTGTCCGGATCGCGAACGCGCTGGCCGCGGCGCACCGGGCGGGCATCGTGCACCGGGATCTGAAACCGGCCAACATCATGGTCAACGATGCTGGGCAGGTGAAGGTGCTGGACTTCGGCTTGGCGAAACGGACGGAGGCGGCTGCGGGCGAGGATGCGGGTTCCACGCAAGCGATGGAGCCCGAGACCGATACGGGTGCCATCCTTGGCACCGTGGCTTACATGTCGCCAGAGCAGGCCGAGGGAAAGAAGTTGGACGCGCGGTGTCGGACATTTTCAGTTTCGGCGTGGTGCTGTACGAGATGGTGACGGGCAAGCGGGCGTTCGAGCGGGACTCGACCGCCGCAACGCTGGCCGCGATTCTGAAAGAGGAACCCAGGCCGCCTGGCGAACTCGTCGGCGGCTTGCCACCGGACCTGGAGAAGGTTCTGACGCGCTGTCTGCGCAAGGATCCCGCGCGCCGCTTCCAGCACATGGAGGACCTGGAGGTGGCGCTGGAGGAACTGAAGGAGGCCTCGGATTCGGGGGCGCTGGAAACGGCGGAGCCCGCCAGGCCGAAGCGCTTCCGCAAACTGCCGTGGGCCGCGGGCATGGCGCTGCTGCTGGCGGCAGCCGTGGTCGGGGTCTGGATCGTTCGATTCAGAGCCCCGGTCCCGGAGGCTGCGCTAGTGCCCGTTCCCCTAACCAGCTATCCCGGCACCGAGGAGTTCCCAAGCTTTTCTCCCGACGGGACCCAGGTGGCCTTTCAATGGTGTCCGGTCGGAAAGGAATGCCAGATCTACGTCAAGCAAATCGGTGTGGAGCCACCCTTCCGTTTGACCGACAGCCCAGCGCCCAGCGACTCTCCTGCCTGGTCTCCCAATGGGCAGACCATCGCCGTCATTCGTGAGCTTTCCGCCGCCAGGCTGGCCCTGATCCTGATCCCGCAGCGAGGAGGACGGGAACGAGTTCTGGCTGAGTTCGATGATGGGTGTTACTCAACATGGCATCGGCTAGATGGGCCTTTCCTGGCCTGGACGCCCGACTCACAACATCTGGTTTCCCAAGTGTCGGACCGCAGTGATTCAGGCCGCTCACGCTGCGCCTTGTTCATTTTCTCGGTAGAGACCGGCGAGAAACGGAGGCTGACGACTCCACCCGACGAATGGGAGGATACGGCTCCCGCTTTTTCGCCGGACGGGCGCACTCTGTTGTTCAGCCGGGGTACGGGTGACCAGTACGATCTTTACTTCTCGCGCCTTGCGGAAGGCTACACGCCGCAAGCGGAACCGGAACGGATCGCATCCGACAATGTGGTCAACATTGGCGCAGCCTGGACGCCGGACGGAAGCCAGATCGTATTTTGCTCCGGGAAGGGCTTTAGCAGCTACAGCCTCTGGCGAGCGGCGCCTGCGGTGTCCGCGAGACCCCGGAGGGTTGCATTCGCTTCGGAGTTCGCTGCTCAGCCCGCGATTTCCCGGCAGGGCAACCGCTTGGCCTATGCGGTGAGCAGAGCTAACTGCAACATCTGGCGCGTTGACCTCGGGGGAGCTGGTCACAAGCCCGGAATCCCTGTCAAATCCATCGCATCTACAAAGCAGGAGATGTGGCCTGCGTACTCTCCGGACGGAACCAGAATCGCCTTCGTGTCGGACCGGTCAGACAGCTACGAAATCTGGGTCTCAGGAAGCGATGGATCGAATGCCGCGCAACTGACTTCTCTTGGAAGCCCCGGCACCAATGGACCGCAATGGTCGCCAGGGGGCGAGAACATCGCTTTCCAGGCATGGCCCGGGGGAAACAGCGACGTCTACGTGATCAGCGCGAATGGAGGCGCCCTCCGTCGTCTGACGACTAATCTGGCACCGAAGCAGAGTAAGTGGCCAGGCTGGTCGCGGGATGGCAAGTGGCTCTACTTCAGTACGGGAAGCACGGGGATTTGGAAGATGCCGGCTTCCGGTGGAGAGGCGGTTCGGATCACCCCGGGTGGAGGGGACGTGCCGCGTGAATCGCCTGACGGGAAATGGCTTTACTACGCCAAACGACATCCAGACAGCTTGTGGAGGATGTCCGTCGATGGGGGCGGGGAGGCCAAGGTTCTCGACGCCCTCGAGAGGGATTGGACCGTAGGCAAGGAAGGTATCTACTTCATCGCCGTGGACAAGCAGGGGCGCAGCAACATCTGCCTTCAAGAGTTCGCCACCGGGAAGATCAGGACGATAGGCACGATGGAACGGCCCCCCGAGTTTGGCATAGCGGTTTCCCCCGACGGCCGGACGATTCTCTACTCGCAGGTGGACGATCCCGGCCTCGACCTTATGCTGGTGGAAAACTTCCGGTGACACATGCTCACGTCGAGTAAAGTGCACCCCCGGACGCTCCCGTGTCGGACTGAGCTCGACAATCCGCTCACAATCCTCACCACCTGTGTCACGATCTGTAGTAGAGACCCCCATGCACCAAACTCTCGAGTTCGTTGTGCGCCACGGCTATGCGGTGCTGTTTCTCTGGATCCTGGCGGAGCAGGGGGCGCTGCCGCTGCCCTCGATTCCGCTGCTGCTGGCGTGCGGCGCGCTGGCGCGGGATGGCCGCATGAATCCCGCAGTGGTGGTTTCGCTAGGTGTGGCGGCCAGCCTGCTGGCGGACAACATCTGGTTCCAACTGGGCCGGCGCCGCGGCGCTGCCATCCTGGGCTTTCTGTGCCGCATCGCGCTAGAGCCGGATTCCTGTGTGCGCCGTACCGAAGGCGCGTTTCTCCGCTTCGGCAGCCGCTCGCTCCTTCTGGCCAAGTTCGTTCCAGGGCTCAACGCGGCGGCGGCGCCACTGGCTGGCAGCTCCGGCATGAGCCTGCCGCGTTTTCTGCTGTTTGACGGCCTGGGAGCCTCGATCTGGATCTCGTCCTACACGCTGGCCGGCTATCTGTTCGCCGGCCAATTGGAGGAGGCTTTTGGATATCTTGAGCGGATGGGCTCCTGGCTTGGGCTGCTGGTGGCCGGGTTGCTGGGCGGTTGGATCGCGTGGAAGTTCATTCAGCGACGGCGCTTCCTGCACAAGTTGGAAGTGGCGCGGATCACGGTGGACGAGTTGCGCCGCATGCTGGATGCGGGGGAGGAAGTGATGATTCTGGACCTGCGAAGCGGACTGGAAAACGGCAGCCGCGGGATACCGGGGGCCCTGAAAATCCCGGTCGAAGAGTTAATCGAGCGCCATTCCGACATCCCGCGCGACCGCGACATCGTGCTGTTTTGTAGTTGACCAAACGAAGCTTCCAGCGCCCGTGCGGCGCTGCTTCTCAAAAAGCAGGGCATTACCCGTGTGCGGCCGCTCAAAGGCGGGGCTGACGCCTGGCACAGCCTGCAACCATAAGGAGGCCTGGAGCATCCACAATAGAAAGGTAGCGCATGCTTAGCTTGCGCGGCCTGTCTGGAGGGGGAATGCCGGCCAAGCCAGTAGTGTTGATTGTGGATGACGACGCGCCAGTGCTGCGCGCCGTGGAACGGGATCTGCGCAAGCGCTACGGCCAGAATTACCGGATCCTGTCGGCGGTATCCGGGCCGGCCGCGTTGGATCTGCTGCAGCGCATAGACCAGCGCAACGAGCCGGTAGCGCTGCTTCTGGTGGACCACCGCATGCCGCAAATGACCGGCATCGAGTTTCTGGCCCAAACGTTGGAGCGCCACGCAGATGCCAAGCGCGTGCTGCTCACGGCCTATGCCGATACCGATGCCGCCATCCGCGCCATCAATCAGATCAAGCTGAACCATTATTTGCTGAAGCCGTGGGACCCGCCCGAGCAGAACCTGTATCCGGTGCTGGACGATCTGCTGGACGACTGGCAATCGGCCTTCCGTCCGCCGTTTGAAGGGCTGCGCGTGCTCGGTTCGCGCTGGTCGCCGAAGACCTATGAGCTTCGAGAGTTTCTTGCCAGGAACGCGGTGCCATATCAGTGGCTCGACGTGGACACGGCCCAGAGCGACCCCGAGGTGCAGCGCCTGGTAGGGACGGCGCTGGTCGCTGGATGCCAGTTCCCCGTGGTGATGTTCCAGGATGGCGCTTTGCTGCACCAACCGGATCAGGCCGAGTTGGCCGAGCGGATTGGTCTGCGCACGCGCGCCGACAACAAGTTTTACGACCTGGTGATCGTGGGTGGAGGCCCAGCCGGTTTGGCCGCGGCGGTGTACGGCGCCTCGGAGGGGCTGAGCACGGTGATTGTAGAGCGCGACGCTCCGGGCGGACAGGCCGGCTTGAGTTCGCGCATCGAAAACTACCTGGGCTTTCCTTCCGGGTTGAGCGGAGCCGATCTCACGCGGCGGGCCGTGGCCCAGGCCCGGCGATTCGGGGCCGAGATTCTGGCGCCGCAACACACGGTCAGCGTGCGCGCCGAAGGACCATACCGGATTGTGAAGCTGGCGAACGATTCGGAACTCTCCTGCCATGCCCTGATGGTTGCGACTGGCGTGCAGTGGCGCAAACTGGATGTTCCGGGGATGGAGCGGCTGCAGGGCGCGGGAGTCTACTATGGTGCCGGCCCCGCGGAGGCCATTTCCTGCCGCGATGAGGAAGTCTATATCGTGGGCGGCGCCAACTCGGCAGGTCAGGCGGCCATGAATTTCTCGCGGTACGCGCGGCGGGTCGTCATGCTGGTGCGGGGCGCGGGTCTGGGGGCGTCCATGTCCCGGTACCTGATCGATGAGATCGCCGAGACCCCCAAGATCGAAGTGCAGACGGGCGCTCGCGTGGTGGAGGTTCACGGTGAGGAGCGTCTGGAAGCGATTTCCATCCAATGCGATGCCTCCGGCACGGTTGAGCGGGTTCCGGCCAGCGCGCTGTTCATTTTCATCGGGGCCGCGCCGAGCACGGACTGGCTGGATGGCTTCGTGGAGCGTGACGAGCGCGGGTTTTTGCTGACGGGTCAGGACCTGCTCAAGAGTGGGCAGCGGCCGAAGGGTTGGCAGCTCGACCGCGATCCCAGCCTGCTGGAAACCAGCGTGCCGGGCGTGTTTGCCGTGGGCGATGTGCGGCACGGCTCGGTGAAACGCGTGGCTTCCGGGGTAGGTGAGGGCTCTATCGCCATCCAGTTCGTTCACCAGTATCTGGCGAAGGTGTCCGCATGAGTGCCGTGGCCTCGCTAGCGGCGGAGTTGCGCGGGGTCAGCCAGTTCGCAGACCTCTCGGAAGAGGCGCTGGAGTGGCTGGCTTCGCACATGCAGGTAGTCCAACTGGAGCCCGGACAACTCTTCTTTCCCGCAGGGTCGCCGGCCGACCGTATGTTCGTTGTGTTGGAGGGCGAGTTGCGCGGCCAGCTCGAAGGCGGCCCCGACGATGGGCGGACCTTCATTACGCAAACAGGGCAAATCACCGGCACGCTTCCGTACTCCCGTTTGACGGTATTTCCGCTGTCTTCGCGCGCAGTGGTTCGGAGCCGCGTCGCCACCATGGGAAAGGAGCATTTTCCGGAGATGCTGCAGCGCATCCCGGAACTGGCCCAGCGCCTGGTGGCTTTGATGGCCGACCGGATCCGCACCGTAACGCGCGAGGAGCAGCACCGCGAAAAGCTGGCCGCGTTGGGCAAGATCTCGGCAGGGCTGGCGCATGAATTGAACAACCCGGCGGCGGCGGCCGCGAGGGCCGCTGAAAGCCTGCGTGAATCCGTTGCGGCTCTGCGCAGTGCCAACTTGCGGCTGGACCGGCTGGCCCTTTCCTGCGATCAGCGGAGCACCCTGGCCGATCTGGAGGAGCGTGTGCTTGCCTTTGCCGCCCGCCAGCAGGAACCCGACCCCTTGGAACGCAGCGACCGCGAACAGGCTTTAGGCGATTGGCTGGAGCGCCACGGCATTAGCGACGCCTGGACGCTGGCCGCCACGATTGCCGATACCGGCGCCGGGGTCGCCCACCTGGAACGGCTTCCGCACATGCTTCCCACCGACGCTATTGGCGATGTGCTCTGCCGCATCAGCGCCGCGGTGCAGGTGGGCAGCCTGGTGGACCAGATTGAGAACAGCACGCGGCGGATTTCCGGTCTGGTGAAGGCCATCAAAGAATACTCCTACATGGACCAGGGCTCGCAGCAGGAGGTGGACATTCACGAAGGGCTGGACAACACGCTGCTGATTCTGCACCACAAGTTGAAGCAGGGAATCAACGTCGTTCGCGACTACGACCGTACGCTGCCACGGATCTGCGCATATGGCAGTGAACTGAACCAGGTGTGGACCAACCTGATCGACAATGCGGCCGATGCCATGGGCGGCAAAGGCGAACTGCGCATCCGCACATCGCAAGCGGGGGACTGCGTGGTGGTGGAGATCATCGACAACGGCCCCGGCATTCCGCCCGAAGTGGAGGGGCACCTCTTCGAGCCGTTTTTCACCACCAAGGGAGTGGGTGAAGGGACGGGCCTGGGCCTGGATACGGTGAACCGGATTGTCCGCCAGCATCAAGGCCGGGTTCGTGTGGAGTCGCGGCCGGGCGAGACGAATTTCCAGGTGAGTCTACCGATTAGGTAGTGCGCCGCGAAGGAAGTCGCGCAGCAGACCACTGCTGCATCGCCTATACTTAGCAGTAGCACCGTACCCAGTGTAATTTGGTGAGTCCAGCATGCCAACTGTTGTCGATATCGGGACCTTGACCGAGCGATCGCCAGAGATCCGCAAGGGCCGGTCTTGCATTGCCGGCACCGGCGTGACGGTTATGCGCATTGCGGGGTGGCACAACTTGGGCCTCCGCCCCGAGGAAATCGCAGCCAAGATTGAGCATCTGAACCTAGCCCAGATTCACGCCGCTTTGGCATACTACCACGCCAATCAGGACGAGATCGATGCGGATATTGCGCGCGAGGAAGCGGCGGTCAAGGAGATCTTTCCAACACCGGTCGAAGGTTCTTGAGCCGCCTTCGCTTGTATCTTGATGAAGACGCAATGGACGGAGATCTTGCGCGGTCTTTGATCGCGCGGAATCGATGTTGTCACCGCCGCTGAAGCTGGAATGATCCGTCGCAAGGATCAAGAGCACCTCAGCGTGGCTTCGGCACAGGGCCGCACTCTGTACTCGTTCAACGTCGGGGATTACCACGAGATCCACACAGAATGGATCGCGGGCTGGCCGGGAACATTCCGGTATCATCTTGACCCAGCAGAAGCGCTACTCTTCCTTTACTGCGATGCCGCCCCAATCAGGATCAGGCCGAAACTGTAGCCGCCGAGCATCAGGGCCAGGTACCGGTTGGTGCCTTCGGGGGCCGCGCGGAACTCGCGCCAGATGAAAAGGCCCCAGAGGGCGGCGACCAGTGTGGCGCCCTGGCCGAGCGCGTAGGAAATCGCCGGGCCGGCCACGCTGGATGCGATCACGTTGAAGCTCAGCGCCAGCATCCAGATGGACCCGCCCAAGATTCCGATCCCGTGTAGTTTGGCGCTGCCGCGGAAGTAATCGGCGTAAGTGACGTGGCCGGCGCGCATGAAGACGGTGTTCCAGATGAGATTACTGGCCAGCACTCCGGCGCCGAAGCAGACCAGCGCGACATAGGGCGTGAGCATGCCGGGAACGATCGGCGCCGAGTTGAAATTGGGGGAAATGGCGCGCATCAACTGCGGATAGAACAGGCCCATAATGCAGCCGGCCACCGCCGAGAAGATCAGGCCGCGCAAGGGACTACGCGCTCCGGGGCGGGGCAGCCTGCGGTGCGCGGCGCCCGACATGACCATGGCGAAGACGATCAGCGCGACGCCGGCGAACAGCAATGCCGGATTGCCCTTAGGGGCTTCGATGTAGCTCTCCACGGTTCCGATGACCAGGGCCAGACCGACACCTACCGGAAAGGCCACAGCCATTCCGGCCGCATCAATTCCCACGACCAGGAGGAGATTCGAAAGGTTGAAAATGGCGCCGCTGATCAGCGCGGGGAGCACGAAGTCGAATTTAGCGCTGTGCAGGTTTTCGCTCACGCCCGGACCTGATGGCCCGAACGTGCCCAAGGTGTGCGCGAACACCAGGCTGAACAGGAACACGCCGATGGCGTAGTCCCAATAGAACAGCTCAAACGGCCATTTCTCTTTTCCAGCCAGTTTCTGGGTATTGGCCCAGGAGCCCCACCCGAGCATGGTAATCACGCAGAACACGATGGCAACCGGCAAGCTGTTCACGGTGAACATCAGTCAGCCTCCCCTGGGGCGGAACGCTAGTGTAACTGATTTTTCGGCGGTGGGCGCCGGACCAGCGCGCTCCTCGCGCTCGGCAAGGGCGTTGCGCGCAGGAAGTGGGGATAGGGCGGACGCATCGGCGCTATGATGGCAACATCATGATGGCAAGAACGCAGATCACTCTGGAGCCGGAGATCCAGAGGCGTGCTCGCCAGCGAGCTTCCGACATGGGAGTCTCCCTTGCCGAATACGTACGCCGTCTGGTAGCGCGAGATCTTGGTAGCGCGCCTGCGAAGGCGGACCCGTCACTCGTGTTCGACCCGGCAGCTCCCATGGCTCCGACATCGCAAAGGACAAGGGCGAAATGATCGCCGAAGCCTTCGCATCGAAGCGTGCAAGCAAGCGCCTCTCGTGACCTGCGCCGATGAGTTTATTCGTCGATACCTCCGTTAGGTACCGAGCGGCGGACTCCTCCGATTCCCACAATGCGCGCGAAAGCCATCCTCGCGGACGGCGAGCCACTGGTCACCTCCGACCACGTGCTGGTCGAGACTTGGACATTACTCCGGCACCGGTCCGCGGCAGGCCGCCGAGCGTTTCTGGGAGTCCATTCGCAACGGCGTCTCCGCAATCGAACCCGTAAGCGCGGCAGATCTGGAAGCCGCATGGCAAATGGGCGTCTCCTGGCACGACCAGGATTTTTCGATCGTGGATCGCACGAGCTTCGCCGTCATGCGCCGTCTGGGAATTCGCCGGCATGATCCTCGAGGACTTGCCGCCTTGAGGCGTTCGCCGCGCACCAGGGCCACACACGCCAGGAGGCCCGTGCTACGGTGTTTACTATACCGCCATGTCTTTCATCCACGACGATTTCCTGCTCTCCACCAAGACCGCGCGGCGGCTGTATCGTCAGTACGCCGAGAACGAGCCGATCCTCGATTACCATTGCCACCTGCCGCCGAAAGACGTGGCCGAGAACCGGCGATTTCAGAACCTGTTCGAAATCTGGCTGGAGGGAGATCACTACAAGTGGCGCGCCATGCGGGCCAACGGCGTGGACGAATCGTACTGCACCGGGAACCGCGACCCGTACCAGAAATTCCTGGCATGGGCGCGGACGGTGCCGGCCACCTTGCGGAATCCGCTGTACCACTGGACGCATCTGGAGCTGAAACGGTATTTCGGCATCGACGAACTGTTGGATGAATCGAACGCAGCCCGCGTCTGGGAACGAGCCAACGCGATGCTCGCCACCGATGGGCTGAGCGCCCATGGGATCCTGGGCAGGTTCTCGGTGAAGGCGGTCTGCACCACGGACGACCCGGTGGACGACCTGGCTTGGCACAAGGCCATCGCCGCCTCCGGACTGCCCACCAAGGTCTTCCCCACGTTCCGGCCGGATAAGGCGCTGACCGTGCACGCGCCGGAACTGCTAAACCCGTGGGTGGCAAAGCTGGAGGCGGCCACCAATACCACCATCTGCAAGCTGCCGGATTTCGTGGATGCGCTGAGGATGCGGCACGACTACTTCCACGCGATGGGCGGGCGCCTGAGCGACCACGGGTTGAACCACGCCTACGCCGCGTTCCCCACGGAGCATCAGGCAGCGTCGATCTTCGGCCGGGCGCGCGGGGGCCACGGGGCCACGCGTGAGGAGCATTGCCAGTTCGCGTCCTACATGATGCTGGTGTTCGGACGGCTGGATGCGGAGAAGGGCTGGACCAAGCAGATGCACCTGGGGGCGCGGCGGAATAACAACACGCGCCGGTTCCGCGAACTGGGTCCGGACGTCGGGTTTGATTCGATCGGCGATTGGCCGCAGGCCGACGCATTGGGCAACTACCTGGACCGCCTGGACCAGGAAAACGCGCTGCCGAAGATCGTGTTGTACAACGTGAATCCCGCCGATAATTATGCCATCGCCACCATGATCGGCAACTTCCAGGATGGGGCCATCGCTGGCAAGATTCAGTTCGGCAGCGGCTGGTGGTTTCTGGACCAGAAGGAGGCCATGCACTGGCAGATGAACGCACTTTCGAACTGCGGGCTGATTTCGCGTTTTTTGGGGATGCTGACGGATTCGCGGTCGTTCATGTCGTATCCGCGGCACGAGTATTTCCGGAGAGTGCTGTGCGACCTGTTTGGCAGGGATATCGAAGCCGGGGAGTTGCCGGATGACGACGATCTGGTGGGGCCGGCGATCCGCGGGATTTGCTACGGAAATGCCAGCAAATTCTTGGGGCTGAAGATGTAAAGTCCGCTGGCGTGCCGCCGATAAGGTATGTGGGAGCAACATGTCGAGGGCAATCACGACCCCAGGTGAAAAGGTGTGGGATCTGCCGCCGCTGATTCTGCATCCGTTTAACGAGCACGTGCCTCCTTGCGCGCTGCTGGAAAACTCGAAGGCGGCGTTAATGCTGTCGGGTTTGATTCCGAACGACGGAACCGATCCGGACGAGCTCAAAAAGCGGCTCTTGTCGGGCCGGTACGGGGAAATCCGCATGCTGTACTTCCTGGGGAAGGACGTACACCGCTGGATGGAGCAGTGTGGCGAGTGGGCGTCGCGGGTGTCTGAACTGGGAGGTTTGGAAATCCACCCGCAAAGCTTCGCCGGTCTGCTGACGGCGAATCCTCCAGAGACCGTCAAAGAGAAACTGTTGCGCTGGGGGGTCGTGGACTACGTCTCGATTTTTTCGCGGTCCATCGGGCTGAACGCGTTGTTTGCCAAACCGCCCGCGTTCGACGAGCTGGCTGAGGATTTTCTGCGCAACTATCACCACTACGCGGATACGCTGTTCCGCTGTTTCATGGACTCTCATCCGCACTGCGACATCTGCGCCACGAGTTTCCGGTTTGAGCTGTACGCCTCGGGCGAATACTCGCGCATGTTGGAAAACGAGTGGGGCGGAGAATAGACGACGTACCCGCACGCCCGTGGCGCACGCACTCATGCGTGCCGCGTCGCGACTCTTCGCGACGCCCGTCGCACTGTTCATCTTCCAGCTAGAATAGAAAGATTATGCAATTTCCCCGTCTGCTTCTTGTCCGCCAAAAGTTTCCGGACCGCCGCATTCCCGACGTCGCCGCTGAAGTCCACAACCAACTCTCCGGTTCCGCGTTCGCGGCGAGGATGAAGCCAGGCTCGCGCATCGCCATCGGCGTGGGCAGCCGCGGCATCCACAGCATCTCCACCATCGTGCGCAACGTGGTGCGGTTCTGGAAAGACCTGGGGATGGAACCGTTCATCTTCCCGGCGATGGGGACCCACGGGGCGGCAACAGCGGCGGGGCAGGCGGATGTGCTGGCGCACTATGGCATCACCGAAGCCGCCATGGGATGCCCGGTGGTGAGCCAGCTCGAAGTGGTTTCGCTGGGCAAGACGGAAGACGGCATCGAAGCCTTCATGGATAAGACGGCCTACGAATCGGATGGCGTGATGCTGGTGGGGCGGGTCAAGTGGCACACGGATTTCGCGGGCAAGATCGAAAGCGGCCTGTTTAAGATGATGGCCATCGGGTTGGGCAAGTTCGCGGGGGCGCAGCGCTACCATGCCTACGCGTACCGGCTGGGTTTGGAGCACGTGATTCGCAGCATCGGGCGGCAGGTGCTGAAGTCGGGCAAGATTCTGGGCGGGCTGGCGATTCTGGAAGATGCCTACCACAACACCGGGAAACTGGACGCCGTACCCGTGGAAGTGATGGAGCAGCGCGAGGAAGAGAACCTGGCGCTGGTGAAGACGTGGATGGGCAAAGTGCCGATGGATCTGGACATCCTGGTGATGGACGAGATCGGCAAGAACATTTCCGGCGCGGGGATGGATACGAAGGTGGCGAACCGCGGGGTCCAGGGCGAGTACAATCCCTGGCCCAACACGCCGAGGTTCCAGCGAATTTTCGTGCGCAACTTGAGCGAGTTGACGTATAACAGCGCGGTGGGGCTGGGCATGGCGGACGTGGTGACCGACCGGCTCGTGAACCGCATCGACTGGCGGCCGACGCTGATTAATTCGCTGACGGCGAATACACCGGCGGCGATTCGCACGCCGATTCATTTCGCCACAGACCGGGAATGTCTCGAGCGCATAGCGCCCACGGTCGGCAAGCTGGATCTGAACGAGGTGACGTACGGCTGGATCCGCAACACCATGGAGTTAGGCAGGCTGGCGCTGAGCGACAATTTGCGCGCCGCCGTGGAGAGCAATCCGCTGTTGGAAGTGGAAGCGACGGTAGACTTCGAATTCGACGGGGAGAATAACCTCATCAGCCCGTTTATGCCGGTGGAAGAGACGGCGGGGGCGTATTAGAACGATCAGCCGCGCTGGGTTTAGCTGATCGCTGACCGCTACTTACAACAGATCTGACTCGCAACCAGTGTCGCCGGCGTCATGGGCTGCGCGGTGGCGAAGTAGTTCTTTTCGCCAAGACGGCGGTAGACATCGCCCGCGAT
>Ga0209067_10001508_pt1 | contig 14257 bp, 12 predicted proteins | sample ColStrG_CSR_2013_FD_187199 | JGI IMG/M metagenome (GOLD analysis project Ga0209067, IMG submission 187199) | Freshwater sediment microbial communities in response to fracking from Pennsylvania, USA - Cold Stream Run_MetaG_CSR_2013 (SPAdes)... | ecosystem: Environmental > Aquatic > Freshwater >... | reverse complement strand
CTGCTCCACGCGACGCCAGGTTTGCAGAGCCTGTTCAGTCTGATTGTCTGCCAACAGCATATCGCCGCGCAAAATGGTGGCGCGCACATTGCTGCGGTTGGCTGCATGGGCCTTGTCCAGTAAATCGATGGCAGCGTCAGTATGGGTATTTAAAATCTCGTCCTGAGCGAGTTCGCAATAAAACTGCGCAATTTCCTTTTGCCGCGTACCGGCACCGGAATTCTGCAACGCGACAGCGGCTTCGATGGCGCGCATCCATTCTTTTTCACGCTGATAAATTTCCAGCAATGCGCGACGTGACTGTACGCTGTAGCTGGATTCGATCAACAGCCCAAAAGTTTCTTCGGCACGATCAAGCAGGCCCGCCTTCAGATAATCCTGGCCCAATTCAAAATTGGCCTGGGCTTTTTGATCCTGCGGCAAATCAGGTCGCAATAATAAATTTTGATGAACCCGGATTGCCCTCTCCGTTTCACCGCGTCGCCGGAATAAATTACCTAACGCGAAATGCAGATCAACCGTTTCCGGATCGAGTTTCAGTACTTCGATAAACGCATCAACGGCCTTATCATGCTGATCATTGAGCAAAAAGTTGAGACCGTTAAAATAGCCACGCGGCAGGCTGCGCGATTCGGAAATGAGCTGCTTGATGTCAACACGCGCAGCGACCCACCCCAGAACAAAAAAGATGGGAATAAACAATAACCACCAGATTTCAAATTCCATTGTGTGCAGTTATAAAAGAGTGAGGTCCCAGCGTTAATTACACGCTGTCAGGTTGGGGCGGCCGGCTGTTTTCGGTTTGAAGCTTCTGAATTTCCTGCTCTTTCGAGAGCAGGTCCTTTTTATGTTTTGACAAATCACGTCGATGCCTGAACAAGGTCGGAACCATTGCGAATACACCAAAGGCAATGCCGGCCACAAAAAATATCAACAACATCAAAACCAGCGGACCTGGAAATTCATATCCCAGAAAAAAATGCAAAGTTACCGGGTCAGTGTTTTTTAAAGCAAATCCAAAAAATATAATGAACAAAATGACAGCGATAATTCTTGAAATAACTTTCATGTCGCACCTTTCTCCGAATTCAACTTTGATCACTCGGCATTGTACGTGAATATGACAACAAACTGTCCTCCCGAGACAACCGCAAGCTTTTTTTACACACTCTTCATGCAGATCCGAATTGAAAAGAACAATAAACAAAAAAACAGGCATATTAATTTCTTAATATGCCTTGTCAATTTTATTCTGCCTGATTATCAATCATCTTTGATAGGTTGACCAACCATTGCGTCCACCCTCTCCCGCAATTCTTTACCGGGCTTGAAATGTGGTGCGCGCTTTTCTGGCACCATCACTTTTTCACCTGACTTCGGATTACGGCCAATTCTTGGCGGCCTGCTGTTGAGCGAAAAACTGCCAAATCCTCTGATCTCAACCCGCTGCCCTACAGCCAGAGCCTCGGATATCGAATCTAAAATCGTTTTAACAGCGAAATCTGCGTCCTTCGCAACCAGTTGCGGATAACGCTCTGCCAAACAGGCAATCAGCTCTGATTTTGTCATTAGTAGGCCTTACTCATTGGGGCAGTGAGCGACATGAATTAGTCAATTTTGATTGTTCAAGTATGAACATGCAGACTACACATGTTCATACTTTCTGGCCGACATACTTGGTTGTACTTAGTTTTTGCTGTCCAGCTTCGCTTTCAACAACGCACCCAGACTTGTTGTACCAGACGATACATTTGCATCTGTGGCGGTCATTTTTTGCATAGCATCGGCAGTTTCAACGCTGTCTTTTGCTTTGATCGACAGTTGAATGCTGCGAGCCTTGCGGTCGATGTTCAATACCAGTGCTTCGACTGCATCGCCGACTTTCAAATGCGTACCGGCATCTTCAACGCGATCGCGTGAGATTTCTGATGCGCGCAGATAGCCTTCAACTTCGTCGGACAACTGGATGACTGCGCCTTTAGGCTCAACCGATTTGACTGTACCGGTTACCACTGCGCCCTTGTCATTCATTGCGCAATAGTTGTTGAACGGGTCACCTTCGAGTTGTTTAACACCCAGAGAAACGCGCTCACGCTCAACATCAATAGCCAGAACAATCGCTTCCAGTTCATCGCCCTTCTTGAAACGACGAACTGCTTCTTCGCCAGTTTCTGTCCAGGACAGGTCGGACAGATGCACCAGACCGTCGATGTTGCCGGACAGACCGATAAAGACGCCGAAGTCAGTAATCGATTTGATTGCGCCACGTACCTTGTCACCCTTTTTATGGGTCACAGCAAAGTCATCCCATGGATTGGCTTTGCACTGTTTCATACCCAGGCTGATGCGGCGACGTTCTTCGTCAATTTCCAGAACCATGACTTCCACTTCATCGCCCAGTTGAACGACTTTGTTTGGTGCCACGTTTTTGTTAGTCCAGTCCATTTCAGAAACGTGAACCAGACCTTCGATACCCTGCTCGACTTCAACGAATGCGCCGTAGTCAGTCAGGTTGGTGACTTTACCGAATAAACGGGTGTGTTGTGGGTAACGACGTGCCAGGCCAGACCAAGGGTCATCGCCCAACTGTTTCACGCCCAGAGACACGCGATTCTTGTCCTGATCAAATTTCAGAACCTTGGCAGTGACTTCCTGACCTACTGTCAACACCTCGGAAGGGTGACGTACGCGGCGCCATGCCAGATCGGTGATATGCAACAGACCATCGATACCGCCCAGATCAACGAACGCACCGTAGTCGGTGATATTTTTAACTACGCCGGTAACTACTGTACCTTCGCGCAATGTTTCCATCAGCTTGGCGCGCTCTTCACCCATCGACGCTTCAACAACTGCGCGACGTGACAGCACAACGTTGTTGCGCTTGCGATCCAGTTTGATGACTTTGAATTCCATGGTTTTGCCTTCGTACGGTGAAGTATCTTTCACCGGACGCGTGTCAACCAGAGAACCAGGTAAGAATGCACGAATGCCATTGGTCAGAACGGTCAGACCGCCTTTGACTTTGCCATTCACTGTACCAATAACGATTTCGCCTGATTCCAGGGCCTTTTCCAACGCCAGCCATGAAGCCAGACGTTTTGCTTTGTCGCGTGACAGGATGGTGTCGCCGAAACCGTTTTCCAGCGAATCAATCGCTACGGAAACGAAATCGCCAACAACGACTTCCAATTCGCCTTGATCGTTTTTGAATTCTTCCAGAGGAATGAACGCTTCGGATTTCAGTCCGGCATTAACGATAACGAAATTGTGATCAATGCGAACCACTTCAGCGGAGATAACTTCGCCAGAACGCATATCTTGACGTGACAGGGACTCTTCAAACAGAGCTGCGAAGCTATCGGTACCGGTAGCGTGGTCTTGCGACATGAATACAGTTGCCATAATGTGTTTTTAAGATAGTAAACAATTCGTTGCACCCTGAATAACACAATGTTTCACAGGTGAATCAAATTGGGTTAGGTTATAAAAAGCCCAGCACGGCATTGCGCCGTAATGAACCATACTGTTTGCACAAATTTTGCAAATTATTTGCAGAGACTGGGTAATGTGCCACTCTTACATCTGATTTATTTCGTTGCTGCGGCATATTGTTGCAACACTTCCGATACGGCCTGCTCAACCGTCAACTCCGAAGTTTCCAGCAGATAGGCACCCTGTGCGGGTTTCAATGGGGCGGCAAGTCGATTTCTGTCGCGCTCGTCACGTTCCGTCAAATCTTGAACAAGGTCTTGCATGGTAACAGAAAATCCCTTGCTAATCAATTGCTTAAATCTTCTGTCGGCGCGCGCTGGAATACTGGCAGTTAAAAATATTTTCAGAGTCGCATTTGGGAACACAACAGTTCCCATATCCCTCCCGTCGGCAACCAGCCCGGGCAACCTGGCAAAATCCTGCTGAAACTGGAACAGTGCCTTGCGCACCTGCGGCAACACCGCTACCAGCGATGCGGCTCTGCTCATTTCTTCGGACCTGATCTCGTTACTGACATCCTCATCACCAAGGAAGACTTGCTGACCGACAAACCGGCAGGGCAGATTCGCTGCGATGGTCGCGACATTGGCTTCATCGGTTAAAGCAATATTGGATTTCACCGCCGCCAGAGCAGTCAGACGATACAGCGCGCCTGAATCCAGATAATGAAAATGCAGCTGTTGGGCCACCAGCTGCGCCACGGTCCCTTTGCCAGATGCGGTTGGACCATCAATGGTAATGATAGGAATCGTCATGATCGCTCACCCTGTTCAGTATTGTTTAATAGTAGCAAACGTATTGAAGTAATCCGGAAAAGTTTTCGCAACACACTTCGGATCCATGATGCGTATTTTGGTACCAGAACGCAGCACGCCGTTTAAGGTAGCCAGTGAAAAACACATGGCCATGCGATGATCGTCATAGGTATCAATGCTCGCCGGCGTGAATTGCGCTGGCGGCGTGATCGCCAGGTAATCGGCACCCGTTTCGACCTGCGCACCGAGCTTGGCCAATTCCGTTGCCATCGCATCGATCCGGTCAGTTTCCTTCACGCGCCAGCTGGCGATATTTCTCAGCACACTGGTGCCGTCGGCGTACAGGGCAGCGATGGCGATCGTCATGGCCGCATCGGGAATCTGATTGAAGTCCGCATCGATGGCCTTGAGTGCGCCATTGCTGCGCGCCTCGATAAAATTGTCACCCATATTGATTTGCGCACCCATTTTTTCCAGCGCATCGACAAAGCGAATGTCACCCTGAATACTGTCGCGACCCACCCCGGTGACGCGCACCGGCCCGCCACAAATGGCACCCGCGGCTAAAAAGTATGAAGCGGATGACGCATCGCCTTCAACATGAATACTGCCTGGGCTGCGATAAAACTGCCCCGCCTCGATAATAAATTTCTGCCAGCCATCGCGCTTTACGGTAACGCCAAACCGCGCCATCAGGTTCAGCGTGATTTCAATATATGGCCTGGAAATCAGTTCACCGATCACTTCGATCACGATATCGTGGTCAACCAGTATCAATGGCGCAGCCATTAACAGTGCCGTTAAAAATTGGCTCGACACATTGCCGCGCACCTGCCAGCCATGCGGACGGATATGTCCGTTTTGAATATGCAGCGGTGGAAATCCAGGTAAACCGGTATAGGTAATTTCAGAGCCGACGCGGCGCAGCGCATCGACCAGATCACCGATCGGACGTTCATGCATGCGCTGCACGCCGTGCAAGGTATAGTCGCCACCCAGCACACCCAGCGCAGCCACCAGCGGACGGATCGCCGTGCCGGCATTGCCCATAAACAGATCCGCCTTTTTGACTGGAAATTTGCCATCCACGCCGTGTACCAGATAATCCTGAGTTTCTCCCTTTTGCTCCCAGCGCACACCCAAACTCTGCAGGGCATTCAGCATCACCAGGGTATCGTCGGACGCCAGCAATTCGATAATCTCAGTATCGCCTTCAGCCAGCGCGGCCAGCAGCAAAGTGCGGTTTGAAATACTTTTGGAGCCGGGTAACTGCACCACGCCCTGCGCGCGGGTCACAGGATTCAAATCAAGGAAATGAGGAAAATGCGGTGTTTTCATAATCAATTGAGTCAGGTTCTGAAGAATACTTCGGATTGGTGTTGGAGCAGCTGGTCGATATCTTAATCGCCACCCTCGCTGGATGGTTTTTCGGCAGCTTCGATCGCCCTTGCCCAACGCTGCCGCGCGGCCTGGGCGTTGCTGAAAATGGCCAGCAACTGTTCACCATCACCGGCCTGCAGCGCTGTTGCGATACGCTGCAACTGCGTCTGATAATGCATCAATTCATCGGCCAGTGCGACCCGGTTGGCCAGGCTGATGTCGCGCCACATTTCCGGTGACGATCCCGCGATCCGGGTGAAATCCCGGAAACCACTGGCCGCATACTGAAAACGCAAATCAGCCTGCGGCTGTTCGGCAATCTGATCAACCAGCGCATACGCCAGAAGGTGCGGCAAATGACTGACTGCCGCAAATACCTGATCATGTTCCAGCGGATGCAAACGATGTGGCACCGCGCCGCAGCGTTCCCAGGTTTTGGCAACAAGAGAAATCGTTTCTTCACTGTTTTCCGGCAGCGGGGTAATCACTAATTTTTTACCCTGGAACAGATCAGCAATGGCCGCATCTGGTCCATTGACCTCCCGACCGGCTATCGGATGTGCGGGAACAAACTGATGAATTTTATCGGACAGAGCGCGTCGCGCCGCTGCTACCACGTCCGACTTGGTACTGCCGGCATCGGTTACCACCGTATGCGGATTCAGATGTGGATAAATGGCCGTCAATATCGCTTCGGTTTGTGCCACCGGTGCAGCCACCAGCACCAGATCTGCCTCTGCGACGGCACTGGCTGCATCGGTACTGGCCACGTCAATCATTCCCAGCACAAGCGCCCGTTGCAATGCTGCCTGGCTGCGCTCAACGCCGGTAATCTGGATGGTGGCAGCATTTTTTTTCAGTGCCAGCGCAAATGAACCGCCGATCAGTCCCACACCGAAGATCACGATCCTGCTCAACTGTGCATTATTTTTCTGCGCCGCCAATACGACCTCATCAACGTAATATGTGGAAAATTTAACTGAAGCTGTGCGGTATTAAATACTGAGCGGATACGAGCCCAGTATCTTAAAAAACGCCGCCGATTTTTTCAGTTCAGCCAGAGAATTGGCGACTGCTTCATCGTGTTGATGTCCTTCAACATCAACATAAAAATAATATTCCCAGGTGCCGGTCCGTGCAGGACGCGATTCGAACCGCGTCATCGACACCCCAAACTGCATAAACGGCGCCAGCAGACTGTACACCGCCCCAGCCTTGTTCGGCACGGCCAGTACCAGCGAAGTCTGATCTTTACCGCTGGGCGTGCAAAGGGAATTGCCGATTACCGCGAAGCGGGTCCGGTTATGCGGGTCATCCTGAATATGGGCATGCACCACCTGCAATTCATATTGTGCACCGGCGGTCTCACCGGCAATCGCCGCTACACTGGGATCAAGACTGGCCATGCGCGCCGCTTCCCCATTCGATGCCACGGCCACGCGTTCGATGGTGGGATAGTGCTGATTGAGCCAGGTCTGACATTGCGCCAGCGCCTGCGAATGAGCGCAGATTTTGGTCACGCCGGAAAAAGCACCACTGGCCGTCATCAAACTGTGCTGGACCGGAATGGAAAGTTCTCCGCTGATTGACAGACTGGTTTGCAGCAACAGATCCAACGTACGGTTGACCGCACCTTCAGTAGAATTCTCAACCGGCACCACACCAAAATCAGCGGTACCTGCTTCGGTAGTACGGAATACCTCATCAATGGAAATGCAGGGCAATAAAACGATCGCGTGGCCGAACTGCTGAAATACCGCCTGCTCGCTGAAGGTGCCGGACGGTCCCAGATAAGCGACTGTCACGCGGCGCTCCAGCGCTCTGCATGCTGACATCACTTCCCGAAAAATCAGTTGAATATCCAGGTCAGGTAACGGTCCGGTATTTTTTGCAGCCACACCGCGCAGCACCTGCGCTTCGCGTTCCGGTCTGAACACCGGCGCATTGGTATTGGCCTTCAGATGGCCAACCTGCTGCGCCAGCTGCGCACGTGCGTTCAACAGATCCAGAATCTGCGCATCGACCGCGTCGATTTTTTCCCGCAATGGTTTGAGTTGCTTATCAATACTCATCTCTGCCCCAAAAAGGTCAAGCCTGCGAATGTTCAAATTCCCGCATAAATTTAACCAGCGCCTGCACGCCTGCCATGGGCATGGCGTTGTAGATTGAAGCCCGCATGCCGCCCACCGAACTGTGCCCTTTCAACTGCAGCAGGCCGCGGTCTCTGGCCGATTGCAGAAACTGCGCATTCAATGTTTCATCACGCAGAAAGAACGGTACGTTCATGCGCGAGCGGCAACTTTTTTGCACCCGGTTTTCATACAGGGTACTGGCGTCGATAAAATCGTACAGCAGCGCCGCTTTGGCGATATTCACCTGCTCCATGGCAGCGATGCCGCCGCGCCGTTTCAGCCACTGAAACACCAGGCCGGCAATATAAATTGCATAGGTTGGCGGGGTGTTATACATCGAGCCATGTTCGGCGACGATCTTCCAGTTAAATGCAGACGGACAGTGCGGCAGCGCATGGCCGAGCAGATCTTCACGCACAATCACTATCGTCAGCCCGGCTGGCCCGATATTTTTTTGTGCGCCGGCATAAATCACACCGTAATCAGCAACGTTAATCACACGCGACAAAATATTGGACGACATATCCGCAACCAGCGGCACCTGGACCTTCGGCACAAACTGATATTCAAGGCCATCGATGGTTTCATTCGAACAGATATGCAGATAAGCGGCTTCCGTGGAACAATGCCAATCGGCCTGCGCGGGAATGGATGAAAACTTTTGCGAATGATCGGATGCCGCGGAATCGGCAGCAACATTCACCCTGCCATAGCGCGCTGCCTCCCTGATTGATTTCACTGACCAGGAACCGGTGCAGACATAATCGAGCGTGGCGGGCTGCGGTTTTAAGCCGGCCAAGTTCAACGGCACGATCGCATTTTCGGCGATGGCGCCGCCCTGCATAAACAGGATCTGATAGTTTTCCGGAACCGCCAGCAGTTCACGCAAATCACGTTGCGCATCCGCCAGAATGGACATGAATTCAGGTCCGCGATGACTCATTTCCATCACCGACATACCACTGCCATGCCAGTCCAGCATCTCATCTGCGGCCTGCCTTAACACTTCTTCAGGCAATACTGCAGGGCCCGCGGAAAAGTTATAGATCATTCAGGCACGTCCCCGGCTTCACCTGCAGCGCCGCTGATTTCGGAACCCGGTTCTGCGTCACCGTTTTCATAGATCACGTCTTCCATATCGGTTTCCACGATACGCTGCAGGCCACTCAACTTGGTGCCGTCTTCAACGGCAATGAGCGTCACGCCCTGGGTAGCACGACCCATTTCGCGGATCTCGGCAACGCGGGTACGAATCAATACGCCACCGGTTGTAATCAACAGAATTTCATCAGACGCTTCCACCAGCGTGGCAGCGACGACCTTGCCGTTTCGTTCCGAAGTCTGGATCGCAATCATGCCTTTGGTGCCACGACCGTGACGGGTATATTCGGTAATTGGCGTGCGCTTTCCGAAACCGTTTTCTGTGGCGGTCAGAACTGATTGCTGCTCATTTTCAGCTACCAGCAAGGCAATCACCTGCTGACCTTCTTCCAGATTCATGCCGCGCACACCGCGCGCGGTACGACCCATGGGCCGCACATCGTTTTCATCAAAGCGCACTGCCTTGCCGGAATCCGAGAACAACATCACATCATGCTTGCCATCGGTGAGCGCAGCGCCGATCAGGAAATCACCGTCATCCAGATCAACTGCGATAATGCCGGCCTTGCGTGGATTACTGAAATCACTCAGAGCGGATTTTTTCACCACGCCCAGACTGGTCGCCATGAAAATATAGTGATCTTCGGGGAAGCTGCGGTTGTCACCCGACACCGGCAGAATGACGGTGATTTTTTCACCGTCATGCAAAGGGAACATATTGACGATAGGCTTGCCGCGTGAATTGCGGGTACCCTGCGGCACTTCCCAGACTTTGAGCCAATACATGCGGCCACGGTTGCTGAAACACAAAATGTAATCATGGGTGTTGGCAACGAACAGCTGTTCAATCCAGTCATCTTCTTTGGTCGCCATCGCCTGCTTGCCGCGACCACCGCGTTTTTGTGCGCGGTATTCTGAAATCGGTTGCGATTTCATGTAGCCAGTGTGCGACAAGGTCACTACCATATCCTGCGGCGTGATCAGATCTTCGGTTTCCAGTTCAGTCGCGTTATGGATAATTTCAGAGCGACGTTCATCTTTGGCACCAACACCGTACTCGTTCATTGCAGCAGTCAGCTCATCGACGATGATGGCAGTAACCCGGCCCGGCTTGGAGAGAATGTCCAGCAGATCGGCGATCTGGGCCATCATTTCCTTGTACTCGTTAACAATCTTGTCTTGCTCAAGACCGGTTAAACGTTGCAGACGCATCTGCAGAATTTCCTGGGCCTGCTCATCAGACAGTTTGTACAGACCATCGGCCTGAATACCATAATGCTTGGGCAGATTCGCAGGACGGAATGCATCGATGCCGGCAGCATTGTCCGCACTGGTGCGGGTGAGCATTTCACGCACCATGGAGGAATCCCATGCGCGATTCATCAATTCGGTTTTTGCCATCGGCGGCGTTGGTGCGGCTTTGATAATGGCGATGAAGTCATCGATATTCGCCAGGGCCACTGCCAGACCTTCCAGCATGTGTCCGCGCTCACGGGCTTTTTTCAGTTCAAATACCGTGCGACGGGTGACCACTTCACGGCGGTGCGACAGGAAGCAATCCAGCATCTGCTTCAGGTTCAGCAATTTTGGCTGGCCGTTCACCAAGGCCACCATGTTCATGCCAAAGGTGTCCTGCAACTGCGTCTGCTTGTACAGATTGTTCAGGATCACATCCGGTACTTCATTGCGCTTCAATTCAATCACTACGCGCATGCCGGATTTATCGGACTCGTCACGGATATCGGAAATACCGTCCAACTTTTTGTCGCGCACCAGTTCTGCAATCCGTTCCAGCAGCGATTTTTTATTCACCTGGTAAGGCAGTTCGTCGACGATTAACGCTGTGCGACCTTCCTTGCCGTATTCTTCATAATGCGTTTTGGCACGCATGACCACCCGACCGCGGCCGGTGCGATAACCATCGCGCACACCGGAGACGCCATAAATAATCCCGGCAGTCGGGAAATCCGGTGCCGGGATAATTTCAATCAACTCATCGATCGTGCATTCGGGATTGCTCAGCAAATGCAGAGCGCCTGTGATCACTTCAGTAATATTGTGCGGCGGAATATTGGTCGCCATACCCACCGCAATACCAGAAGCGCCATTGATCAGCAGATTCGGAATCCGGGTCGGCAAGACCGATGGCTCTTTTTCCTTGCCGTCATAGTTGGGAACGAAATCGACCGTTTCTTTGTCGATATCCGCCAGAATTTCATTCGCGATTTTATCCAGCCGGCACTCGGTGTAACGCATCGCTGCCGCATTGTCACCGTCCACCGATCCAAAATTTCCCTGACCATCCACCAACGTGTAGCGCAATGAAAACGGCTGCGCCATGCGCACCAGCGTGTCGTAAATCGACGCATCGCCGTGCGGATGGTATTTACCCATTACCTCACCGACGACGCGGGCACATTTCACGAATGGACGGTTATACACATTATTCATCTCGTGCATCGCGAATAACACGCGCCTGTGCACCGGTTTTAAACCGTCACGCACATCGGGCAAAGCCCGGCCAACAATCACGCTCATCGCGTAATCGAGGTAGCTTTTACGCATTTCTTCTTCGAGGGAAATAGGGAGTGTTTCTTTAGCGAATTGATCCATAGTCATGCGGGCAGTCTGTTAACTTGACATTAAGGGAAACGTTTTTGAATGCAACAAACTGTGCTTATGTAGTTTTACTTAAATGCAAGCAATTTATTGACAAACAATAACATCTTTCACAACCGTCACAGGAGATAAGACACCTCTTGTAACAAACCGGTAATTCTAACATGTTGCAGCTCTATCATCGGCTTTTTTACCGCGGTGGCAGGCAACATTTCCGCAAACAAACCGCGCTTTTAATAGCCGTATGACGTAAAAAGCGGCAGTTCCTTGCCTGGACAGCCACTGTGCAAGTGCAGCATATTCTGCATTTTCCCAAGGATAAATTGACTATTTTGAGAAATTTCTAAAATAAAATATTTCCTTGAAGGGCGCATTAACATTGGAATTTGGCAATAGTTTTCCACCTGTCAATCAGTTTGTTGCGGTTGCACAACGGACACCCAAAAAATAACAGTTATTCAACATCACATGTTTCGAAACGCAACTGAGTTTGTGGCAGAATGGCGGGCAGACCAATTTCGGGATATTTTCACCTCGAAATTTTTAATTTGACCGGTAGTATTCGACAATCGCTTCAACCCCAAAGATTTTTGCAAAAATCTTATCCGAGAGGAATAAAAATGAACAAATTTTCTAAACTTGTGTACTCAACACTTGCAGCATCCGCAGTTTTGTTTTCATTCGCCGCTTCAGCACAATCCAATGCAGATGTGAAAGCACCTGTCCACAGCGCTTACGTCCAAGACGCAAACGGCAACATCGTCCGCGATACTTACGGTCTGTGCGTGCATACCGGTTACTGGACGCCCGCAGACGCCACTGTCGTAGGATGCGATGGCGTAGAAGCACCAAAACCGGCACCCGTTGTTGTACCAGCACCAGCCCCGGCACCGGCACCCGTTGTTGCTCCAGTAGCAGCTCCTGCTCCCGTGGCACCGGCCCCGACATCAGAAAAAGTAACCTTCGCCGCTGATGCCCTGTTTGACTTTGATAAATCTGATCTGAAACCAGAAGGCAAAGCCAAACTGACCGAAATGGCTGGCAAATTAAAAGATGTCAATCTGGAAGCAGTCGTTGCTACAGGCCATACCGATTCAGTAGGTAAAGCTGAATACAACCAGAAGTTGTCGGTGCGTCGTGCAGAATCAGTCAAAGCATTCCTGATCGCCAACGGCATTGCTGCTGACCGTGTGTATATTTCTGGTAAAGGTGCTACCCAGCCAGTTGCTGACAACAAGACAGCAGAAGGCCGCGCTAAAAACCGTCGCGTAGAAATCGAAGTCGTCGGCACTCGTGCCGTCAAGAAATAATTCGGCTTCTGCCGATTCAAAAACCCCGCGCAGTCCGCGGGGTTTTTTTATGTCCAACAGGAAATACGCTTACAATAAGCGCTCAACTTTTACTCAAGACGAAATCCATGAATGCCGATCCACTGGAAATACAAAAGTTCAGCGATGTTGCTCACCACTGGTGGGATATCAACTCCGAATTCCGGCCGCTGCACGAAATCAATCCGTTACGACTGGAATGGATCCATGCCCACGCGCAGCTGAGCGGTAAAAAAGTGATCGACGTTGGCTGCGGCGGCGGCATCCTGGCGGAATCCATGGCTAAAAAGGGAGCACAGGTCACTGGGATCGATCTATCGCAAAAAGCCCTGAACGTCGCCGACCTGCACAGCCTGGAATCGGAACTGACCATACGCTATCAACTGATTTCAGCTGAAAACATGGCCCTGCAGGAACCCGGTGAATACGACATCGTAACCTGCATGGAAATGCTGGAACATGTGCCTGATCCGGCTTCCATAGTGCAGGCCTGCGCCACGCTGGTTAAACCCGGCGGACTGGTGTTTTTTTCGACCCTGAACCGCAATCCCAAATCTTATCTTTATGCCGTACTTGGCGCGGAATATCTGCTGCAGATGCTGCCCAAAGGAACGCACGATTACAGCAAATTCATTACTCCTGCAGAACTGGCGACATCGATCCGCGCAGCCGATCTGGAACTGTTGACGTTACGCGGCATGAATTACAACCCGCTGACTAAAATGTATTCCCTGAGCGACGACACCAGCGTTAACTATCTGGCCGCCTGCCGGCGCGCGCAATGAGTTCCCTGTTCAAGGCACGTGCGATATTGTTTGACCTGGACGGCACGCTGGCGGATACGGCACCTGACCTGGCAGCCGCTGTCAATCAAATGCGCCTGCAGCGCGATCTTGAACTCGCACCCTATGAAAGTCTGCGGCCACACGCTTCGTCTGGCGCACGCGGTTTATTGGCCGCCGGATTTGGGATCGCACCAGAAGACGCCGGCTATGAGGCCATGCGACTGGAATTTTTAAGCAATTATGAACAGGCTATTTGTCAGCACAGCACACTGTTTGCCGGCGTAACCGAGATGCTGGCCATGATTGCCGATCGCAGGCTCGCATGGGGTATCGTCACCAACAAGGCCGAGCGATTCACCCTGCCACTGGTTCCGCTGTTAGGTCTGCAACACGCCAACTGTGTCATCTCTGGCGACACTACCCCCCACTCCAAACCACATCCCGCACCATTGCTGGAAGCGGCCCGGCAATTACGCATTGCGCCGGAAGAGTGCTGCTATTTAGGCGACGACCTGCGTGACATACAGGCAGCCAAAGCGGCAGGCATGCACAGCATTGCGGTCACCTGGGGTTACTGCGGTCAGAGCGAGCCGCAGCAATGGCAGGCCGACCTGTTATTGCACAGACCAGCAGAGTTATTTAATTTTATAGGCTGAATGGAG
>Ga0209067_10001507_pt1 | contig 14260 bp, 8 predicted proteins | sample ColStrG_CSR_2013_FD_187199 | JGI IMG/M metagenome (GOLD analysis project Ga0209067, IMG submission 187199) | Freshwater sediment microbial communities in response to fracking from Pennsylvania, USA - Cold Stream Run_MetaG_CSR_2013 (SPAdes)... | ecosystem: Environmental > Aquatic > Freshwater >... | reverse complement strand
GATCATCTTCAAGCTGCGGAGCGGCGTTTCCTTCTCCGACGGCACGCCGTTTTCGGCTGAAGACGTGGCCTACACAGTACAGCAGTTGATGGACCCCGCACTGCACTCGCCGACGGGCGACGCGTTTCGCTCGGGACCCGGCAGCGTGGAAACGAAAATCATCTCCCCGACCCAGATTTCGATTACCTTTCCCGCGGCCGTCGCTGGACTTGACCGGCAATTCGATCAAGTCGCGATTCTATCCGCCCATTCAGCCAGGAAAGAGATGGCGGTGCTCGGCCCGTTCATGGTCGACGAATACAAAGCCGGAGCGACTCTGCGCTTGAAGCGCAATCCCAATTACTGGAAGACGGACGCGCTGGGGAAAAAATTGCCCTACCTCGATTCGATCAAGATCGACATTCAATCCAATCGCGACGTCGAAATGCTGCGCTTCAAACGCAGCGAGATTGACCTGATCAATTCGCTCGACAGCGAGTACTACGACAAAGTGGCCACGACCTCGCCGCAGCTGGTGCACGACGCGGGCGCGTCGCTCGATACCGAACAGATGTGGTTCAACCAGGTCGCCAAATCTCCGCTGCCTGCATATAAGAAGACATGGTTCCGTTCGGCGGCCTTCCGGCGAGCGATCTCTCAGGCCATCAACCGCGACGACTTGAGCCGGGTTGTATTTCGCGGACACGCGCAGCCCGCCATCGGTCCAGTTTCACCGGCCAACAAATTCTGGTTCAACGCGAAGCTGAAGCCGCAAACCTATTCCCCCGACGCCGCCTTGAAGTCGCTGCAGGCCGAGGGCTTCCGCATGGAGAATGGCACGCTGAAAGACAGCTTCGGTAACGCGGTGGTCTTTTCCATCATCACCAACTCGGGCAACAAATACCGCGAGCGCATGGCCACCATGATTCAGGAAGATCTGCAGAAGATCGGTATTCACCTCAACGTGGTCACGCTCGACTTCCCTTCCCTGATCGAGCGCATGACGCAGACCTTCGATTACGAAGCCATCATGCTGGGGCTGACCAACGTCGGCCTCGATCCCAACGACCAGATGAACGTGTGGCTCAGTTCGTCCGAGAATCATCAGTGGAATCCATCGGAAAAGACTCCCGAAACCGCGTGGGAAGCCGAGATTGACCGCCTGATGCGGGTCCAGGCTTCCTCCGCCGACCCGAAGAAGCGCAAAGAGGCTTTCGATCGCGTGCAGGAGATCGCCGTCGATCAGCAGCCCTTTATCTATCTGGTGAATCGCAACGCCTTGTCGGCGGTTTCAGCTTCCGTGCACGGAGCCAGCCCCGTGATTCTGGCGCCGCAGACTTACTGGAACGTCGAACGGCTTTCGCTGAAGTAACCGCAAATCTGGCCACGGATCTTCGCGGATTCACACGGATCTGGATCGAACAAACGATGCCCCACCAAACGCAATCCGGCATTCTTCTCTCCGCCCGCGCATCCGTGCGCTATGGCGACAAGCCTCCCGTGCTGCGCGACGTTGAGCTCGACATCCAACGCGGCGAAGTGCTCGGATTAATCGGCCAAAGTGGATCGGGCAAGAGCACTCTAGGCCTCGCGATTCTGGGCTTGCTGGATCGAAAAAAGGCGCAGACCGATGGGACGATCGAATTCGACGGCTGCGATCTGCTGAAGCAGCGGGAACGCGAACTGCGCGCGCTCCGCGGCCGCCAAATCGCCTTAGTCCTACAAAGCCCGCTGTCCTCATTGAATCCCGCTCTGAAGATTCGCACGCAACTAAAAGAAGCCTGGCGCGCCCACGCCACCGGTTCGACCGCTGACTGCAACGCCGCCCTGCGCGCCGCGCTCGAAAGCGTAAGCCTGCCGGCGACCGACGAATTCCTGAAGAAATATCCCTCGCAGATGAGCGTTGGCCAGGCGCAGCGCGTGCTGATCGCGATGGCCGTCATGCATCGTCCGGCGCTGCTCATCGCCGACGAGGCCACCAGCGCTCTCGACGTCATCACACAAGCGGAAATTCTGGCACTGTTCCGCGACCTCAACCGCACCACGGGAATGTCGATTCTCTACATCTCCCATGATCTGGCGTCGGTCGCCGGAATCTGCGATCGCATTGCGATTCTTCATCAAGGACAGATTGTCGAATGCGGCACCACGCCGCAAGTGATGACCTCACCCAGCCACGAGTACACCCAGCGCCTCATGGCAGTTCTGCCCAGGTTGCCGCAGACGATTGCCGCGAAAGCGGCGGCGCTCTAGCGCCCTCGCGTACTCCTTTTCAGCGTTACTCAAGTCACCAATTCCTGCCAAGCTGCATGGGACATTGTGACTCGCGTCTCGTTTGGCGGGACAGTGTGGCCCAATACCCACCGCGCACACTCCACCAACTACACACTAAATCAATAACTTACAACGATTCGATTGGCCGCCCCCGTGCAATAGAGGCTATGTCGCAAAACTCGATTTCCCCCGAATAGAACGAAAGGGTGAGATTTATGGTGCGTTCAGAGATATCTAAGCAGCCTGCGAATCGTGGACAACGACGCAGCGCAGCCTGGGGTAAGCGCCTTACGATGGCGCTGCTCCTTACCGCGGGACTGGCCTTCGGACAGAATGCCACGTCTCGTAATTTCAAGTCAGGCAACATGTCGCCGGAAATCTCGCAGATCGCGGCGGGCGCTCTGGCGAATCCGAACAAATCGGTTCGCGTCATCGTGCAATACAAACAGGGTTCGCCGAACCAGGCGGCCGCACATGCGCAGATGCTTGGAGGCCGGTTCTCTCGTTCCTTGAATCTGGTCAACGGCGCGGCGATCAGCGTACCCGCGAGTGCCTTGGCAGCTTTGGCCAACGATCCACGCGTCAGCTTCGTGACCTTGGACCATCCGTTGAGCGTGGCCGACGATAAGACCAACGGCGCTACGGGCGTGAGCGCGGCCTGGAACTCCGGATTTACCGGATCCGGCGTCGGCGTCGCCATCATCGACAGCGGCATCAACGACAGCCACCCCGATCTTTGGAATTCGTCGCGCACAAACTCCCGCGTCGTTTATCACCAGGACTTCACGGGTACTTCGAACACCAACACCGCCGGTGGTAAGTATGACCTCTACGGCCACGGCACTCACGTGGCTGGCATCATCGCCGGCAACGGTTCCCTATCCGGCGGTCAGTTTTCCGGTATGGCTCCCGGCGCGAACCTGATCGACCTGCGCGCGTTGGATGCCAACGGCTCAGGTTCGGACAGCACCGTGATCGCGGCCATCCAGGCAGCCATCAACTTGAAGAGCACCTATAACATTCGCGTCATCAACCTGTCGCTGGGCCGCGGCTTGTCTGTCGGCTATGCGCAAGATCCTCTCTGCCAGGCGGTCGAATCGGCCTGGAAGGCGGGCATCGTCGTGGTGGTTGCGGCCGGCAACTATGGTCGCCTCGACATCAACGGCAGCGAGGGTTACGGAACCATCACTGCCCCGGGCAACGATCCTTACGTTCTGACGGTCGGCGCCACCAAGGCGAACGGATCTTCTTCCGTAGCGGCGGAAACTCTGGCCAGCTATAGCTCGAAAGGCCCGAGCGCTTACGACCACGTGGTAAAGCCTGACATCGTTGCCCCGGGCAACAGCGTTGTTTCTCTCTACGCTACGGGAGCCACCCTGGAAGGCGCCTATCCGTCTGAGTCCTTGACTGGAAGCGACGGCAAGAATGATTACTTCACGCTGAGCGGCACCAGCATGGCGACTCCTGCGGTCGCAGGAGCGGCAGCCCTGTTGCTTTCGCAGCAGAGCACGCTCACACCCGATCAGGTGAAAGCGCGCCTGATGAAGACGGCCTACAAGATGGGGCTGACTTCCACGGTCGCGTCTGTACCGCACCTCTCGAAGAACTTTACTTCGTTCTACGACCTGTTCTCGGTTGGCTCGGGCTTGCTGAACGTCCAGGCCGCCATCGCGAACACTGATCTGGCACCGGCAACGGTTGGTTCGGCGCTCTCGCCGACCGCAAACTACAACGTTCTGACCGGCGTGGTTTCTCTTTCCAATGGAAACTCCATCGTGCTCCCGACCTCCGTGGTTTGGGGCAGTTCGGTGGTCTGGGGAACCTCGGTGGTCTGGGGATCTTCGGAAGTGAACGGAACATCTGTGGTCTGGGGTAGCTCGCTGCCTTGGAACTCTAATCTGCTGAGTGCATTCAGCGTGGTTTGGGGCTCCAGCACCGGCGCCGCCAGCGCTACCAGCGTGGTCTGGGGCTCGTCTGTGGGCACCGCCAATGGAGCCTTCTCTGACGCAGGAGACGACGAACAATAACCGCCGTGTGTAACACACGAGGAAAGGAGACGATCATGACAAACACACGGCAAATTAACGGATTCGTAGGCACGATGACGCTGGCAGCGGTAGCAGCAACCGCCTACGCGGCATCGGGCAGCCACACGCTGCACATGTACCTCGCTCTGGCAGTCCTGGCCCTGGCGGCGGTTACGTCGCGCATGAAGGTCAAACTGCCCGGCGTGAACGGAAACATGTCAGTCAATCTACCGTTCCTGCTGACAGCGATCGTGAATCTCAGCGCGGCTGAGGCGATCCTGATCACCCTGGTTTCGACTGCGGTGCAATGCTGGCCAAAGAAGAACGCGAAGTTCAACCCGCAGCAGTTCAGCTTCAACCTCAGCATGATGGCCTTCGCCAGTTCGATGGCAAGCCTGATCTTCCATGCCGGATGGGCGAACCACCTGCTGTCGAATACAACTACTCCAGCCCTGGTGCTGGCTACGGTGACTCTGTTCCTGGGACAGACCGCACCGGTCGCCACCATCATTGCGCTGAGTGAGAGCAAATCGGCGGCTCCGGTCTGGTGGAACCTGGCCGAGCTTTCCTTCCCGTACTACGTTGTCAGTGCGGGCGTGACGTCGATGCTGGAAACGGTTGGCTTACATCTGGGATGGGGACTGGCGCTTGCAGTCTTCCCGGTGATGTATGGCATTCACCGCTCCTACCGTATGTACTTCGCCAAGCCGGCGGAGACATCGCGACCGGAGGGGCTGGTTCGTGCAGTTGGAGCGGGGGCCTAACCCTTCGCTTCACAAGTCTCACCCGAAAGTGGCCAACGGCAAAACCGTTGGCCACTTTTTCTTTTTGGACTTGAACTTGAAAGGGTGCGCGTTTCCTTCGTGTAACTTCGTGCCCTTAGTGGTGATGATTTTCTTACGCCGGCTGTGCACTTCGCACCGGGGCCGCAGTCGTCGGTAACTCCACGCGGAAAGTCGATCCCTGACCCGGCTGGCTCTCCACTTGGATCGATCCGCGATGCTGGTTCACGATCCACTGCGCAATTGAAAGCCCCAGTCCTGCGCCGCCCTGGCTGCGGCTGCGCGCCTTGTCCACGCGGTAAAAACGTTCGAAGATCTTTCCCTGATCTTCTTGGGCGATTCCGACGCCCGAATCCCGCACCTTGAGCACGACACTCTCGTTATTGCGTTCGAGAGTCAGATGCACACTGCCGGGCGCGGGCGTGTACTTGAAAGCGTTATCGAGCAGAATGCTGACCACCCGCCGCAGCGCCATCTCGTCGCCGACCACGTAAGCATCCCGATCGTCGAAGCTCGCGGAAAATTCCAGGTTGCGAATGGTCGCCACCTGCTGCCAGCCTTCCACCACTCCGCCCAGCGTGTCGCGCAAATTCACCGGCTGCATGTGGAGCGCTTCGCGGCCGGAATCGGCCCGAGCCAGCGACAGCAGTTGCTCGATCAGCGCCGTCGTGCGTTCCGACTCGAGCAGGATATGCCGCAGAGATTCCTTGTACTCGGCTTCCCCGCGCGACCGCCGCAGAGCCAATTCCGCCTCAGTACGAATCAGAGAGATCGGCGTCCTCAGCTCGTGCGAAGCGTCGGCGGTAAATTGCGTGATCCGCAGAAACGCCGTCTCGATGCGGTCGAGCATCTCGTTCAGCGTGTCGGAGAGGCGCTGCAGTTCGTCCCCCGTGTGGACCTTCTCCACACGGCCGCTAAGGTTGGCCCCGCCAATCTCGCGCGCCGTCCGCACCAGCGCGTCCACCGGCGACAGCGCACGGCGGCTCAGCCAGTATCCCCCGCCCGCCGCCACCAGCAGGATCAAAGGTGCGAGCAGCAGCAGATACGTCTGAAACATGGTGAGGGTCTCAACCACGTCATCGGTCTGAACCCCGATGGTCACCGTATAGGTGTGGTTATTGACGGATAGAGTTTGCACCGTAAACCGGAACGGCCGGCCTGCAATGCGCAAATTGCGGAAACTGGGCTCATCGCCCGGTCCCGCATTCAGCTTCACAGAATGACTTTGCAGAAACGTTGACCGGTAAAGCAGCGCGCCGTTCTCCGCATACATCTCGAGATAGTCGCCCGAGTGCTCCAGAACGTAGGTCTCGTTCACTTCCTCCTGCAGCTTGGCGAGGGAGGCGTCCTTTTTCTGCGACGCCATGAAGTTCTTCAAGTCCTCAATCTGGCTCTCCAGGCTATCGTCGGCCAGGTCATAAAGATGGTTCCGCAACACGACCCACATGCCCACGCCGAAGACAGCCTGCCCCAAGGCAAAAATCGCCAGGTACCACAACGTAAGCCGCACGCCGATCGAGAGTCTTTTCATTGCTGTTTTGGCTCTTGCGCGTCGCCATCCTGCGCATCAGGACGAATCATGTAGCCCACGCCGCGCACCGTGTGAATTAGTTTCGGACGCCCCGGCGGATCGATCTTGTTGCGCAGCAGGCGCATGAACGCGTCCAGCGTGTTCTCTTCGATTTCCCGGTCGAATCCCCACACGGCTTCAATGAGCGCACGCCGCGAGACCACCTTGCCGGCGCGATACATCAGCCTTTCGAGCAGATTGTATTCCGTCTTTGTCAGAGAGACTCGATCCTGCCCGCGCACCACTTCGCGGCTGGCCGGGTCCAGCACCAGATCGCCGATGCGCAAATGCGTATCGTGCGACAACAAAGCCCGCCGCTTCACCGCGCGCAACCGCGCCACCAACTCGTCGAACGAAAACGGCTTGGTCATGTAGTCGTCGGCGCCCAGGTCGAGGCCCTTCACGACGTCAGGCACGGAGTCTTTCGCGGTAAGCATCAGGATCGGAGTCCGCACCTGCTCGGCGCGCAACCGCTTCGCGAACTCGTACCCGCTGAGCTTGGGCAGCATGATGTCGAGAATGATCACGTCGAACTCGTACGACTTGGCAATCGCCAGCCCCTCCGCCCCATCGGAGGCGCACGTCGCCATGTGCCCTTCCTCGGTCAGGCCCTTGCGGAGAAGCTCCGCCATGCGTGTTTCGTCTTCGACGATCAGCAGATTCATCGCAGCTGTTGTCCCACAGACCCGCGGATGCCAGTTGCTAAGTTTAGATCGGGCACCTGACGGTAATCTGAAGAAATATTAATTTACCGTTCATTTCCCCGTCACACTCCCGCACTACGATTCCCAGTCATTCAATCGTTTCAGGATTCCACAGGACCAGAGATGCTGTTTTTCATGGTCCCTTTCCGGAGCGGTGCATAACCGCTTTGGCGCAGCGTCTCTTGTCATCGTGAAGGAGCTGCACGCATGAACTACCATCTTCGCTCTAATCCCCGTTTTCCACTTAGTCTCATCTTTGCTCTGCCCATTCTCGCACTGTTTGTCGTGGCCGGAAGCGGGTTGGCGTTTGCGCAGGTCGACCGCGCTGTACTGGAGGGCACGGTGACGGATCCGTCCGGCCGAGTCATTGTCGGCGCGAATGTGAAGGTGGTTGCAAATGACACTGGCTTAGCCGCACAGCAGCCAGCCAATTCAGCGGGTTACTACCGTTTCCCAGGGCTGGCAGTTGGCAGTTATACGGTGACCGTTTCCAGCGACGGGTTTCGGACGAAGGCGGTCAAAGACGTCGTACTGCTGGTAGGGCAAACCCACACCCTTGATGTCCGGCTCGCGGTGGGGACGATCAATGAGAAGGTCGAGGTTCAGGCATCGAATGGACCTGCCGACCGTAGCTCTGCCGAAGCCGCAACCGTGATCGACAAAACGCAGATCGATAATCTTCCTAACAACGGCCGCGACTGGTCCAGCTTGTCCTTGCTTGCACCTTTCGCCCAGGATGACGGCGGCGGTGACCAGCGCACTATCCGCTTCGCCGGCCGCGCCCGCGACGACAACAACTTTCAGATCGATGGCGTCGACGCCGGTGGCATTCAGGAACAAGCGCAGAAATCACAGACTCGGTTGCAGATTTCGCAGGACGCGATCGAGGAGTATCGCGTCAACAGCGCTTTGTATGACGCCGAATACGGCACTCAGGCGGGAGGCCAGATCGACGTCGAAACCAAACACGGCACCAATGACTGGCACGGATCGGCCTTCGGTTATTTGCGGAACTCAGCCTTCGACGCGCGGAACTTTAACGATTTCAACGTTCTCGGCCTACCCGCTATTCCTCCGTTTCGCTACGGACAATATGGAATGACTCTGGGCGGTCCGATCAAGAAGGATAAGTTGTTCTTCTTCCTGAACTACGAGGGACTTCGCCAATTCGGGGAGACCACGAATCAGCTTCTGGTGCCGACCGCTGCAGTAGCGCGCGGGACGCTGCTGGGCGGAGACGGCGTGAACCTGAACCCAAACGGTTCTCCGCAAATGTGTTCCATCCTCCAGGCTTACCCTTGGCGTGCATCGACGGGTGCCATTGGAAGCTGCAACCCCGTGCATGTTTATCCCGATACCGCCTTTGTTGCTCAGGCCAATAATGCTACCAATCCCCTGCCGGACTCCGACCTGCTGACCGTGCCGGCCACCACCACTGTTCACGAAGACACCTGGCTGATTCGAATGGATTACAACATCAGTGAGAAAACCAAGTTGTATGGAAGCGCCCACCGCGACATCAGCTTGGTGAGCGGAACCAATGGCAGCGGATCTCTTCCCTACGACCTGATTCAGACGATCAATCACCCCGCCGGCTACTATATTGCGCTGCAGAATACTTTCTCCCCGCGGGTCGTGAATGAAGTCAAGCTATTCGTGAACCGTGCCCCGTTCATCAATCCCCAGGCGGCTCCGTTGCCCTACTCCGTCCAGACCAACGACTGGGTCGGGATCAACAACGACCAGGCAGATCACGAGGTCGGCGCTACGTATGGTGTTGTCGACAACCTCACTTGGGTGCATGGCCGCAATACCTTTAAGACAGGCATGGAAATTCGCCGCGTTCGCCTCAATCAGGGCGTGACCGAAAGCAATACTCTGTCGTTTCAGGACAACAGCAGTAGCGCGAATACCGGCTTCGAGAACGCCAACCTCTACGGCATCTCCTACACATCGACATGGTGCTGCCACAAATATCGGCGCATGTTCTACATGCCGTATTTTCAGGACGAGTGGAAGGTCACGCCCACCCTGACTTTGAATTTGGGGCTGCGCTGGGAGTACTACGGTGTGGCGCACGAAGCCGACAATCGCACCACGGTCTTTGATGTCAGCCAATTCCACGGAGTCTGCCTCGGCTCCGGTTCTACCAACGGGCCCTTTCCGGTTCCCATCAATACACCGCCGTGTCCCAGGAATCCCGCGCTTTATAACGCCAACTACAAAAACTTTGATCCTCGTGTCAGCCTTGCCTGGGCGCCCGACATTTTTCATGGCAAGACTGTAATTCGCTCCGGCTTCGGCATCTACCACGGCGCGGCTCAGAACGACGATTTGAACGCCGGCTTGGAGAGTGATCGCTTCACTGCCTTTGCTGCTTTCGATCCCTCCACGAACGGCACGCCTTTGTTGCCCGGCTACCAGCAGGCCAACCCAGACCTGAGCAGCTTGACCTCCCAAGGCCTGCAAACACAACAACAACCTCGCGCCCTGCAGCGCCATGGACGCCGCGACCTCTACGTTGAGACTTGGGGCCTGACCGTAGATCGTGAATTGCCCGCCAATTTCCTGGCATCGGCACAATATCTGGGATCAAAGGGAGTACGCCTGTTCTCGCGCGGAGGGGTAAACTTCTGCTCCAGCTTGCCGAATGGAACGAATGCTGCCGGCAACATCAACTGCACGCGTCCGCTGGACCAGTACTATCCCGCGGGGGATCCGTACGGTTCCGTCGATTACAAGTCGGACATCGGATCGAGCAGCTATAACGCGCTCCTCCTGAGCCTGGAACGGCGTCTCTCCAACGGCTTGTCCTTCCAGGGCCATTACACCTGGTCGCATTCCATCAACGATGGATCGGTCGGCGGCGGTGAGTCGAATGGCCCAGAGAACGTAAACTGCCTGCACTGCGACAAGGGTCCCAGCGTGTTCGATGTGCGCAATGGCATCGCCATGAATGCTGTCTACGAACTGCCCTTTGGGCCAGGCAAGCCATTTCTGAATAGCGGCGGAATCCTGGGTGCGATCGTCGGCGGCTGGCAAATGAGCAGCATTGGCGTATGGCACACGGGGCATCCATTAACGATCACGATGAACATCAACCCTACCCAATTGCCAGACGGAAACGATCAAACCACGCAAAGGCCAGACCTGATTCCTGGGGTGCCGGTTCTATCGGGCGGTGGCGCGCCGAACCATACCCTTCAGATCAACCCCGCAGCCTTCGCCCCTCCTCCGCTCGACCCAGCAGGGGTCATCACAGGTTTTGACAGCAATAACAATCCCATATGTGCGGCTACGTGTGGTCTCGTCAGCAGATTCGGGTCTGCTCCGAATGGGGTGCTTCGTGCTCTGAACGTGTGGCAGATCGACTTCGCTCTGAGCAAGGAGACCAAGCTCACGGAGCGCGTTTCGATGGAGCTTGGCGCAGAGTTCTTCAACATCTTCAATCACGTCCAATTCGGCGATCCTAATCCCAACAACTTGCAATTTAACTACACCAACGTGCCGGACAATGCCGGCAACCCAACCAACAACTGGATCCTTTCGCCGACCGGCAACCTTGGCCAGATCGACACCACCGTGAACTTCAACAACAACAACGACAACGCAGCTTCTCCCAATACCGGGACGGGGTTGCCGCGGCAGATTCAGCTCATGCTGCGTTTCAAGTTCTGAGTTGTGGAATCTGATCTTTCAGGCAACTTTCAGGGGCGTGCCCTAGCATTGCAGTCTGAGGACTTTACTGAATGGCAAAACGTCTCTTCTGTCTCGCGACAGGCCTGATTCTAGCCAGCTCTCTCGTAGCTGCGCAGGGCGGCTACTCGGTCATCAAGAAGATTCCCATCCCCGGGCAGGGCAGCTTCGACTACCTCACCGTGGATGAGGGCGCCCGCCGCCTGTACGTTTCGCACGCCACACAGGTGGAAGTAATCGACATCGATGCGCTGACGGTGGTCGGCAATATTCCGAATACTCAGGGAGTCCACGGCGTCGCCCTCGTTCCAGAGCTGGGCCGCGGATTCACCAGCAACGGACAGTCCGCGACCGTCACCATCTTCGATCTGAAGACGCTCAAGCCCATCGGCGAGGCTGCTACCGGCAAGAAGCCGGACGCGATTATTTACGATCCCGCCACTTCGCGCGTCTTCGCCTTCAACGGCGCCAGCAACAGTGCGACCGCGATTGACGCCGCCACCGGCAAAGTCGCCGGAACGGTCGAACTCGGCGGCGGGCCCGAATACGCGGCTGCCGACGGCAAGGGCTACGTCTACGACAACCTCGAAGACGAGAGCCTGGTCCTCAAGATCAACGCCAAGGACTTGAAGGTCGAGCAGCGCTGGCCGACCGCTCCCTGCAGCGCCCCCAGCAGCATGGGCATGGATCGCGCCAACCACCGCTTGTTCATCGGATGCCGCAGCAAACTCATGGCCGTCATCGACGCCGACTCCGGCAAAGTTATCACCACCGTCCCCATCGGCGATCACGTCGACGCCACCGTCTTCGACGAAGAGACCAAGCTGATCTTCAACTCCAACGGCGAAGGCACCATCAGCGTTATCCATCAAGACAGCCCGGACAAGTACTCGCCGGTCGAGACGGTGAAGACGGCGCCGCGCGCGAAAACCATGGCGCTCGATTCCAAGACGCATCGCCTGTTTCTTTCCACGATCGAGAATGGCCAGTTCGAAGTGCTGGTCGTGGGAAAATAGAAGTTTGGCCCGGAAGGGCCGGAGGTTCTCTTTGCGTCCTCCGCGAATCCTCCCCGACCTTAGGGGTAAAGATGTTGAACCGCCAGGGTCGCAGAGAAAAGCCGCCAAGTATCGCAAAGCGAGAATCGAAGTATCTTATGACTGAGAAATCATTCCCGCGGACCCTGCTGATCGTATCGTTCCTCCTGGTTCTGATGGCTTTGCCCGGTTGCACGAAGAAATCCGCGGCGCAAACCGCCGCGGCAAACCTGCAACTCGACGTCAAGGCTCCGTTCCGCTTCGTGGCCTACGGAGATACGCGCTTCCACGATCCTAAAGATTCTGACGCCGCCAATCCTCCGGTGCGGGTGGCCCTGGTGCAGGCCGTCGCCGACACGAATCCCGCCTTCATCTGCTTCACCGGCGACATTGTCTACAACGGATACGACGCGGACGACTGGAAGGTCTTCGATAGCGAGACCAGCGTCTGGCGCGAAAAGAAAATTCCCGTCTATCCCGCGCTCGGCAACCACGACCTGCACGGCGACGAGAAAATTGCGCTGGGGAATTATTTCCAGCGCTTCCCTGACCTGAAGAAAAGCCGCTATTATTCGGCGCGCGCCGGCAATGCACTCCTGGTGGTGCTCGACAGCTCACTCGACGAACTGACCGGGCCGCAAGGTGAATGGCTCACCACTCAACTCGACCATGTGCCCGAAGGCGTGAACTTCGTTTTCGTGATGGACCATCACCCGCCCTACACCAGTTCGTCCGACGAGAAAACGTTCGGCGGGGGACACTCGGCCCGCGGCAAGGAGCTGGCGCTGGCGAAGATGTTGGAGGACCGCCAGGCGCACGCCAAGTACCGGATCACCTTCTTCTCCGGCCACGTCCACAACTACGAGCGCCACGAGCACGGCGGCATCACCTACTTTGTGTCAGGAGGTGGTGCCGCGCACGCGTATCCCATCGAGCGTGCGCCCGACGATCCGTTTCAGAGTAAAGAGGTGAACTACCACTACCTGCAGGTCGAGGTGAATCCGCAGCAGGTGACGGTCACAATGAACCGCCTCGATATGACCAGCGGCAAGCCGGTCTGGACGCAGCCCGACTCTGTGAAGATCACGGCCCCGGCAAGCGCTGCCGCAGCGGCCGCCGCTGGACACTAACGCCTCTCGACTTTGGATCTGACCGTTTGCCCGGTTCGTGATCCCGATCACACCAGGCGGAAACCTTCGTCTGCTAAGGTGGATTCGCCTGGTTCCTCCCCTGAATCCTCTAAGCTATGACCAGAAATAACCTTATCTTTGTGAGTCTCCTTCTGTGGCTCGTGGCTTCGCCCTCCGCGTGGAGCCAGTCGATCGTTGTGGAAGGCACGGTCCGAGACTCCAGCGGTGCCGTGGTCGCGGGAGCTGCGGTCGTCCTCAGCGCGCCCACGTATCGCCGGGCTGCGGCGACCGACTCCACAGGACGGTTCCGGTTTACCTCGGTTCCCGCGGCCTCCGGACTCATCGAGGTCCGTCATGAGGGGTTCGCTCCCGTATCCCAGACGTGGCAGGCAACTGGTTCCGGCGAGATCGAGATCACGCTCAAACCGGCCTCACCGAATGAGCAGATCACGGTCTCGGCTGCGCGCACTGAGATGCGCCTGTCAGAAACCCCAGGCAGCACCATTCTTCTCTCGGCCACCGACATGGCCGCCACGCCCGCAGTGCGCTTGGACGACGCTCTGCGCCAGGTGCCGGGATTCTCGCTCTTCCGCCGCTCCGATAGCCGTGTCGCCAACGCGTCCAATCAAGGCGTGTCGCTGCGCGGGCTGGGCGGCACCGCATCGAGCCGCGCCCTCGTGCTCGAAGACGGCCTGCCGCTCGTCGATGCTTTCGGCGGTTGGGTCTACTGGGATCGCGTGCCGCGCGAAGAAATTTCCAGCGTGGAAGTTTTCCGCGGCGGCGCGTCCAATCTGTATGGCAGCGACGCGCTCGGCGGCGTGATTCAGGTCCTCACCCGCACCCCGGAGGCGCCCGCCTTCGTGCTCGATACTTCCTATGGAAACGAGCGCACTCCCGATCTTTCCTTCTGGACGGGAACGCGCGCCGGCCCATGGGATCTCGCGCTCGCCTCAGAGATGTTTCGCACCGATGGCTACATCATCGTGCCCACGTGGCAGCGCGGCAGCGTCGACACTGCCGCCAATTCGCGCGACGCGGCAGTCGAGGCGAACATCGGACATTCG
>Ga0209067_10001504_pt1 | contig 14273 bp, 11 predicted proteins | sample ColStrG_CSR_2013_FD_187199 | JGI IMG/M metagenome (GOLD analysis project Ga0209067, IMG submission 187199) | Freshwater sediment microbial communities in response to fracking from Pennsylvania, USA - Cold Stream Run_MetaG_CSR_2013 (SPAdes)... | ecosystem: Environmental > Aquatic > Freshwater >... | reverse complement strand
ACCTACCAACGAATCAGGGAGGCCATCAAGACCGCTGCCCAGTATCGCCAAGAAGAAACTAGTGCTGTTAAATAGATCTTAACCCCTTAACCTAAATACGATGAAACGAAGGACCTTTTTAATTGCCGGTGGTGTGGTGGGTGGTGGATTGCTGGTCGGCGTCGGTGGATTTAACTACTACGTTAATAAAAGAATTCATGAGTACAGCGGCACGGGCATGGGGGAAGGTGATTCGCTTAACGCCTTCGTACGCATCCGTCCTGACAACACCATTGTCCTGGCTATTCCAAAAACAGAAATGGGCCAAGGCGTTTATACATCGCTGTCCCAACTAATACTGGAAGAACTGGAAGCGGATTTTTCAAAAGTGGAAGTGGTTTATCCACAAGCGGAAAGTCCGTATACCAACTTCTTTATTGCGGGGATGAGGCCCGCCGACTTTGAGGGTGGGCTTACCATGATGCAAAAAATCTTCGCCCTGATACCTAACATTCTCACCGGGGGAAGCACGTCGGTGCGCGATGCCTATGACTACTACCGACGAATGGGTGCGACGGCGCGCGAAATGTTGATCGCGGCGGCGGCGAAAGAATGGCACGTAAGTCCTCACGATTGTTATGCGGCCAGTGGCACGGTGATCCATAAAAAGACCAAGGAAAAAAAGACATTTGGCCAGTTGGCAGCAAAAGCAGCAAAAGAAAAAGTTTCTGAATTTCCACCCTTAAAAAACAAATCCGATCATAAATTAATTGGCCAATCTATCCACCGAATTGATATTCCCGAGAAAGTTACCGGTAAAGCCATTTTTGGATTAGATGTTCGCTTGCCGAATATGAAATATGCGGTAATCCGGCACCCTGCTCATGTTGGCGGAAAAATTTCAGCCGTTAACAACCTGGACAAAATCATGGCGATGACCGGCGTGGTAAATGTAGTTCACATTGAAGAAGGCGTAGCGGTCGTTGCCGATACGACCTGGCACGCAAAAAATGCGGCGAATGCACTTGATCTTCAGGAAGAACAGAATAAAGAGTTTGGACATGTGGATGCCATCTCAACATTGAAAGAGGCCATGACGGGGAAGCCAGGTAAAGTTTGGGAGGAGGTAGGGAAGATTGATGAGGTTCTGATGAAGGCACCAAAAGTCTTAGAAGCCGAATACATGGTACCCTATCTCGCTCATGCGTGCATGGAGCCGTTGAATTGTACCGTGCTGGTGAACGGAAATAAAGCAGAAGCGTGGACGGGGAATCAATCCACCACCTTTGTGATCAACGGAGTTTCATTAGGAGCCGGTGTAGATAAAGACAAAATCAAAACGAATATCACCTACCTGGGGGGTGGCTTTGGAAGACGCGGTGAAACCGATTTTGTTTTACGCGCCGCCAAGATCGCCAAGCAAATGCCCGGCGTACCCGTGCAACTGGTTTACACCAGAGAAGAGGATATGAAGAATGATTACTATCGTCCTGCTGTAATCACACAACTGAAAGCAGCCTTAGATAATAAGAATATTTTGGGTTGGAAGAAAAAAGTAGGCACGCAAGGTGCGTTGGCTCAACTTTTAAAAAGAAATGTTCCAAGCAATGCGATTAACCCGGAAGATGATGAATCCGCTACAGAGGGGATGAGGAATTTACCCTACCGGATGAATGCAGCCTACACCGATGTGACCTGCGTTGAGTTGCCCGTGCGTGTGGGTACCTGGCGAAGTGTAGGGCATTCACACAATGCCTTTTTCTCTGAATCTTTTATGGACGAATGTGCCGCCACGCTAGAACGCGATCCCTACGAACTACGAAAAGAGCTGCTCCAAGATTCACCGCGTTACCTAGCGGTGCTGAACAAAGTGGCCCAAATGAGCCAGTGGTCCGAGAAAGTAGAAGGCAAATTTAAAGGCATCGCCATTCATGAAGCCTTTGGTTCCATCGTTGGTGAAGTGGCCGAGATCAGCCTGACGGGCAAAAACATAAAAGTGGAAAAAGTGTATTGTGTGATTGACTGCGGAAAGGTGGTCAATCCGCGCATCATCGAAAGTCAGATGCAAAGTGGAATTGTATACGGACTCACGGCTGCCTTGTACGGCGAGATCACCGTAAAAGAAGGGAAAATTGTTCAGAGCAATTTCCCGAACTATCCGATGGTGATGATGAATACCATGCCGCACATTGAAGTACATATTATGGAGAGTGACGAGGCGCCAGGAGGTGTCGGCGAGCCAGGAACGCCGCCCATTGCACCCGCCTTGACCAACGCTATCTTTGCGGCATCGGGAGAACGTATCCGCTCATTGCCATTGAGCAGCAAAGGATATGAATTTGTGTAGTCTTAGTTTTGCAAATCCAGCAGCAAGGGAAAGAATTGGCCCTCCAGTTTTTTTCCTTTCGGCATGGCAGGAACGCCGTCCAGCAAAGGAAGGTCAGAATCAGAGCAAACCCCATCGGCAACGACATTGATCACCGTTGCCCTGCGAGGCTTCTCACTTTTATTTTCACCCGAACCATGTAAGGTTAATGGGTGATGGAAGTTTCCATGCCCCGCTTTGGTTTCCACAGGGACCGGACGAAACTGTGATTTTTGTTCTTCAGTTAGAAATTCCAGGATGCCATGGAGGTCACCTGCCAGCGAAGGTTTCTCCAACAATCCCCAGCGATGGCTGCCGGGAATATACTGAACACAACCATTGGCCACTTTCGAGTCATCCAACCCACACCAGCAAGTAAGATGCTCCATCGGCTTGGTGCGTGTCCAATACGAATAATCCTGGTGCCAAGCTACCACGCCACCATGTTTGGCCGGCTTGCAAAAAAGTTGATCGTGCCAAAACCGCACGGACTTGCTGCCCAGAAGCTGGGAGGCCGCCATCAAAAACCTGGGGTTCCATAAAATATCATGAAACCCGGGTGAGAGGCGCCAGGCACCCAACGCATGAAACAATACCGTCGTTGGATCCTGCGATTCGTTGGAGTGGAATTCATAATACAAATGATGCCCCGGATGATTACTATCCGCCACCTCCAGCAATTCGTTTCGAAGGATTTCAAGTTGTAAATCATCCAACAACTTCACGTTTCCAAGAAATCCGTTTTGATGAAAGAACGCAACTTGGTCTTGCGTGAGCTCATATTTCTCCCATTCTTCCCGGCAAGCAGGCCATTCAAAAAGGTTGCCGACGCGGGAATGAAAAGTACTATAATCCGTACAATTGTTTTTTTTCATTTCAGTCAAAATCAAGGCAACCTAAAGGTACCAAATGAAACGATAGCGCTGTACCCTAACCTGTTCGTAAAGAGATTAACTTCTACTACCGAATTCACCAATGACCTTAATCATTGCGTTACAAAATACTCATCATTGGCATGAAGAATGCTTTATCTTGAAATTGATAAATGATTTTTATCATTCACCTAACAATAATCATATGAAAACCAGATTTATTTCCACCCTCGCATTAGTGGTATTAGCATACGGCGCATCTGCCCAAAAAACGGAACTGTCAAAGGTCTTATCAAAAGATGAAGTGCCGGTGGTCGTTGTTCAATCCCTCCAAAAGGACTTTACTAACTTCACCGAGAAAGGAACCTGGAGGATGTTCTACCTCGAAGATGTACGCACCACCAAGTTAACACCCGAATTTTATGAATATTCTTGCAAAAAAGACGGTGAGAAAATTGAATTATACTTCAAACCCGATGGTACCCTTGATCATGCTAAAGGGCTTAATGCTCAAACACCAACACACACTTCACAGCCTTAGGCATCACGGAAGTGGTCATTGTAAAAAGGGACGAATAGTCCCTTTTCTTTTTCACACCAGAAATAATCACCAAACAATTGACGCAAGCCGTTCGGCTGGTTTAGCTTCGAACGCAGCGCCATTTCTGGGGGAAGAACTCTTGGGTTCATTATCGTCCATCAGGTATTGATGCATTGCTCGCGCCGCAATTTTTGCCTGACCCATCGCCTGAATCACAGTGGAGCCACCGGTAATGGCATCCCCTGCCGCAAACACTCCTTTTTTACTGGTTTGGCATGTGGCATAATCAACGGTGATGACGCCCCATTTATTAGTTCGTATTTCTTTATCGGTGGAGGGAATAATAGGATTGACGCTGCATCCCAGGGCCATCACCACCGTATCACATTCGTCAACAAAATATTCGCCGGTGGCAATGGGTTTTCTTCTGCCTGTTTCGTCGGGTTCAGACAAGGCCATTCGTTCGCATTTGATTTGTTTGACAAAATTGTCTTGGTCAACTAAAAATTCAACGGGGTTGGAAAGCCACCGCCAGTTGAGCTCTTCTTGCTCGGCGTGTTTTAATTCTTCTGATCGGGCCGGCGCTTCTTCTCTTGACCGGCGATAATAACAGGTCGCTTCTGCCCCCAGTCGCTTGGCCGTGCGCAGCACATCCATAGCGGTGTTGCCGGCCCCGATTACGGCGACTTTCTTTCCCGACGAAACCGGGGTGCTATATTGCGGAAAGCGGTTAGCATCCATCAGGTAAATTCTAGTAAGATATTCATTGGCAGAATAAACGCCATTGGCATTGGATCCTGGAATCGTTAACAGGCGGGGAAGTCCGGCCCCGGTTCCAATCATCAGCGCATCAAACCCCTCCTTGTTCAACAAGTCATCCAAGGTGAGCACCTTACCAATCACCATGTTATAAACAAAGTGAACCCCGAGCCTGGTGAGCAAGCGGATATCTTCATCAACGATTTTGATGGGCAAACGAAAGCGAGGGATACCGTAAATCATGACCCCTCCTGCGCGATGAGACGCTTCGAACACGACGACTTGGTGTCCACGGGTTGCCAACTCATAGGAAGCGGTCAGCCCTGCCGGTCCTGAGCCAATGATCGCCACTTTCTTACCGGTCGGTTCTTGCACATCCGGAATTTCAAGAAGCCCATGTATTCGTTCATAATCAGCGGCAAACCGTTCAAGGTTGCCAATTCCTACTGCATGATGTTTACGACCCATCACGCATACCGCCTGACACTGTTTATCCTGCGGACACACCCGGCCACAGACAGCAGGAAGAAAATTGGTCTCCCTGATTTTTTTTGCAGCCCCACCGATATCACCTTGTTCAATCAGGCGGATAAATCCGGGAATATCGATTCCAACGGGACAAGCACCCCGACAGGCCGGCTTCTTGCAATGAAGACATCGCAACGCCTCACTCATTGCCTGAGCTTCGGTATAACCAATGGGTACTTCCTCAAAATTTCTTATTCTTGCTTTTGCCGCCATCAGGGGCATCTCCTGGTGCGGAATTTTGATCCTGACCCGGTTGGTAATGATGGGTTTCTCGGTAATCATAACAATTCTCAATTAGGCATGTTCACAAAGGCGAAGCGCTCCTGTTTTGCGAACATTTTCTGTCTCTTCATCAGGTTGTCAAAATCTACTTTGTGCCCGTCAAAATCAGGACCATGGAAACAGGCAAATTTCGTCTCCCCTCCCACGGTGACGCGGCAAGCTCCGCACATACCCGTGCCATCCACCATAATGGCATTGAGCGACACATAGGTATTGATTTTTTGGTCTCGGGTCATCTCGCTTACCGCCTTCATCATGGGCACCGGGCCAACGGCTAGTACATAAACCACATGTTCTCTCTGAAGTACATTTTTCAATTCGTCTGTGACTATTCCCCTTATTCCCCGTGAGCCATCGTTTGTGGTCAATAAAACGTCGTCACAAACAGCCTGCAACTCATTGATCATAATCAGGTTTTCCTCACTGCGAGCGCCCACTATACCGATTACTCTATTGCCCATGGATTTAATTTCTTTTGCCGTTGGAATGATAGCTCCTGTTCCATAGCCCCCACCAATCACCAGGCAAGTACCCGGTTCATCGGGTAGCAAAGAGCGCTCGCCCAATGGACCGACGACATCTTGAAAACATTCCCCTACTTCCATATGATTCATTTGCGTCGTCGTTTTCCCAACCGCCGAAACGATAATTTCAATCGTACCCTCTTGCCGATTCCATCCACAGATAGACAACGGAATCCGCTCACTCAAAATATGAGGACGAATAATAATGAATTGACCGGCTTCGATTTTATGGGCAATAAGGGGTGCTTCAATCGTGAAGTGGTAGGTATTAGAACACAGCAAACGTTTCGACAGAATTTTAAAACGCTGCGTGTACAATCTATTTGAGGGCGAATTTTTTTGAAAATACGGGAGAAATTCCTCCGCTTCCCTTCGCACAATAAAGGCACGATCCCAATTATGATGTTCATCTTTGCCGGAGATGGCAAGAAAGACTTTATGTAATTTTTCTTTCCTATCGCCCGCTAATAAATGCTTACGGAACATCTTACCCAGCGCTCTGGCGGCATTTTTCCTGACCAGAACTTGCGGGTTAAACAAAAGGTTGTATACCGCGTCGAATATCGCCTGGATTAAATCTTCACTGAATAATGTAGGTTTTAGTTTCTGCACCAACCGGCCAACGGCATACAAGGCCATCGCTATCACTTGATGATTACGATGACCGAGTGTGGTAAGAATCGAGGGAATAACTCGTGGGGTATCCGGAATTCTAAAATAAGACAGCGCTTGCAGCACGTTGATCAGATCGTGTTCATGATCCATGTAATCTGGCAGCCGAGAGGCTACATACGCAAGGCTTTCTTTGCCAATCCAGGCAAGCACTTGTCCATGGTAGGCGGCAGATTCACTGTCGGCGGCAATCATCTCATCAAATAAGACGGGAATGACAGCGGGACCAAAAGAGGCAATTCGCCTCCCTGCGCGAAGCGCCAACTTGGGCATCTCAGAGGAGCCGGTGTGATGGGCGTGAAAGAAAACTGCGGAAAGAATTTTCGTCAGATCAATTTTCTCTTCCGCCTGTAAGTCGACAGTCTGCCTGACCGCCTCAAGTGTTTGTGTAACTGAATCTACGGAATAGGGATCAAAACCGTTAACAATATCGTTCAACCTTTCTGACACGTTTGACAAGCACTTTTATGCTGCCTTGTTTCACTTGCTAATTAGAAAAGTCCTGACGGCGGCGGAATGATTAAAATCAGAATAATTCCATACTTATATCACCTTATTTAAGAAATGGTACGCGTTTTAATTTCCTCCTAAAGAGGCGACTAACTTGCCACTTCAATCTTCACTTTTTTGTTTTTTAGCTTTTCGTTTTTAATGCTATTTAGCAATTTACTCACCCCTACGCGCTTCACCGAAACATAGGACGAAAAATCAAGAGTAGTGATCAGGCCGATATCCGCGCTTTGCAGTCCACCTTTCTTGGTCAGCAGTCCAACAATATCCCCTTTACTGATTTTGTCTTTTTTTCCTGCGCTGATGTACAAACAAGAGTATACCGGAGGAAGAGGTTTGTTCAATTTTTTATCAACAAAAATTTCTTCCACCGATTTATCGATGTAGCCGGGCAAGGTCTCATCGTTGGCCAAAACCAAATAGGCTTGTCCTTGCGAATGCATGCGAGCCGTTCTGCCATTGCGGTGAAGGAAGGCTTCTTGTTGAGGGGGTAACTGGTAATGCACGACGTGTCTTATTTCAGGGATATCCAATCCTCGCGATGCCAGATCAGTAGCAATTAAAATATTATGCGCTCCTCCCCTGAATTTGATCAAATTCTTTTCGCGATCTATTTGCTCCATGGCTCCATGCAGCGTTCCGTGTTCGATTTTATGCTGCGTAAGCAGTGCACTGATTCTGTCAACGGCATCACGGTGATTACAAAACACCAGACACACTTCCTGATTAAAGCCCGCTACCAGGCGCATGAGTGTTTCCACTTTATCGATACTGGAAGTGTGCACCAATTTCAGCTCAAGTTTTGAATCTTTTCCCTCTTTTAAGTAGTTCAACGTCTCCGGCTTGGTAAAAGGCAAAAATTCAGGCCACCGATCCAATCGGGTTGCCGACGTAAGGATATGTTGTTGCTTTCCATGGAGTGCTTTGAAGATGACTATTAATTGTTCGTGAAATCCCATCTGCAATGATTTATCGAATTCATCCAGCACCACCAGTTGCACCGTGCGGGCGTCAAAGGATTTCCTGAAAATGTGGTCCGCTAATCGACCCGGTGTTCCGATAATCACTGCCGGAGCATCGCTAAGACTACTTTGCTCGACCTTCATCGAGTGACCTCCATAGCAGCAACTCACCTTATATGATGTCTTCATCAGTTTGAACACTTGTTCTATCTGCAAGGCTAACTCACGCGAAGGAACAACGATCAGTGCCTGCACGCCACTTGCGGCAAGCCGAAGTTTAGTGACGAGGGGAATTAAAAAAGCCAGTGTTTTTCCTGAACCCGTTGGCGCCAGCAACATCAAATTATTGACGGCGTCCGCTTTCTCAATGACCGCAAGCTGCATTTCATTGAATTGGGGAATCGAAAGGTTCTTTAAAAAAGTTGCGTGAGTCGCGTTAAGGCTGTGCTTCATGGTGCAAAGGTAGCGTTATATCTTTCAGCCACCATCGGGGAGCGACGAAGGCCTTTTTACCAGCAATTTTATTTTTACAACACAGATCATAGTGAGGTCTTTAACGCCCGATTTTTTAAGGAATGAAGGTGGGGGAGTGCAGGGGAAAAAAGGTATCTTCGTTAAAACGTTTGGCGCGGGAACAGAAATGGGCCTTTTTTATTTCTAGATAGTTCAATGCAAAGATTAATTCAATTCCTTTTAACGCGGACATTCATTTTCATTGTTCTTTTAGCTTTTAACATCGTTTCTTTTGGACAACACACGAAAATGCCCAGGATTAAAAACCCAAGTGGACATGGATTTATTCCGTGCGGCTCCTGCCAGCCGCCTTCAACCATCCCATCGGAGACGACAATCGGTGTGGAAGAAAATGGAGAACGCTTGGCCCTGTCTGGCAGGGTTTATATGCCCGACGGAATAACACCCGTGGGCGGGATAATCCTTTTCTTCTATCATACGGACGCCACCGGGCATTACAATAATGAAGATGATCCCAACGACCCAAGACTAAAGGGATGGGTAAAAACAGACACCAAGGGACATTATAAATTTACCACCATTAAACCCGCTCCGTATCCCCAACTGAACACCCCAGCTCACATTCATGTGCATCTATTCAACAAGGACTTACCAGAAAATTATATTGACGATTTTTGGTTTGCCGGAGATCGACTCATTAAGGACACCGATGAAAGAAAATATGAATCCATGGGCAATTTTTCGCCCATCGTAACCCTGACAAAGGATAAGGATGGGGTATTGATTGGAACAAGAAACATTCGATTAGGTAAATGACGTTGGCATTCTAGCAAGCAGAAAACAAAGAGCACCGACGAGAACGTCTCCCTCACGTTAAAATCTACTTAACGAACGAATTAAAAAAATCAGTCAACCGGATTGAAACGCTGATGGTAGCGAATCTTGCTTATTTCTTTACGATGCGCGACTGGTAGGTAATGCCATTTACCGCTACGCTGAGAATGTAAATCCCCGGCACTACGTCCACGCTTTTTGTCATCGAAATTCCGGTAACGGTAAACTCCTCAACGTCAACGGATCTTCCGGCACTGTCGAACCAATCCATCCTGGCGATGTTGCCAACCATGGTCTCATCAAAATGAAAGACTAAGTTGTGGTCCATTGGATTGTTCGAAACAAAACAATTTGCCATGGAGCGAGTTTCTGTGATGGAATTCAGTATCGGATCGGGCAAACTTTTTCCCGACGTATTTGGGGTAATCTCAAGTTTGACTTTAATTGGGTATTTATCTGATAATTGAAAAAGAGCATTTAATACTTTGGTGGGCGCCGAAGTATTCTTTGTGGTGGTACTATCATTGATGGAAATACCTAATCGATGGCCATCATTGCCGATTGTGGCATACGAGTCAGGTACATACTTGACATAATTTTTATCTTTTACAATCCAAGGTGATAGAAGGATATGCGAATACCACCCTTTGGCCCCGTTTGCCGTTCCACAGGAATTGGGTAACGTGGTTTGACGCGTGGACGTGTTTAGGAAGTCTGAAAACAAACTTGCATCCGAATCCCAGCTAGACGGATAAGTTAGCGTATGGTCAGGATAATAGGGTGGATCATAAAAGGTGAAGCTGGTATCGGCTGAGGCGATTAACAACTGATAACCTGGTTCAAGGCTACTGTGCGTGTTGAAGTCCCCCATCGAAATCAGGTTAGGCAAGTGAGCGAATTTTTTTTTAAGGCTTTTGATGACCAAGGTATCTTGTCGGTCTCTCGAGCCCGAACTGGTTCCCGAAACGGTATGGTTTAAAATGAAATACAAAAACGTGGAGTCTTTTGTCATCGACAAATTGGGGTCTTTGTAATAAAGTTTATATAAATTAAAATCTTCTTGAACCGTACAAAGGTTAGTTATGGATACGAACCCCAGCTTGCTTTTATTATAGAATAAGAGATCCATATCTCCATCCGGATCATTGGAGAAATTAACGACGGGGCAATGATCGTACTTATTGGGATAGGCCGCATTAAGGGCATAGGTGACAATGGAATCAGCGAACCCCAACGCAGACAATCCTACAAAATCATTCTCTGACTGTTTAATGACCTGAGCTTTTACCAACCCTAGTACGTCTGGATTTTCATATTGAACGATGGTCTTCAGGTTGCGGTGAAGGAAATTGTTGGATCCCTGGCAGCCGTCGCCGTAGTGAAGCACATTGTAGGTCATTACCACTAACGTATCCTGCCCGAAACCTTGAACGCTATTTAAAAATAATACTAATAAAAAAATAATGAATTTGGGTTCGTATCTCATTGTTTCAGCGGAAGTTTACGAATCGATTTTTCTAATTTTCACTCACTAAAAACTGCTCAACTTGAAATAAACTTTTGGAATTAGGATTAACGGTTATTTTAACCGCCTGAATATCTTCTTCTCCAAATACCTGAATGCGGGTAAAATTTTCCAGGACTCTCTTCGAGCCGTCACGAAGCATCGGTTTGTCAACAATAAATTTATGCGAATCACCGTGAACCAGGATCACGGGCTTCTGGAAATCTACCGTCAAGTTCTTGAGTTCCCGTAAAAACCGGTCAAAACAACCGGAGGCCGCTTTGTCTTCGGAGAACATATCAGCCTGAGTGAATAAAAAAATGCCAGCACTATTCACTTGTTTGGCGTGGCTAAAAATTTCATTTAGCCAGGCAACATTGGCATGATCTCGCTCAAAAAATTCGCTGTTATGATTTTTACTGGTGGGAAGAAAGAAATTGTTCGTTCCAACTAAGTGTACTGTTCCAAAAACAACATGATTATAATCCCATCGGCGGTTTTCGACAAACTTAGCATAGCCAGCACTCTCTGATTGCTCTCGTGTTGTGATCTTATTTTTACCGAAGCTGGTTTTGTCTTTGAAAAACATTTTTCGAATGACATCGAGCCGCTCTTCGGGATCGTAGGAGCCGGCTTTCTCTTTATTGCAGTCGGTCCACTCGTTGTCGCCCGGCGTATAAATGAGCGGCCTCTCGAATTCGTCAAAATAATGAAGGATCTTTAGATAATATTCTTCTGTACAGGGCGTGCTGCTGGATTTAATATCACCAACATGAACATTAAAAGCCTGCTTTTCACCGTTAACCTGGCGAATAAGATTTTCGAAACGAGCAAAATCACCTGGCAACACATAGGGCATATCACCAAAAGCGATGATAGAGAAATTTTCCGCGAGACTTGTTTGAGCCGTACCACGGCTGCTCACCAGCTCAAAGCATAGCAAAATGATTATTGTAATAGTCTTCATCTATTAGGAGGTAAAATAAAAAGCGAATAGTTTCCTACTCGCTTTTTACAGAATCAGTAAAAACTAGTGTTGGTTACCAGTACCATCCGTTGGAAAAGCTCCCATATCTTTATTAGGCGGTGTAACGGTTGCCGCTAGATATTTATTGGAAATGGATGCCGTTGCATTAATTGGCGTGACGGCAGTCATGCTTCCTGTTCCGATCGCAGGCGAACCTGGCGCTAAATTAAAATCCCAACCGCCAGCCCAGGTAATATCTCGCAAGTGCGCCGCCGTAGTCGGTAGTGGAAAATTCTTAAATTTAGGATTATTTTTTCCTACCAAACTCGTGCCATCATAGCCGTTGGTTGTTGCAGCACCCGCCGCTGGCTGCGCTTGACCGGCAACAACAAACCAGTACTTACCATTTTGTCCATTTTTCGGATTTGTATAATAAGAGCTTGGAACCGGTATGTCGGTGGTGTTGAATTTCGCTAAGTGGCTCGAGGCCATGAATTGCCCGGTAACGCTTACCGAGTCACCATAGCTCAGGTTGTTTCCGTATCCGGAATCGCCGGTGCTCACCACGGCATTAGTCGTATCCGCTTTAGGGTTTTCCAAAAATCGAATCCCAGTTCTGCAGTTCACCATAATATTATTGAAAGCATAGCCCCTTGCGCCCTGCTCATAATTAATGTTGGCGCCACGATCAGGATCTAGGCTTCTCCATCCGCCATCGATGTAGGTATTGTTATACATATTGACGAAAGTCTGTTTGGCTCCGACAGCCTGACCCTTGTTTGACACTTTCGTTCCGCCTTTGGCTGTTCCAACGATAAGGTTATAAGCCATATCACCTACGGTACCTCCTTTGCCGTTGAATGCATCACCGTCATTATAGCCCATTTTTTCCACCGTGTTTCTCAAAATGTGAATTTGCCCACCTTTTATGCGCGCACAGTCTGTGGAAGTTCCGTAAAACCACGAATCCTCAATGATCAAATTTCCATTCGGATTTTGGAACAAGATGGCAAATAGAAGATCTCCTGACGCATAGGCAGACGCGAATGCCGTACTAGTGACCACGGTGCTTCCAGAGGCAGCCGTGCCGCCAGGAAAATCAATGTGCGTCCATTTAATATCGACGAGAGTAGCCGTCGTGCTGCACTGTATGCCGCCCCAGAGTTTGCCAACGCCATTCAAGCAAGTAAGGCACAAACCTTTATCGACGTTTGGCTGCACATAACTCTCTTGCTTGTAGGTTGTTGGATTGTTGTACGCATCCGCACTAGTGATCCAGTTAGGCTGCGATTTAGTCCCCAGGGAGATGAATACTCCATTAATTAAGAGTATGGAATTCGGGGTCTTCGAAAAAAGCTTAACTCCGCTTTGCATCACTAAGGTATCGCCTGCATTAACCGTTACCTCCCCTCGGAAATAGTAGGTCTTCCCTGACAGCAATGTTCCCTTTACTGTGCCTACAAGCGTATCAGTCGTAATGGTATTGGCCGTTTTAAATTGGGGCGTAGAAATGGTTGAGCTCTCCTTGGTGCACGAGCTAAGAAATAGGACTGCCGCAACTACTGTAGCCGTGGCAAAAAGATTAAGGGTTTTCATTTTCATTTTGTTTTTGATTTTTAGTATGGTTTTATTTTGAAAATTTAAAGCGAACCCCGGTAATAAAATTCTGACCATAGTATTCGCGTTGCACCAGAATTTTATTGGGGTCTTTTTGGTCAGGTAGTGCTGAGGGGCCGCTGATGTAAATATTGGGGTGATGCATATAAACTAGATACGGCGTATTCAGTAGGTTCTGAGCTTTGAGATAAAAAGACAAATGCTTTGTCAATTTTTTCTCCAGCGAGAAATCCATGGTAAAATAAGGCTGCTGCCAATAGTCAAGATTTTGGTACGTTGAAACGAGCGCAATCCTACTCCCGGTATAAGCCAAGGCCAATTGTAAATTGAATCCCTTTTCAACATCTTTATACAGGAAAGACAAATTGCCTATGTTGTTGGCTTGCCCCTGCAGTGGCCTGGTTTGTTTGACGGAATCCTGTGTGAAGTTTTTTGTAGCAAAAAGTTTGGTCGTGGTCACCTGGGATTGCGTAAAAGTATAATTACCTGAAATACCAAACCGACCCCAGTACTGAGTTACTGCCAGCTCAAAACCAAAATTAGTTGCATTGTTAATATTGTTGGGCTGGATCACTTGTCCGGAGGTGCCATTAGACCTCCAATAGGTTTCGATCGGGTTGGTTAGGTATTTATAGAATACCCCTATTAGAATTTGATTCAGTGTTTTAGTAAACTGCTCAAACCGGATATCGACATTGTCGATGGTAGCATGTTTGAGATAAGGGTTGCCGGCTTCGTTAAAATTGTCTCCCTTTAACAGGGTCGGCGGAATTTCAAAAAAGCCTTGTCGATTAATTGACTTGTAATAGGAAGCCCTCAAGTTTTCATTTGAATTGCGCTTGTACTTGAAATGGATACTCGGCAAAATGTCTAAGTATGATAG
>Ga0209067_10001503_pt1 | contig 14274 bp, 18 predicted proteins | sample ColStrG_CSR_2013_FD_187199 | JGI IMG/M metagenome (GOLD analysis project Ga0209067, IMG submission 187199) | Freshwater sediment microbial communities in response to fracking from Pennsylvania, USA - Cold Stream Run_MetaG_CSR_2013 (SPAdes)... | ecosystem: Environmental > Aquatic > Freshwater >... | reverse complement strand
GGTTTTGGTCAGGTTCATGCATTGCGGGCATCAGGTTATGTTTTTTGTTACCGCACTATAAATTGAGTGGTGGCTGCCGTAAATACAAGTTGACGATGTTGTGTGATTTTGTGCAATCAGTCACATCAAACCGGCCGGAACGCACTCGGGTATAATTCAAAAAAATTAGCACGACCATTCACTTTTAAGTAATTGCCTATGAAAACCTCCCGCTCTGAATTCATTTCGATCCGCGATCATCAGTACCACTGCCGGCACTGGGGCAATCCCGGCGCGCCAACGTTGATCATGCTGCATGGCTGGATGGATGTCAGCGCCTCGTTTCAGTTTGTGGTCGATCACCTGACACAGGACTGGCATGTCATCGCTCCCGACCTGCGCGGTTTCGGTCTGACCACCGGCCCGAAAACCGATTCCTACTGGTTTCCCGATTATCTGGCTGATCTCGATGCACTGCTGGATCACTACAGCCCTGCCGAGCCGGTGCATCTGATCGGACACAGCATGGGCGGCAATATCGTCGCGCTGTATGCCGGTATCCGTCCGGAACGGATCGCCAATCTGGTGGTGCTCGAAGGGTTTGGTCTGCCTTCCACCAAGCCGGAGCAGGCACCAGGTCGTTATCGGAAATGGCTGGATGAATTGCGCGAAGCGCCCTCCATGAAAAGTTATTCCGGCGTTGCCGCGGTGGCCAAACGGCTGCAAAAAACCAACAAGCGGCTGTCCGACGAGCGCGCTGCATTTCTGGCCCAGCACTGGTCACGCCCGAACGAGCAGGGCGAATGGGTGATACTGGGCGATCCGGCCCATAAATTATCGAGCCCGATTCTGTACCGTGTCGAGGAAGTCATGGCCTGCTGGAGCGCCATCAGCGCGCCGGTGCTGTGGGTGGAAGCCGACGACACCGAAATCTGGGACTGGATCGGCGGGCGGGAAAAAGGTCGTGCCGAGGCAGACCGACGTCTGACTTTTTTCAATAAAGTGGAACCACATATGATCCAGGATGCCGGTCACATGCTGCATCACGATCAACCGGAAGAGCTGGCCAGACTGATTGAACAGTTTTTGGCTCAGGTACCTGCCTGACGGAGTACAATGGGCAACAGCTTACCGCCACTTAACTCATTCCAAACCCCATGCTCAACGTCGATCTGCACTGTCATTCCACTGTCTCAGACGGACTGCTCTCGCCCGCTGAGATTGCGACACGCGCGCATCGGAACAGTGTGGACGTATGGGCGCTGACCGATCATGATGAAGTCAGCGGGGTAGGGCAGGCGCGAGACGTGGCGCGCAGTCTGGGCATGCGTCATGTTGGCGGCGTGGAAGTCTCGGTCACCTGGGCCGGCAAAACTATCCATATCGTCGGCCTGCAGATTGATGAAACCAACCCGGCGCTGGTCAAGGGGCTTTTTGATACCCGCAACGGCCGCGAACAGCGTGCCCGGCAAATGGGAGACATGCTGGCGGCAGTCGGTATACCCAACGCCTATCAGGGGGCACTGACTTATGTCGGCAATCCCGATCTGATTTCACGCACACATTTTGCCCGCTATATGGTGGAGTACGGCTATTGCCGGGACATCAGCGACGTGTTCAGAAATTATCTGGTGGAAGGCAAACCAGGTTTTGTGGAACATGGCTGGGCCACGCTGGGCAATGCCGTACAATGGATTAAAGGGGCCGGCGGCGTTGCCATAGTGGCTCATCCGGGGCGCTACGATCTGACCGAGCTGCAAAGGGGCGCGTTTCTGGACGAGTTTAAGCAACTGGGCGGGACGGGCATTGAAGTCGTCACCGGCAGTCATACACCGGACCAGTTTGATGAATACGCCAAAGTCGCATTGCGTTATGGATTTCTGGCGTCGCGCGGCTCCGATTTCCACGGCCCCGGAGAATCGACGATCGAACTCGGCGCCTTGCCGCCGCTTGCTGGCAATCTGACACCGGTCTGGCATGACTGGTTCTGAACCGCTCGGCTTCCGTGTGGTGCCCCGTCTATCACGCAATTTAGGCATTTACAAAACGGCGATAAATCGCTAATCTCGTAAAAGATGCTAAATTGCAACGTCCATTGCATCACGATTGGGCTACCTTTATCTGTGAATTTGGGAACATGCCTGACGGTTTGTTTGTATGCGCAATACAAAACTTCACTTTAACCATGAGAAGAATATGAAAAGAATAATCGAGTTGTTTGCGGTAACGGCATTGACGTTTTCAGCTGGTCTTTCTGGCAACGCGCAGGCGCAATCGGTTTCTCAGCCCTTGAGTTTTGTGGCCGGTGCCGGTTATGGCCGTGGTGGTGACCTTGTTGCCGTTGGTGTGTATACCGATGGCTCGATCACCAACGTCAAAGCGGGCAATGGGCTAGATATCTATTTGGGTGCAGCCTATCGCCTCGGTCAATATTTTGCCGTTCAGGCCGATGCTGGCTATCAGTCGTCAACCGGCAGTGCGGTCAATGGTGAATTGACGTTTAAGCGATTTCCAATAGAGACATTGGGATACTTTTACGTGACTGATTCATGGCGTCTTGGTGGCGGCGCGCGCTTTGACGAGCGGGTCAAATTAAGCGGCACCGGCGTTGCCTCCTCAGCGCAGCAGGATTTCGACAGCGCTGTTGGTGCCATTGCTGAAATTGAATATCTGGTCAGTCCCCATTTCGGTGTTAAATTCCGCGGCGTGAAAGAAAAGTTCAAACCAACCGGTTCCACCACTTCAATCAAGGGTGATCAGGCTGCGATATTGGCCACACTGTACTTTTGATTCCGGCAGCAGTCTGAGTATCTGAGGGGATGGATTTGAACAAAAATAATTCAGTCAATACGGTGAAATTTTCATCCCCCAGGGAGCTGTAATTCATTGTTGTGCGAAAAATTGATTCAGTCAGCCCATTCTGGAAAACAGGCCAGTCATCTTGCCCTGCAGACCCATCGCCAGACCCATATCGGAAAGTTTCATCCGCCCGCTCATGATTGCAGTCATGGCGTCGAGTCTGCCGGCACCCATTTCGGCCAGATCGTCGATTGAAATCGTAATCGTCAAGTCGGCAGCCGCGTCCTCGTTCGAGACGGTGCCACCATCGATAAACACAAATCCATCGCCTTTAAAATCAAACTTCAGGGACTTGCCCAGTCCGCTGTCATTACCGACCGCGTGCACCATTCTGTCGGTGATACCTTGCAGTGTCGCCATTTTTTGTCTCCCTGAAAATCAGTCTCACTTCGAAAAGAACATCCCGGATTTTTTACAGGCAAGGCTACCGCAGCGAGCATGATTATGCAAACCGGATCGTGCTGAATCTAGGCTTCCCGGTGGATTGTGTGGGATAACGCACAGAAACCATTCCATAAAAAATTCAAACTGAAGCAAGACCAGCGGCGTTGAGAGTGCGCTGTGTACATAAACCAAGGATATGCCATGTTATTTGAAGCGTTTGCTGCCAGAAGTCTCGAGTTGCCGAACCGAATCGTCATGTCGCCAATGACCCGCAGTCGCGCGGGGGAGGGGAATGTACCCAACGCCTTGATGGCTGAATATTATGCGCAGCGCGCCAGTGCCGGTTTGATCGTGACCGAGGGGACTTCACCTTCCCCGAACGGCTTGGGCTATGCGCGCATTCCGGGATTATTCAATGACGAGCAAATGCGCGGCTGGAAGCTCGTCACCGATGCCGTGCATGCCAAAAATGGCAAAATACTGGTCCAGCTGATGCATACCGGGCGCGTCACCCATTTATTAAATTTGCCGGCCGGCGCGGAAGTGGTCGGTCCGGGCGCGGCGGTCTGTCCGGGAGAGATGTTCGTCGATCAGCATGGCATGCTGCCGCATACGGCGCCGCGCCAGATGAATGATGACGATATTCAGATCGCAATCCGGGAATACGCCGGCTCGGCCAAATTGACCATCGAGGCCGGGTTTGACGGCATTGAACTGCATGCTGCAAATGGTTACCTGATCGAGCAGTTTCTTAACCCGAATGTCAATCTGCGTACTGACGAATATGGCATGACGATTGCGGGTCGAAACCGGTTTGCACTTGCCGTAGTCACGGCAGTCGCTGCCGTGATCGGTGCTGATCGTGTCGGGATCCGGATCTCACCGCACGGTATTTTCAATGGAACAGCCACCTATCCGGAAGTGGATGATCAATATCTCACTTTGGTCGAGGAGCTGTCTGAAATCGGCCTGCTGTATGTGCACTTGCTTGATCACTCATCTATGGGTACGCCACCGGTACCGGCGGCTCAGAAGCAAAGTTTGCGTACAGCGTTCGACGGACCGTTCATTCTGACCGGCGGGTTCGACGCGGTCAGTGCCGAAGCTGCCCTGAAAGCCCACAGTGCGGACCTGATCGGATTCGGCCGGTCATTTTTGGCCAACCCGGATCTGGTGCAGCGCATGAGAATCAAAGCAGCCCTGAACGTGCCGGACGAAGCGACCTTTTACACTCCCGGATCCAAGGGTTATACCGATTACCCAACACTTGCAGCATGACCTTTTTCGTACGGCGTCAGATCGGTCAGATTTTGACCGACTGGCGCTGTTGCCCCAAACCAGGAGAACTACATGAGTAAGCAAAAAGACAGTATTCCGAATCAAACTCAAGGAAAAAGTGCGCAAAGTCCGGCATTCGTGCCGGACGTAAAAAATATTCAGAAAAAGGAAGAGCAAAAAGAGGTGGCCGGGCGGCACAAGAACAACGGTCAGATTGACCACAAGGGTGCTCGCTGACGCAAGCACGGATCAGACTGGAATCAAATTCATGGATACGGAATTGCATTTTCTGGTGGTAAGCGATGACCAAAATCTTCGATTCCTGCTGGTCGCTCTGTTGAAGGAAATCGGATTTGCAAAAATATCGGAAGCCAGAAATGGCGAGATGGCCTTGCGCGCGCTGCAAACCACCAAGGTGATCGGCGCGCCGGTCGAATTTGTGATTACCGATTGTTCGATGCCTTTGATGGATGGCTTGAATCTGGTGCGCTCCATTCGCCAGCATCAAGAATTGAATCATCTTCCGGTTTTAATGTGCACTTCCCGGGCCAACCGGGAAAATATTCTTGGAGCCGCCGACGCCGGCGTGGATGACTATATCGTGCGGCCCTTCAGCAAAGCGAGCCTGTTAAAAAAATTGGAAAAAATGCTCGCCAGGCTGAACCTGGTTACCGTCGATTTGCCCGTACGGCAAGTTAGCACCTGATCTGCAGCGCTCTTTGTTCCGCGAAAGTCTGGCACATGTGCGGTGACGTACTGTTAAGCCATGGATGCAGGAATATCTTGGTTGCGCATGTCGCTGATATCGATTTTCTGGCATGTACGTCAAATTTCAATTCCACCCATCATCCATTCAGGAGAACGACTATGAGTAATACCAATTCCGAATCGAGCAGTCTTCACAAACAGGCAGCAAGCGACCATCAGGAAGCAGCCAGCAGACATCTCAAGGCAGCGGCGTGTCACGACAAAAATGAAGTGAGTGATGCGAAAGAAAGTGCCAAGAGCGCAATGGGATGCTGCAACAATGCGCAAAAAAGTACCGCAACGGCTTGCAAGAGCTCTGCTATGTAACAGGTTCCGAATAAACTGATGTAAATGGAAAGTGCCAGCCAGGCTGCTTCTTTCCAGTGAACCAGTTATGAAGAAATGGCCAGTTTTATGCTGGCCATTTTTTATTCAGTCAGGCAATTTAAGGCTATACTTTGCCCATCAAAATTTTTTCGATAAATGCGAAATGATGCAATTCCAGTCTCATGCCCGTTGCCGCAGTTATTTTTCTATATGAGTCAATACTTTTACGTCCACCCCGAAAATCCACAAAATCGATTGATCAAACAGGCCTGCCAGATCATCCATTCCGGCGGTATCGTCGCTGTGCCGACCGATTCCTGCTATGCGCTGGTGTGTCATCTCGATGACAAAGACGCCGTGTTGCGCTTGCGGCGCATCCGTGAAGTCGATGAAAAACATCACCTGACGCTGCTGTGCCGCGATCTGAGCGAAATTGCCACCTATGCCAAAGTCGACAATCGCCAGTACCGTTTGCTGAAGGCGGCCACGCCGGGCCCTTATACCTTTATTCTGGAGGCCACCAAGGAAGTGCCACGGCGACTGTCTCATCCTTCCCGCAAAACCATCGGGCTGCGCGTTCCTGAGGATAAAATCATTCAGGCGTTGCTGACCGAACTTGGGCAACCGCTGCTCGGCACCACGCTGATTTTGCCGCGCCAAGAGCTGCCGCTGAATGATCCGGAAGAGATACGCGACTGCCTGGAGCACCAGGTTGAACTGATCATCGATGGCGGCGCCTGCAGTCTGGTTCCAACCACCGTGGTCGATCTGACCGGCGACGATGTCGAGCTGATTCGTCAGGGGCGCGGGGAAATTCAGATTTTTGGCTTGTAAAAATGACCAGAATCCACTTTCCTGCCGGGTGCTCTGGTAGAATCGCGACCTATGAATGAATTAATCCAAACTCTGGCGGTCTACGCCATTCCGGTCATCTTTGCCATTACCTTGCACGAATCGGCGCATGCTTACGTGGCCAGATATTTTGGTGACGATACGGCTTTTGCGCGCGGACGCCTCAGTCTGAATCCGATGAAGCATATTGATCCGGTCGGGACAATCCTGTTGCCAGCATTACTGTATTGGGGAAGCAAAGGTACTTTTGCATTTGGCTACGCGAAACCGGTACCGGTTGATTTTGGTGCCTTGAGGAACCCCAAGAATAATATGATTTGGGTTGCGCTGGCTGGGCCGGTTTCGAATTTTGTCATGGCATTCGGTTGGATGTGTTTCCTGTATGTGTTGGCCGTTATGCACGTGGAGCAAGCGTTTTTCATCAGAATGGCAAGCGCCGGGGTTCAAATCAACATTGTGATGTTTGCCTTGAATTTATTTCCGATGTTGCCGCTTGACGGCGGTCGAATTTTGACTGGCCTGTTGCCCATTAAACAGGCTATTCAATTTTCAAAGTTTGAACCGTATGGATTTTTTATTGTCCTTGCACTCCTTTATATGGAAATAATCGATCGATATTGGCTGACGCCGATCAGTGAAATGACATTGAATTTTTTCCAGTTATTTTTTTCATTTAAATAGAACTACAAATACATGTACCCTGAACGCGTTGTCTCCGGTATGCGCCCCACAGGCGCCCTGCATCTGGGTCACTATCACGGTGCCCTGAAAAACTGGATCACCATGCAGGCAGAAATGCCCTGTCTGTTTTTTGTCGCAGACTGGCATGCACTGACCACCCATTACGATGATCCGGGTCAGATTGAAAAAAACAGCTGGGACATGCTGATTGACTGGCTGGCAGCCGGTGTCGATCCGTCGCAGGCCACATTGTTCATCCAGTCACGGGTTCCCGAACACGCCGAGCTGCATTTGCTGTTGTCGATGGCCACCCCGCTGGGTTGGCTGGAACGGGTACCAACCTACAAAGACCAACAGGAAAAACTGCAGGACCGCGATCTGGCCACCTACGGATTTCTGGGATACCCGCTCCTGCAGGCGGCCGATGTGCTGATCTATCGCGCCACGCAGGTACCGGTCGGTGACGATCAGGTACCGCACATTGAAATGATGCGGGAAATTGCGCGTCGCTTCAATCATCTGTATGGCAAGGAAAAAGGGTTCGAGCAGAACGCCATGGAGGCCGTGAAAAAACTAGGCAGCAAGCGCGCCAAACTGTACAACGAATTGCGCAGTGAGTTTCAGGAGCAGGGACTGGTGGAGTCGCTGGAACAGGCCCATGCCTTACTCAATGACGCACAGAATCTGAACATGATCGATCGCGAACGCCTGTTTGGTTATCTGGAAGGCAGCCGCAAGCTGATACTGGTCGAACCGCAGGTGAAACTGACGGTAGCCTCGCGCATGCCGGGGCTGGATGGGCAGAAAATGTCCAAGAGTTACGGCAATACCATCGCGCTGCGCGAAGATCAGGACAGCGTCACCAAAAAAGTCCGCACCATGATTACCGATCCGGCACGCATCCGGCGCAATGACGTCGGCAATCCTGAAAAATGTCCGGTCTGGCAGCTGCATCAGGTGTATTCGGATTCACCGACCAAAATCTGGGTTCAGAAAGGGTGTACCACCGCCGGTATCGGCTGCCTGGACTGCAAGCAGCCCGTCATTGACGCCATTATCAAAGAACAGCAACCCATGCATGAACGCGCCCAGCAATATCTGGACGATCCGACACTGGTGCGTGCCATTGCGGCCGATGGCTGCGACAAGGCGCGCAAACTGGCTCAGGAAACTATGCGTGACGTGCGTGAGGCGATGGGCATCAGCTACGGCTGACAGCTGAAACCATGATGCCACTGCAACTGAACCCGCAGGGGGTGCTGATCATGGAAACGTTCGGTCAGGGAAATGAGCAATTCGGCAAGCCTTCCAATCCCCTGTTTCTGCTGGCTCCCGAGGCCTGCCGTCATTCAACGCGTCTGTATCGTCAAAGGGGAGAAGAATCAGTCCAGATTCATTAGCGCTAATACCTCCGATCCGCTACAATCAACGCTTTATTCAATTTGACGCTTTATCATGACCATGATCACTGGAAGCTTAGTTGCAATAGTTACACCAATGCATGCAGATGGCAGCCTGGATATGCCAGGCCTGAAAAAATTAATAGACTGGCATATCAGCGAAGGGACCGACGGGATTGTGATTGCCGGCACCACCGGTGAATCCTCCACTGTCACCGTCGAAGAACACAAAGATCTGATCCGCATCACCGTTGAGCATGTTAATAAACGTATTCCGGTCATCGCCGGTTCCGGCGGAAATTCCACCCAGGAAGCAATCAACCTCACCAGCTATGCCAAAGACGTTGGCGCCGACGCTTCGCTTCAGGTTGTCCCGTATTACAACCGACCCACCCAGGAAGGGATGTATCAGCATTTCAAGAAAATAGCCGAGTCGGTTGATCTGCCGATCATTTTGTACAACGTACCGGGCCGTACCGTGGCCGATATGTCGAATGAAACCATTGTTCGGCTGGCCCAGATCAAAAATATCGTCGGTGTCAAAGAAGCCAGCGGCAATATCGGTCGTGATATCGAACTGCTGTCTATGGTGCCTGACGGCTTTGCCGTGTACTCCGGTGACGATCTGTCGGCCATGGCGTTGATGTTATGCGGCGGCAAAGGCAATATTTCCGTTACTGCCAACGTCGCACCGCGTGCCATGCATGAACTGTGTGTCGCGGCGATGGCCGGCGATATCGCCAAGGCGGTGGCAATCAACAAACCGTTGATTCCACTGCATCAAAAATTATTCTTTGAACCGAATCCGGTTCCAGTAAAATGGGCGCTCTTTGAAATGGGGCTGATTCCTTCCGGGATTCGTTTGCCGCTGGTGCCCCATTCGAGTCAATATCATCAATCTTTGGCCAACACCTTGCGCGAAGTTGGTTTGCTGAGCAAATAATTATTGGTGGGCGCAGTTGGAGATGACGTAACGAGAACGAAAATGTTGGTGCGGGTCGGACCTGACCGGGTCGGACCTGACACTGAAAGATTGATAACTTAAAGTTTGTATCGAAATGACTAAACGTAATAATTCACTTGGCAATCTGGTTTCACTTCTGGCCGTGGCAGCAATTGCAGGTTGCAGTACCTCAGGCAATTTTTTAACGCCAGATCGCATCGATTACAAAAGCGCCGGCAAAAAAGAGGCGGCGGCACCGACACTGGACGTACCTCCCGATCTGAGCCAGATTTCCCGTGACAACCGGTATTCGATACCAGACAACAAAATCGGCACGCTGACCGCTTCCGGCTTCAACAACAAAAACAACGCACCTGCCGGTCAACCTGCCGGACAGCCTGCCGCTGAACAGCAAGCCACTATCGCACCGATTGCCATCGAAGGCATGCGCGTCGAACGCGATGGTTCACAACACTGGCTGCTGGTGCCGCAAACTCCTGAAATGTTGTGGCCCAAGCTGAAGCAGTTTTGGACAGACAATGGTTTTACCCTGAGCCAGGAATCGGAGACAACCGGCATTCTGGAAACCGACTGGGCGGAAAATCGTGCCAAGATTCCGGATGATTTTATTCGCAGAACCATCGGCAAAGTATTTGATTCGCTGTATGCGACCGGCGAGCGCGACAAGTATCGCACCCGTCTGGAGCGCCGTACCGATGGGTCCACCGAAATTTATATCAGCCAGCGCGGAGTAGAAGAAGTACTGGTTGGCTCGGATAAATCCACTACCAACTGGGCCGCGCGTCCGAATGATCCCGGACTGGAAACTGCCTTCCTGATTCGCCTGATGGTGGCTCTGGGCACACCGCAGGAAAAAGCGCGGGTGCTGGCCTCAGCGCCGGTGGATGCACCTGCCATGGCCAGACTGGGTAAAGATGGTGCCACGTCGAAAATTGATATTGACGAACCGTTTGACCGCGCATGGCGCCGGGTAGGTCTGGCACTGGACCGGGTTGGATTTACCGTGGAAGATCGTGATCGCAACAAAGGTATTTATTTTGTGCGGTATGTCGATCAGGATGGCAAGAACAGCAATGAAAGCTTCCTGTCGAAAATTTTCAGTTTTGAAAAAGACAAAGAAGCCAAACGGTACCGGATTCAGGTCATGGGTGACCAGAGTGCCAGTCACGTAACCGTGCAGAACAATGACGGCGGCGCTGAAAACTCGGCTGCCTCTGACAAGATTCTGAATGTGTTGCTGGAACAGGTGAAATAAACAGATCAGTATTGTTTCAATGAAAAAACGCGCTCAGGCGCGTTTTTTTATAGTCAACCCACTTTATCGAGCGAACAGCATGGATGAACAAGAAATATTCAGTGCAACGCAAACCTGGCTGGAACAAGCGGTCATCGGACTGAATCTGTGTCCGTTTGCCAAAGCCGTGCACGTCAAACAGCAAATCCGCTATGCCATCAGCAACGCCACCACGACGCAGGAACTGCACGGCCGGTTACTCGATGAAATCGAGTTTCTGCTCGAAGCCAATCCGGAAAAGGTCGAAACCACATTGCTGATTTTCCCGCAGGTGCTCAACGATTTTCTGGATTTTAATGATTTCCTCGATGTGGCCGATACGCTGCTGACCGAACTCGATGCCGACGGAATTTTGCAGATTGCCAGTTTTCATCCGGACTATCAGTTCTTTGGCACCCAACCGGATGACATCGAAAATTACACCAACCGTGCACCGTATCCGATTCTGCATTTGATCCGGGAAGCCAGTATTGAACGGGTGCTGGAGTCGTATCCGGACACTGACGACATCTACGAGAAAAATATCGCCACCCTGAAAAAACTGGGGCTGGAAGGGTGGCGCCGGTTGTTTGCAAAAGCTGTCTAATCCATCCAGGAAAAGTCGTTTTTGTAAGCCACTGGTGCGTTCATTTGATTTCTCATGACAGTCCATGATGTCGCTGGATCTGTCCCCTGGCGCCGACCACTGATTGTGATTTCTTCGGCGCCGTATGCAATTTTTATCTGCACACCAGGTTTGGTGTAAGAGTAGGAATGGAACGATTCACTGTCATGTGGGGAGTTTGTTATAAAGGTTGTGGTGATCCAGCCTAATGCCTCGGATTGATACGATTCGGATTCGCTGTCAAAGATGTGGGTGAACAGGTAGTCGATAATTGAACGTATTGTCTGGAGCAGGGTTTCGCTGCCGTCATTCGGCGTGGTGGTTACATTGGTTTCAGGTCTGGTTTGTTGCGGCTCAGTATGCACATAGTTTTTTGCAATAGGTGTGAGCTGTATGTTGATTGGGTGCATGGTCTCTCTCCTTCAATAATTTACTGCAGTCGGGTCAGCGCTGTTTGCATTTGAAAAATGAAAATCCGTCGCTGCGTTTGAATGTAATTCAGTGATGACCCTATTACAATCTGCATTAATACGGATGCTGCACAGTGAATCGCTGTTGCATGGACAGAGACCCGGAAGAAACGTTGCAAATAGTGGACTAATGATTTTTGGAAAATGGAAGTTCATAACGAATTGAGTTGGTGAACTCCATTTTAAAGGCGGATTAGACACTTGCGCTGGATTCAGATTGGCGCAAGTATTTCAGTGTTAAACAGGCTCGAAGTTATCGCTTGGCAGTGTCGAATCAATGCATCGTTCGCTCGCCAAAATATAACTTTCGCCGAATTTGTAGCAGTAATAACTGCTCAAAATGAGCAGGCCGGCGGCGATGCAAACGCCAGTTTTCACTGGATTCGGCTGATTGGAACTTTCAATTAAACCAATCGAAACGATTCCTCCAATGACCGCAAGTGCCGAAGTGCCACGGCAAAAATACGAACACCGTTTGAACGTACTCGAGGTTGGCGATCCGACACCTTTTGGACAGCAACAATTTGGGTCAGGTACGGTGTGCGGGGTGGTTTTGGTCATCCCATCGGATCTGGTATCGGTGACTGAGAAGGAAAGCATAATTGTTTGACTCCTTTGCTGAATTTGATTGCATCAAGCCAGATATCCGGGAACGTGAGCGCGTTTTGTCAAGGCCTCCTGTTCTTCAAAATCATCGATCGCATCCATATCATCGGATGCAGTGTGCTGCATAAAATTCTCCAGCATTATGCCGAGCTTCGCGTAAGTTGATGAAAGCTTGCAGCAATAATAGCTTCCCAACATAACCAGCCCGCTCCCGACACAAATGCCTGCTTTGGGCCAAGGCTGCAAATCCGAATGCGCAACCACGCTGATGGCACAGACGCCAGAAACCAGTACGACAACTGCCGTTGCATGGCATGCATTGGCGAACCGGTTCAGGGTACCTGCCGTTGGCTTCCCTGCACAGGTGGTAATCGGTTCGATTGGAATCGCTAACGTCAGGGTCTTCTCAAGTGTGGTGCGTCTGCCGGGCACCGAAATCAGTTGTGAGTAAGTAAGCATAAAAAAATTCTCCTGTCAGTGTTTATTGTCAAAAGATTACAGCGAAATTGATTAAATACTTAATTTATCAACAATGCAATACAGCTTGGTTATCAAAATCGGAGAGGCGATTGTGGACAGGCGAGGCGGCACGACGTACCGACTAAATTTCCGTCATAAATTTAAATAGAAATTGAGAATTTCAAGGCCAAAAATTCTTGTTAACTTTTTCAGACAGGTTGTTCGTCAGACCGCAAAGTTTGCCAAACCGGTATTGGGCCAAGATATTGGTGGACTTAATGCAACTTGCTGTTGCGGTACAACTTTGTCGTCTTGGGAAGGCAGGATTCATTGGTCTGTAACGACACGGGGAATCAACACTGCCTGTTTTTTATTGCGTGCCGGATTCCATCTGTTGCAGCAACAGAGCGCGCAGTGATTTCAACTCCTGCGCATTCATATCCGATATAGCGCTGTAATGCATGCCGTTTGCGTTCCACTGCAGCAGATTGTAACCCTGCACTGCAACCAGAGATTCTGCCTCGCCTGAAGTTTGCGGCCACATGAATACATTGATCAGATGATTGCCGTGCCGGTATGCCAGCGCTGCCACCGTGTGTTTGTTCAGATAATCGAGCCTTCCGCCAAGCAACGGAAATCCCTGAGCGGCAAAATCGTGCACTTCCGGCGCGTAATCGAGTTTGCCGGTAAACCACGGCTTGACGGTATGGTGGTCCGAGGAGGCGACGTCGGCCAGATGATTGGCCAGCAACGATCGGTAATGGCTGGCGGCGATTTCCTGGTTCAGGTTGTCCTGTGCGCCCGGCAGGTTCAGGTACAGGGTCAGACTCAAGGCCAGTGCCAGACTTCCGGTAGCGGCCAGAGTGCCACTCAGCCAGTTCCAGTTCCGACCTCCGGCCAGGGCCGGTTTGGCAACCGGGCGGGTTTTCAACGCATCGAGATCCGCCTGGATCTTTTGGCGCAAATCGGATGGCGCGATGTGGCTGCTCGCATGGGCGGCCACCGTACTGCGCAACGCACGCAAAGAATTGACGCTGGTTTGGCATGCAGCACATTCCTGCAGGTGCGCCAGAAGCTGGGCGGTTGCCCCGGGATCGAGTTCCTGATCAAGATAAGACGAAATCCAAACCTGATTACATTTCATTGAATTCTCCTGATCCCGCGCTGCTCAAATACGTCAGCAATAATTTTCTGGCGCGCGCCAGTCTTGACATAACGGTACCAATCGGTATGCCGGCCATGTCGGCAATTTCCCGGTATGACAATTCTTCCATTTCCTTCAGAATCAGCACTTCCCTGAAACTGGTGGGAAGGTGTTCCAGAGCCTGATTCACAATCCGGCTGGTGTCGGCCCGGTTCTGGTTTTGTTC
>Ga0209067_10001502_pt1 | contig 14277 bp, 13 predicted proteins | sample ColStrG_CSR_2013_FD_187199 | JGI IMG/M metagenome (GOLD analysis project Ga0209067, IMG submission 187199) | Freshwater sediment microbial communities in response to fracking from Pennsylvania, USA - Cold Stream Run_MetaG_CSR_2013 (SPAdes)... | ecosystem: Environmental > Aquatic > Freshwater >... | reverse complement strand
CAGCAAGCGCGACTGATTCGCTCGGCACAGATGCTGTCTCTTTCAGAAATGGCCAGTGGCGTGGCCCATGAAATCAACAATCCTTTGGGTGTCATCTATGGCAAGCTCTCAATTCTTGAAAAAAATCTTCCGACTTTGGAAGAGTCCGAGCAAGCGGTTCTTTTTCAATTTGAGCTCGCCAAGATACGTGAAAATGCCGAGCGCATTGCACGAATTGTCAAAGCCATGCGAAGTTTTTCACGTTCTGATGAAGCCGAGCTTGAGCGTTTTGAGATCAGCACCACGCTGCTGATCGAACAGACGCTGGAGCTTTGCCAAGGACGAATCCGCAAACGCGGAATTCGATTGGACGTGGAAGAGTCAGCAACGGCAATTGTCGAGTCCCAGGGTTCCAAGCTGTCACAAGCTGTGATGAGTCTTGTGCAAAACTCTGTGGATGCCGTCGCTCACACACCCAACGCCTGGATTCGCATCGCGACTCGTAAAATCGATGAGTCGCGCATCGAGATCCAAGTGACAGACAGTGGCACAGGTCTCCCGCAAGAAGTGGCCGATCGATTGATGCAGCCATTTTTTACGACGAAGGATGTGGGCCAGGGCATGGGTCTTGGTTTGAGTGTCGCCAAAGGTGTTTTGGAAGATCATGGTGGAAGGCTGAGGTACAATGTCAGCTCGCCGAATACTTCGTTTTCAATTGAGCTGCCAATCCGGCAGACAAAAATCATTGCCGCTTAGAGTTCTCAAAACTCAATTGCCGAGAAGGGCACTTTGCAGGTCTTGAACACTGCGGATCCAACTGACTTTTTTCTGCGCCACGAAGGGCAGTTCGACGAGATGCTTGCGGTTGGCAGCAGGAATCACGAAATGAGTAAAACCAAGTTTATCAGCTTCGCGCATGCGCTGTTCGGCAAAAGAGACGGCTCGAATTTCCCCGGTCAGGCCGATTTCGCCCAGAAAAACGGACTTGGCATGGACAGGCCGACGACCTTCAGTGGACAGAATCGCGGCGGCCACGGCAGCGTCTGATGAGGGCTCTTCCAGCCGCAGACCACCCACGACGTTGATAAAAATATCCGAGTTGGACAGTTGCAAATTCAAATGGCGGTCCAAAACTGCAGCAATCATATGCAAGCGATTGACTTCAATTCCAAGTGAGGTTCGGCGGGGCATCGCCATAGGTGTGCTCAAAGTCAGGGCTTGAACTTCACACAGCATCGGGCGACTGCCTTCCATCGAGGCATAGACGACAGAGCCCACTAAGTTTTCACCACGTTCGGCCAGGAAAAACTCGCTCGGATTGGTGACTTCTTCCAGGCCCGATTGAATCATGCGAAAGACACCCAGTTCATGTGTCGCGCCAAAGCGATTTTTCAACGCCCGCAGGAGGCGAAAATTATTTGCGGTGTCGCCCTCAAAGCTCAAGACGCAATCGACCATGTGTTCCAGCACTTTGGGACCCGCGATGGCTCCATCCTTGGTGATGTGGCCAATCAACACAACAGCAATGCCTTCATTTTTGGCGAGACTCATCAGGTGTCCCGCACATTCTCGCACTTGCGAAACCGACCCTGGAGCCGCCTCCACGTCAGGACGAAAAACAGTTTGAATCGAATCCACGATCAGCACGTGCGGGCGTTTGCTTTTCGCCAAATCCAGGATCAATTCCAAATTGCTTTCCGAGGCGACTTCGACATTGGCAGAGCGAATCCCCAGGCGCTGCGCTCGAGTGCCAGTCTGCGCCACACTTTCTTCGCAGGAGACATAGAGCACTTGAGTCTTTTCACGAGCCAGGCCTCCGGCCATTTGCATCAACAGTGTGGATTTTCCGACACCGGGTGCGCCACCCAAGAGCACAAAACTGCCGTGCGCAAGGCCGCCACCGAGGACTCGATCCAATTCAGTCGAGCCCGTGCCAAAGCGCGGAAATTCAATTTCCTCTAGCCGTTGGTCCAGGGTCACGGTCGAACTGGTCCCTTTTCGGTCCGCTGCGGCTTGTCCCAAGGCCCATCCGCGATTTTCTGTGCTTGAGGCCATCTTTTCTTCGACGAATGTATTCCATTCGCCGCAGTCCGAGCATTTTCCTTCGTAGCGCGCACGCTGCGCTCCGCAATTTTGACAGGTGAAAATGGTTTTCCGTTTCGATTTCATTCGTCTTTGGAGATATCATGGCCTGATCCAACCAGCAACGGAGTTCACGCAGATGCCGCAAGATCACCAGCACCCGAATCGCCACTTTGCAGGTCGCTTTGTGGGGATCTCTGTGCGGCGCTTTGCAAATCCGTGGGGTTTTCTTTTGGCAGCTGTGATCGTGGGCCATTGGGTGCTCGGCAGTCCGGCTTCTTTTGCGGGAGTCGGAACTTCGGACGCATGGGCGAAATTGCGCCTCTTGCGCAACGAGAACAAAACCAACGAGGCCACGCAATTTGCACAGACCCAGGTGAGCCAAAGTCAGGATCCCGTCGAGACTGCCAATTGGAATCTGGCTTTGGGATCCTTGCGAGAGGCCGCTGGCCTGCGGAAAGAGGCTGTGCAAAGTTACAATGAAGTGTTGAATGCGCCATCAAACGCTCGTCAGCCCTTGATTGAAGTTGCGCACTGGCAGCTGGCGAATCTCCTGCTGCCCGTCGACGAAACGGGTGCCGTTGAACATTTTCAAGCCTTGCTGCAGTTGCAGCCCAATGCCCGGATGAAAATGCAGACGCAATTCGAGCTCGCGAAAATTGACATCACTCACAAACGCTACCGCGAAGCTTTGATGTTTCTGAATCAACTGGAAAAGCGCAATCGCCATGAAGAATTCTATCCGAATCTGATCTTTCAATTGGCGCGCGCCGAGCGTGGGCAGCACAATTCTAAAAATTTTTGCAAGTGGACGCGCAAACTGTATTCCCGTTTTCCGGACTATCCAGCAATTCAAGACTGGGGACTCAATCTTTCTGAAAATGTATTCGATGCGGCACCGACGAGTTGTCCGAGTTCTTTTGAAGATCACAAAACTCGCATTCGCAATTTGCAGTGGGCCGGTTTGACTGCGAAGGCCAAACAGGAAATTGATTTGCTCCTGCAGTCCAGTCAGGCGAATGAAGCCAATGCTCTTTTGGTGAATTATTTTTTGCACGAAGGCGATATCGATCAGGCGATGGCCATTCTGAAGCCTCAGTACTCCAGCCGTCGTCGTGATCCCAAATATTTGCTCATGGTGGCCAACGCCACGGCCAAGATGGGCGATATGCCTGCGGCCGTGGGTTCGTACTATGCCGCTTTCAAAGTCAGTCCCCGCGGCAAGATGGCTCGGCAAGCTCTGTATCAAGCGGCCTTCGTCAGTTACCAGTATCAGGATTACGACGGAGCGGCTCGGAAGTTTCAGGAGTTTACGAAGGTCTTTCCGAATTCGGGTCTGTCAAAAGATGCGCAGTGGCACCTGTCCTGGATTCGCTATTTGCGCGGGGATTATGAGGGCGCGCTCGAGTCCTTGCAGCGGTTGAGTCAGCAAACTCACAAAAGCCGCAGGCCCAGTCGCACCGCTTTGGATCGGATTGAATACTGGACGGCGATGACACTGTGGAGACTGAAACGCCAGACGGAAGCTCGCGTCGTCCTGCAGCGGCTGTCTCAGGATCGCACCTTGGGGTATTATGCATTTGCAGCACAATCACGTTTGCATCAACTGAAGGAAATTTTGCCAGATTTTTCATACCATGCTGTGGCTGACGAAAAACAGCATTTCAGCCGTTATGAGACAAGTCCGGCCCTTCTGCCGTCTGATGATCCGACATGGTGGAGCGCCATGCAGGACAAAGGCAAAGGAGCGGGCGAAGGCGAAGACCTGAAGTCAGATTCGTCCACCGCACCAACACAAGTCGCCGCAGCCGAGGAGGCGGAATCCGAACAGGATGTCCTGGCACCCGAGAGCAGCCGAGATTCGAGTGCTGATGCGACGTCAGACGCAGCGGATTCCGACGCCTCAGGTGAAGAGGCGCCGATGCCAACCCCCGAACTTGAGAGGCGATTCGCGCGGGCTTTGCGCCTTGCGAATGACGGATTTTTAGAATGGGCTCGATGGGATTTATTTGAAGTCGAAAAACGCACTCGCAGCCGCGAGGCTCTGAAAACTTTGATTGAACATTACGAAGCCATTGAAAGCTACAATCGCTCTTCGTATTTGGCGCAAGTGAATTTTGGCAACATGCGCTCAACCCTTGGGGTTGAGGGTGCACATGCCATGTGGGAGCATGCGTTTCCGCATGCCTACGCTCCCTTCGTTTCAAAATACAGCAAGGATTTTGGAGTGCCGGCGGAATTCATTTGGGGAATTATGCGCTCGGAAAGTCAGTACAAGCGGGACGTGGTTTCGCCGGTTGGCGCCTTGGGTTTGATGCAAGTGATGCCGGGAACAGCCTTGAAGGTGGCGCGCTTGCTCGGCGACAAAGATTTTATTCCTCACACCTTGATTCAGCCTGAAATTGCGATCCGCATTGGGAGTAAATATCTGCAAAGGATGATGAATCAATTTCAGGGCAATTTACCCTTGGTCGCGGCGGCTTACAATGCGGGCCCTCATCGTGTTCGGTCCTGGTTGGCCAGTTTCGGTGAGTTGGACACCGATGAATTCATCGAACACATCCCCTATTTAGAAACTCGAAATTATGTCAAAAAAGTTTTGATGTACGACTTGATTTACCAGCGACTGGCGGGCGGGACACAACCCCCCGCGAATGGAAGTGCCGCAAAGCTTTCCTTCGCTGAGCCTCTCAAAATTCAAATTAACGAGCCTTTGCTGGCCAAAGAAAATTGGGACGACCTTTGAGTCTCCCGCGTTTGCTGCGCCGACTGCTGTCTGCACTCCTGACACTGCTGATTTTGGTTGTCTTGTGCTTTTCGCTGGTGCGTTTGGTTCCAGGAGGGCCCTTTGATGAAGAGTCACATCTGTCGACCGCCGTACGTGAGTATCAGCAGCACACCTATGGATTCGACCGCAGCCTTCCGCAGCAATTGGGTCTTTACGTCCTGCAACTTGTCCAGGGTGATTTGGGTTTGTCGACACTCTTTCAGGGGCAATCTGTTGTTGTCGTCATCAGTCGGGTTTTGCCCACCTCATTGAATTTGGGACTGCTGGTCTTGGCGCTGTCCTGGTTTGGCGGCATCGGTCTTGGGACCATTGCTTTTCAGAACAAATCACAAAAAATTGTCAGGTTCCTTCACTGGCTTTTCCTTGCTGCACCGACACTCTTTCTTGGACCTGTTCTGATTTTGATATTTTCAATTTGGTGGAACCTCCTGCCTGCGGCTGTGGATTCGCGGTGGCAAAGTTGGGTGCTTCCGGTTTTGGTTTTGGCAATTCGGCCCACGGCCAATATCGCCCGACTGTTGATGTCAGGTTTGGATGAATCCTTGGCGCAGCCCTGGGTTCAGACCGCGATGGCTTATGGAATTTCACAAAAACGAATCATTGGACGTTTGGCTTTTCGCCAAAGTCTGATTCCAACTTTGGCCTATTTAGGGCCAGCGATTGCAGGTATCTTTTCAGGCTCCGTGATCGTTGAAAGCATTTTCAACATTCAAGGCTTGGGCAGTCTGTTTGCTCAAGCCTTGCTCAATCGGGATTACAACTTGACGGTGGCGCTGACCCTGTTCTACGGCAGCATTTTGATTGGAATCAATGTTTTGATCGACGCGGTCATGTGGCGCTTTGAACCGCGCATGGAAAGCGCTCTATGAGCTCAGCGCGAAGGCTGCCGATTCCAGCTCCAGTCCTCAGCAGTGCTGTTTTTCTTATTCTTCTTTTGATCGGGACGTTTGTCACATTGGCGTTTGATTCGACTGCGACTCACGTTGAAATTGCTCTGCAGGGGCCCAGCGCACAGCACTGGCTGGGCGCTGACAGCCTCGGAAGAGACCTGAGTCTGCGAATCTTGGGAGGAGCGCGAGTGTCTCTGATGATGGGACTGGCGTGCAGTCTTCTTTCTGCTCTGATTGGGATTGTGCTTGGCACATTGGCGGGGGCTCGAGGTGGGTGGCTGGACAACTTCGTCATGCGTTTCGCAGAGGTCTTGAGCGCATTGCCTCAGCTGATTACAATTGGTCTCTTGGTTATTTTTCTTCTTCAAGTCGATCCGTTCAAGTCGCCGACCAGTTCGTTTGTCGCTTTGATTCTAGCGATCTCGCTGGGTTCCTGGACGCTGATGGCGCGAACCGTTCGTCATTTGGTTGCTCGCGAAAAAAGTTTGCCTTACTCCGAGTCAGCGGTGGCGATCGGAGCCAGTGGTTTGCGGATTGCGTTCCGCCATTGGTTGCCCAACTTGGCACCGAGTCTCCTGGTGCTGATTGGCTTGCAGCTACCAAACTTTCTTTTGTTTGAGAGCTTCTTGAGCTTTTTAGGTGTCGGCCTGCAGCCACCAACACCCAGCTGGGGCCTCCTCTTGCAAGAAGGGTGGCGGTCTATGACAGTCTCGCCACATCTGCTGCTGCTACCGGCGGGTCTGCTTTTTGTCACAGTCTTGTCCCTGAATTTGATTTTTGAGGCCCTCCGAAAGCGGCTGTTGCGACGTAACTTCAGTGTGGATTTGCACCATTGAAATGGCTGGATTGACGTCCAGGTCTTGCATTTTCGATCACGCAATTTCCAACCTCGACTGGAGTTTTAAGAAGAGATTGGTGTAAAATTGAAATCATGTCCCGGTCTCGAACGAGCCTTTCAATCCTCTTTCTGTTTTGCGTGTGGCCGCTGGCCTTTGCAGGGGCGGAAGAGGTCGATGACTTCAGTGATCCATCGCCTTTGCCACCAGATTCTTCGGTGGGGATTAACAAGCTGGTCAACTACCGACTGGATTTTGCGGCAAAAAAAATCAGCGAAACCTACCACAGCTGCGATCGCATGAAATTAACTGACGGTCTTCGCTATTCACTCGATCGGAATTTTTCTGCGGTGGGAAATGATCTGAGGGCCAATGGTCTGTCGGACGACACCGAAGTTTATAGTATCAGCAAAGAAATTGTTGAATTTGGAAACGAGGCAAAAGAAAAAACAATTTATCAAAACACTTCGGTCACTGGCTGTTGTGTGAAACGTGTGAATGTAAACGGCAGCCTCGTCGGTATTGATAAAATCGACCACCTCTTCGGAAATGGTGGGATTCTTTGGTTCAAACTTGAAGACTCCCGCCAGGCGCCTGTGACTCACGGACTGCAATCACTGTTGCCCTGGAATTCGCCCAAGCCTTTGACGAATGCGCAACTTTTGCAAATGAGCGCCAATATGGAGCATGGCGGATGGGGTCTGGCGGGAACTGGCGTAAAGTCCTACGGTGATTTGTCTGGCAATTTTCAAGGACTTCGATTTTGGAGTTCCCTTTTGGATGGCGAGAATCCCTATCTGAAATGTGAAAATGGTGTCCTGAGACAGGTCCGGCAATTCGACATTCGGGATTATGTCGACGATGCGATGGACGAGGGACTGAATTGCTCATCCTATGTGAGTGAAGAAATTGTGAAAACAGTCCGGAGCCATCTTTCTGAAAAGGGACTGAAGTGTCCCAAATCACCTGCGAAATGTGCGGCGCTGGTTGCAAAATATCGAGCGATTTCTCCGGCTGTTTTGAAAACAAATATTTCGCCTTTGTGCCAAGATCCCAATTCCAATTTTTCGCAGGTGGAGAAAGCGTCTTCGATCAGCTTCGACGATCTCAAAAATTTCGCTGGTGGAGTTCATGTCAAAGACGTGGTCGATTTTGTTTTTGGAAAGGGCTCACAATGAATTTTCGTTCGATTCCGATTTTCGCTTGTTTGCTGAGTTGTTTGTCTTTTGCGGGTCCAAAGGTCGAAAAGGGAGTGTCGCCCAAACGAAGAATCGCCAGCGAGGCCCAAATTCAGGTCGCAAAGTCGAATTTTTCGTCTTTTTTGAAATGCGGATCTTCTCCACAGGCGAAAAATGAGCAGTTTCTTATCGACTGCATGCAAAGATTTCTGACTTCTGAGGCGGGACTCCAGAGAGCCCACTACTATGAATTCATTTTTCTCTCGCGGATGAAAGTCACAGATCTGCGCGTCTGCGAGGCCGCCCAAGCTGACCTCGTCCAAAACATGGAAGATTCAGCCTACGATCTTTTCCTGTGTTTCACGACAGATTACTTGAACCCTCCAGCCACTGGGATTGTCTTCTTCCAGTCGGAAGGTGTGAGTTTGAAAATTTCAAAGATCAAACTCTAAGTTTTGATCTTTCAATTGCTAAACATTGAACCGAAAAAACAAAATATCGCCATCTTTCACAACGTAGTCTTTGCCTTCCAGGCGGTATTTTCCAGCGTCCTTGACGGCCTGTTCACTCTTTAGATTGAAGAGATCTTCCGAGTGATAGGTTTCAGCGCGAATAAAACCCTTTTCAAAATCAGTGTGAATCACGCCGGCCGCTTGCGGGGCTTTCATTCCTTTGCGGATCGTCCATGCGCGAACCTCTTTTTCACCGGCAGTGAAATAGGTGAAGAGTCCGAGCAAAGCATAGGCTTCACGAATGAGGCGATTCAATCCCGATTCATTTGCGCCAAGTGAGGCCAAAAATTCTTTTTGCTCTTCTTTTGGCAGCTGAGCGATTTCTGCCTCCATCGAGGAGCAGATCACCACGACACCATTGTGCTCAAGCTCGGCCTGTTTTTTGACCGAGTCCACCCAGGCATTGCCGCCTTTTGTGAAATCCTCCTCGGACACATTGCAGGCATAAAGAACAGGCTTACCCGTTAGCAGGTGCAGCTCGTAACGAAATGGTGCTTCCAAATCATCAAGGACCAGACTGCGAGCGGGAAGACCTTTGCCCAAAACTTCATGCAGCTTTTTCAGGACCTCAAATTGCATTTTGATTTTTTTGTCTGTGGAAGTCTTCGCTTGTTTCTCGATCGTCTTGAGTTTTTTGTCGACAGACTCAAAGTCAGCCAAGGTCAGTTCCGTATTGATAATGTCCATGTCGCGAAGGGGGTCGACGCTTCCAGACACATGGATGATATTGGGATCGTCAAAACAGCGGACCACTTGGACAATGGCATCCGTTTGCCGAATGTGACTCAAAAACTGGTTGCCCAGGCCTTCACCCTGACTGGCGCCTTTGACCAAGCCTGCGATGTCCACAAATTCAATGGTTGTGGGGATCACACTTTGTGGTTTTACGAACTGAGTGATCTTGTCCAGGCGAATATCAGGCACGGTCACCACGCCCACATTGGGGTCGATGGTGCAAAAAGGATAATTGGCCGCCTCCGCTTTTGCCGAGGTGAGAGCATTGAAGAGAGTTGATTTTCCAACATTTGGTAAACCAACGATACCAACTTGCAAAGCCATTAGGTGCCTCCTGCCCCATTGAAAAGCGAAGACGCTTTTCCCAAACCACTTGTCACACACATTTCTATAGCATCTCCCGAGCGATTGAGAAAGGCGGGGAGAAGGTTTTGTTCGTCTTTCGAAAAGTTTTGCAGGACATAGTCTGCAACATTCATCTCGGGGTGAGGCGGACGCCCCACACCAATTTTGAGGCGAGTGTAATCAGCCGAGCCCAGTTGTTCCGTGATACTGCGGATTCCGTTGTGTCCACCATGTCCGCGGTTTTTTTGCAATCGCAGGGACCCAAAGGGCTGATCAATATCATCATGTGCGACGAGGATTTGTTCGGCAGGAATTTTAAAATACTGCATGAGAGGAATCACGGACTCCCCTGAAAGATTCATAAAGGTTTGCGGTTTTGCAAAAATCAATGGCGTCGATCCCAGTTTTCCGCGACTGATCTGAGCTTTCAATTCGGTGGTCCAAGAACCTGCTTCCAAGCCCTTGGCCAAAAAATCAATGACGAGAAAGCCGACGTTGTGTCGAGTCAGGTTGTATTTCGCACCTGGATTACCCAACCCGACGATCAGCCACATGGGAATTATTTTTTGTCTTTAGAAGGAGCGGCAGGAGCTTTCGCATCTTTGCCCGCAGCAGCAGCCGGAGCCGCCGCAGCGCCATCTTTTCCAGCCGCAGCAGCAGCCGGAGCCGCAGCGCCAGCAGCAGGAGCCGCTGCATCAGCAGCTGCAGTCGGAGCTGCAATGACTTCCTCAACAAAGAGATTCACAACGGCCAGAGTCATATCTGGGCTGCTCAACAATTTGATTGTGGTTGGAAGTTTCAAATCTGAAACGTGCTTGGAGTCACCCACGCCCAGATCTGAGATGTCCAAAGAAAGACCTTCTGGGATTTCAGTTGGCAAGCATTCGATATCAATTGTTCGGTTGACGACGTTCAACAAGCCGCCTTCAGCCAAACCGATGGGTTTGCCTTCGTAGCGAATTTCGATCGAGACGCGAACCGGCTTTTTCAAATCCAAGGCGAACAAATCCGCATGGATTGGGCGACGGGTGACTGGATGGATTTGCATGTCCTTCAGCAGGACCACCACGCCATTCAGTTTGGCGTCCGAGCTTTTCAGATTGAACAGAGCATTTTCGTAAGCGCGAGTGTTGTACTTTACGATTGTGTTTTCATCGACCAAAACGTTTTTGTTGTCAGCCGAACCGTAAACAACAGCGGGAATTTTATGGGCAATGCGATGTCCACGGCTGAAGTGTTTTCCAATTTCGCGTGGCTCAACAGTCAAATCAAATCGTTTCATACGAGGCTCCTGGTTGTTGCAAACTTTTGTACTTCATTTTTGACCGGTCTTTCGACCGATTTTTCGCCAGCTCAATCAGCCTGCTTGTTCAATCGAACAGAGAGCTCACTGAATCGTTGCCGTGGATTCTCTTGATCGCTTCGGCCAGCAAGCTGGACACAGAAACGACTTCGATTTTTCCACAATTGCGAGCGGCTTCTGACAATGGAATGGTGTCAGTGACCAGCACCTTTTCGATCGGACTCTCCATCAGACGACTGATGGCGGGCCCCGACAAAATCGGATGCGTCGCAACGGCGAAGACACCTTTTGCACCATTTTTGTAAAGACTGTCAACTGCTTGTGTAAGAGTCCCCGCTGTATCGATCATGTCATCGATAATTATGGCTGTTTTACCGGCCACATCGCCGATCAAATGGTAGGCTTTGGCTTCATTGGGCCCTGATCGACGCTTGTCTATGATCGCCAGCGGGCACTCAATGCGTTTGGCGAAGGCTCGAGTCCGCTCCACCCCACCAGCGTCAGGACTGACGGCCACAAATTCCGCCCCCGAGCCATGGTTTTCGCGCCAAGAGCGGGCCAGGGTGGGGATCGCAAAAAGATGGTCGACGGGAAGGTTGAAGAAGCCCTGAATTTGGGCCGCATGAAGATCCACGCTCACGATTCTGGTGGCTCCCGCTGTGGTCAGGAGGTCCGCCATCAATTTTGCCGAAATCGGAGCTCGGGGAGCAACTTTTCGATCTTGCCGGGCATATCCGTAGTAGGGAATGACCGCATTGATGGATCTTGCCGAGGCTCGCCTCAGGGCGTCCATTAAAATGAACAGCTCCATGTAGTTTTGATTCGACGGGGGGCAGGTGCTTTGCACAATGAAGACGTCCTGGCCACGGACACTCTCGTGAATTTCAACTTGGACTTCTCCGTCAGCAAAGGTTCCCAGTTGGCAGAAACCCAGTTCCACACCTAACTTTTCAGCGATCTTTTTGGCGAGAGCAGGGTTCGAATTGCCGGCGAAAAGTTTAAGTCCATGCATGGCTGAGGAAGCTATCTGATGAAGGCAATTTTGACAAGATCCCAAAGAAAAAATGACACAACCGGAGGGTTGGCCGAGGTCGCCAGAAGGCCAACAGAAGGCCAACTGCCAACCCTTTGCGCATTTTGGATTTAGGGTTCGATTTTTTTTTGAGTTCCTTAGAGCAATTGATCATTTTTCAAGCTGGGCCCTCGGCGTGTTGATGAATCAGTCAGTTTCTGATTCAGTTCAGGAGGTTGGGTTGCTTTTTCAATTCTCGATCACTTTTCAGGAATTGCGATTGATCGACTCTGAAATTTAGCACTTCCGAAGTTCAGAAGTCAGAGTGAGAAAATGTGACTTGTTGGTTTTGGTGCCAGCTCTTGTCGCTTTTTCAATCGACTTCACCACAGAATCATCAACACAAGAGTGGCCCAGCTTTAGTTTTTACAGTCCAGATTCGAGCAATTTCGCGATCGCCTTCGCCCGATGTGATTGGCGGTTTTTAAATGCGGTGCCAAGCTCAGCCATCGTTTTCGTTTCGCCAGTTGGGACGAACACCGGATCGTAGCCAAAGCCCAAATTGCCAGCTGGCAACTTGGCAATCTGTCCCTCGAGCTCGCCGACTGCGATGTGCTCGGTTCCCTCCGGGGAGTAAGCAACAACTGTACACACGAACTTGGCGCTGCGATCGGCGCCGGCACGGATTTGCAACATTTTCAAAAGTTTGGCGACATTTTCTGAATCACGAGCGTGCGGCCCAGCGTACCGAGCCGAGTGAATCCCCGGCAACCCATTCAGGGCCGTCACGACCAAACCCGAATCCTCGGCCAACACCCAATCCCCACTCGTCATCACGCGCAGACTTTTGGCTTTGATGCGAGCGTTGTCCAGAAAGGTTTGCCCATTTTCCGGTGGCTGCGTGTAGTGTGGCAAATCCACCAGGGTCTTCAAGGCAAGAGCGGGCCTTTCGGTTTTGAGCAAAGACGACAACTCGGCAATTTTTCCTTTGTTGGTCGTGCCCAGCCAAAGATTCATCAAGGAGCCTTCTGCAGAGGCAAAATCGATCCGACAATTTCAGCTTGTTTCAAAAACAGTTGTCGGCAGGCCTGATCGGCAAGTGCAATCATAGCGTTCAGTTCGGAATGTCCAAAAGGGTGATGTTCGGCCGTTCCTTGCAGCTCAATAAATTTTCCACCATCGGTCATCACGAAATTCATGTCGGTGCCAGCCGTCGAATCTTCATCGTAGTTGAGATCGACCAGAGGTGAATCTCCCTGCAAGCCGACGCTGATCGCCGAGATGTATTGCACCAAGGGATTTTCACGCAGTTCGCTTACGGCGCGCAGTTTTTGAATTGCAAGTGCCAAGGCGACAAAACCGCCAGTGATTGCAGCGGTTCGTGTCCCGCCATCGGCGACAATCACGTCACAATCGACGGTGATTTGTTTTTCGCCCATTTTTTTCAGGTCCACCGCGGCTCGAAGACTGCGGCCAATCAGCCGGGAGATTTCTTGCGAGCGACCTGCTGTTGCGATTTTTTCGCGTTTCATTCGGGTGTGGGTGGATCGTGGCAGCATGCCATATTCCGCGGTTACCCATCCCTGGCCCGTGCCTTTCAGCCACGGCGGAACTTGAGCTTCGTAGCTCGCGGTGCAGAGCACTCGGGTCCGGCCAAACTGGATCAGAGCGCTACCTTCGGCGTACTCTGAAACGGAGGGAGTGATTTGAATTTGGCGCAATTCGTTGGCAAGTCGTCCATCAGGTCTTTTCATGGCGCTAATCTAGGGGTCGGAATCGCTTCCAGGCAAGTCTTTTCAGTTCTGACCCAGCAGAGCACTGGGAACGAGCGCCCGTGGTGTGAGGATAAATTCTTTGAGTCCCAAATAAATTCTCTGTGCGAGCTCCGCTTGAAATTCGGGGGACTGCAGTTTTTCGGCTTCTTTGGCATTTGTCAGGAAACCCAATTCCACCAAAACCGCTGGGATCTTGGGCTTGTTGAGCACATAAAAGGGGGCTTGGCGGAGTGCTATTTGTCCGCTGGGCCACTGACGCATCAAAGTCACTCCCAGGCGATGGCTCTCCAGCATCCTGTGCTGGCGCCGCAAATCGGCGACAATCGCCGCGGTGTCATTGCCGGCCGGCTGTTCGGACTCTTCATTGCGAAGCGTGCCTGACAGATCGTTTTCGGAAGCCGCTAAAAAAAGAGACTCCTCGTCGGGAGGCAGATTGTTTTGAAAGTAAATCTCGGTGCCGCGAGCGCGCTGATCTTGATTTGAATTCACATGCACACTCACGAAAAGGTCGGCCTTCGCAGCTGCTGCCGAAAGCACTCGCTCGGGAAGGCTGACCGCCTTGTCTGAGTTCCGGCTGGACAGAACAACGAAGGCAGGATCTTTTTGCAGGATCACCACCAGTTTTTGGGCGACCTGGAGGACCAGATGGGACTCCTGTAGTTTTCCTCGGGTGGTTCCGGTGTCGACGCCACCATGTCCGGGATCGATCCAAATCCGGACAGCGCCCCACCCCGTGGAACTGAGAAAACCAATTAAAAAAAGGCCCCTGAGGACCAACCGGGTCAAAGCCCAAAGTTGCTGCAGCACAGTCTGAGTTTACAGGGGCCGGCGAAGATCAAGGG
>Ga0209067_10001499_pt1 | contig 14296 bp, 11 predicted proteins | sample ColStrG_CSR_2013_FD_187199 | JGI IMG/M metagenome (GOLD analysis project Ga0209067, IMG submission 187199) | Freshwater sediment microbial communities in response to fracking from Pennsylvania, USA - Cold Stream Run_MetaG_CSR_2013 (SPAdes)... | ecosystem: Environmental > Aquatic > Freshwater >... | reverse complement strand
GACGGCCCCACATGCCAGTTGAAGACCAGACACCCCATCAATATTGAGCTTCCCTAAGTCGACCACAGCCCCTGCACTGACGGTAATTAAACCGGCTGCCGGGCCTTTAATGGTTAGTCGGCCGCCCATAAAAATACTGACTACCAGCCCTCCGACCATGGCCGTAAGCACCCCCATGGCCGCCGGGAACCCACTGGCCTTGGCAATACCTAAGCTCAGCGGCATAGCTAATAAGAATACGAGGAATCCGGATAGGGCATCAGCACTCCAATTTTGCTTCAGCCCGTCCAATCCATCTTTAGGAATTTCAAGAGTTTTCATTTTTAATTTTTATGTTTTTACTATCAGTCAATCTCCACATTTTCTCCGAAACGCAAAGCGTCACGAAAAATTTCCTCCGGCTTGACCGGTTTGGTCCGGACTTAATTTGCGATGGCATTAGGCCACGCAATCAATTCTAGTATAATGATCAGATCAGAAAAGTACTATTCAACAAGAATAGCCTGGACTTGGGTGTCAGACGTTCGTAGGTATGCTGAACGTAAACCAGGGAGGAGAAGGTCGTCTCAATTTGAAGATAAAGAACAGAGACTAACTCAAAATCAAAAAGTACCGTAAACTCTTTATGGCCTTCACCGCTCTCTTCACTTGCATCGATTTCTTCCGCAAATAAACATAAGAGTTGATTTTGAATGGCATTGGCATTTACAAATTCTGTTCCTTGATTTTTAAGTGTCGTTGATTCTTCTGTTAGAAGCAGCGGGGTAAGCAACTCAAAAGAAAAAACCAGAAGGGCAAAAAGTTTCAAAACTTGTGTTGTTTGTAGTAGCATTTAACCTCTGTGAACCGTAAAGGTTGTAAGATTTCGGTTACAATTCAAATTTTTACCCGAACGGAGAATAGGTGTTGTGAGTTGTGATCGATGTAACGTGAACGCAATCGATTTAATTGACGATGAGGTTCGTTTTACTTTTTTCTATTTCGGATCATTTCCAACACGCCATTAACAAAAGTGAGAGGGTGAGGAGGGTTTCCAGGCACATAAAGATCGACGGGGTACTTGTCGAGGAAACTGCGGTTGATGGCTCCACTGCCGGCAAAGATTCCACCGCTGATCGCATCGGTACCGACGAGAATAATCAATTTTGGGGAGGGGACAGCATCATAACATATTTGTGTTGGTAAGGCCATGTTTTCAGAAATCGGACCGGTGATGACAATGCCATCGCAATGTCGTGGTGAAGCTAAGAATTCAATGCCAAACCGTCCCATATCAAAATTAGGATTGCCGCAAGCGTTGAGCTCTGCCTCATCGGCATTGGAGCCGGCCGCCGAAATTTCTCTCAGTTTTAAGGAGCGCCCAAACAAAGAGCTAATCTCCGCGCGTATCCTATTCTCATCCAGTAGGATTGGATGGGATTCCCCTTCTTTGACGACCAATCGGTCACGCACATTGGTAGCCATCTTGTAGTCGGTGGTAAACTTTATTTTTTTGGGAAAAGCGAATGCGCATTCCCCGCACATCACGCACTTGCCCATGTCAATGCTCACCGGGCCTTTCGTAATGGCCTGGGTAGGGCAAAGTGCCATGAGCGCCTCTTCGTCAATGGTTTCTAAAGAAATTTCTGGCCTCCCTTTAAAGGGGCCCGGCAACTGCGGCTTGGAAACATCAGGGATGAATTGTTTGCCTAACCGATTTAGAATTTTAACGTCTTCTAGCAGCATGACTCCTTAAATTAGTAATTCACGTTCCTTTTTAACAGACTAATGAGGCAATACCAATATCGCCCTATTAATTAAATCAATAATAAATTCGGGTCTCATCACGCCAACCACCAGCACGGTGCCAATTAAAAACAATGGTGGGACCGACTCCAGCGGATTTACTTTAGCAATAATTTTAGCGTTTGGATTGTCAATGAAGATGAGGGTAAAAAAATTTCTCACCATGGCATACACAAAAAAGCAAAGCAAAAACATGACTATGAATACGATCCACCATTCACCGGAAATCATCAATGATTTGAAAAGCATAAACTCGGTCATAAAAAGACCGGAGGGTGGAAAAGCAACAATGGCAAGAAGGCCAGCCAGCAGGGTGATACTTCCGATAGGGCTTATTTTAAAATAACCACCGCACTGTTCCATAATCTTGCTGCTAAAAACACGGTGCACTTGCCCGATCTCAAAAAATAATCCAGCTTTCGCAAATGCGTGAATGGTAAGATGAAGGATGGCAACCAGGTATCCTGTGACGCCGGTGGAAAAGGCAACTAAGATAAGGCCGGCATGCTCCATGCTGGAGTAGGCCAGCATCCGCTTGTAGTTGTTTGTTTTTAAAATAAAGACGGCCGCCAAAAATAAACTAAGCACGCCGGTGAACAACAATAGATTGTTCATCCACGGTAGGATGGAGGTGTGGCTGTAAATTTGATAAAAGCGATAGATCGCCATAAAACCAACGCTCATTAACGGGCCCGAGAACATCGCACCGATCGGGGAAGGGGAACTGTCTTTTGCATCAATGTCAATGGTAAATAGGGGAACAACGCCCATCTTCACACTAAAACCCGTCAGGACAAAAATAAAGGAAGTCTTTATCCAGCCGATATTCATCAACGGAGCCGCGGCAATCAGACTGCCAATGTCGTTGGGCGTATTATGAGCGGCAATGCTCAAAAACATAATCCCGGCGAATCCAAGGGTAACCCCAATGGAACTGACAAACAAATACTTCCAGGTTGCTTCCAGTGCTAGCCGATCACGATCATGATAAATTAAAGCCGCCCCACTTAACGTCGAGGCTTCCAGAAAGGCCCATAGCAAACCGATATGGGTAGAGAGAAACACACCCGAGATGGCTGTTACGAAAATGACAAATGAACCATTGTGAATCGCAATCGCCCTTACCCCTTGGTTTCGCTTTTGTGCATAGATGATATAGTGAATCGTAGAGAAAAAAGTAATGATTAGCGTAACGAATAAAAATAAAACACCTAATGCATCAGCATGAAGAAGGCCTTCTACGGGTTGATCAAGCAATAGCCACTCCTTGACACAAAGCCATCCAAGAAGTCCGATATAAATGAAAACAAGGGCATGGCTAATGACGGTCACCCGTGCGATAAACAAGGTGACAATTAAAATTATTGAAATGATAAAATAGATCTCGGTCATTTCACTAGTCTTTTAATTCTTCCAGTTGGTCTACATCCAAGGTGCTGAAAGCCTCCAGTCGGTCAATAAAAATCCCCAGGATAAGTACCGAAGAAAACACATCCAATAATACCGCCAAGTTCACCAGCAAAGGCATTTCATTGCCGATCGCCAGCGATAAAAGAAAAATTCCGTTTTCAATGGTGAGGTATCCCATCATGTGCGTGAACACCTGTTTATGGACAATGATCAGGTAAAGCCCAGTAAAGATGGCGGCGATGGCACCGGTAAAATACTTTACCTGGATCTGCTGGTCGTGCAATAAATAAGAAAGCAAAAAACTAAAGAAGATGATAGCCGAAACAACCGTTAATGATATATACCCCGGCACGACCAGGGCGACCGAACGATCGCCCCCTTTTTTGATCAAAAGCCGATGGATAAAGTAGGGAAGCACGATCACCTTGATCACCAGCGTCTCCATCAGGATCAGGATCAAGTGCCATACATCGAGACTTTCCAATTCAACGTAGGTGATGAAGAACAATAAAAGCCCTTGCACCGCAATCAGGGAGTTATAGGTTTTCATTCGCTCGGCAACAGCAAGGTAGATGAGGGTAACGCCAAAGGCGATTACAAGCAAGCTGATCATATGAGTTTATTGGTTATGATAAGAGCGACCAAAAATGCAATGGCGGCAATCGAGGAAAGGGTTAAAATGAATTGCGGATTCTTCTCCATCTTGGAACGGGCGCGAAAGGATTCCATTAACCCAACAATGACGGCAAAAACAAAAATGACACCAATGAAGATGAGCGCCCGGATCCACAAGGACTGGTGTTCTGGTAAAATAAAATTGGCGATCAAGGCCCCAAAAATTCCAAACTTGAAGGCATTCCCCAGTTGAATTAATCCCAAATCAAATCCACTGTTGTCCAGTACAATGACTTCATGGATCATGGTCAGTTCAAGATGCGTTTTCGGATCATCTACCGGTAATCGACTATTTTCAATCATGGCAATTTGAATCAGGATGTAGCAGGCCAATAAGGACAACACCAAGTAGGTGCTCGAGTTCAGATGCCAGTGCGCAAAGATTCCATAAAAAGAATCGTATCCTGCCATCATGGCGAAGGTGCCGAACAGAACGACAAAGGCGGGTTCCACTAACATGGAATAGAGTGCTTCACGATTGGCACCCATTCCTTCAAATCCGCTTCCGGCGTCCAAGGCGTTTATGATTAGAAAAAATTTCCCCAAGCCAAGCAAATAGACAAACAAGAATAAGTCACCCTGGAAGGATAGGAGCCCTGCCGTATCACCGAAGGGGACAAACGAAACGCAAAATAAAATCGTGGCAAAATAGAGGAGCGGCGCAATTTGAAAGATGACGCTGGTGGTGGTGCTGTAAACATTTCCTTTACGCAGCAGCCGATAGATGTCAAAGAGTGGCTGCACCAGGCCCGGGCCTTTGCGTCCGCTGACCATGGCTTTCACTTTGCCGATGATGCCGGGGAACAGAAGTGATGTGAGCAGTATCAGGGTTGCCGGGATCATAGCACATTAAAAATGGTTAAGAGCGCAACGATGAGGATGAAACCCAAGCCGTAGAGAATGTAATGCTGAATTTTTCCACTTCGTAAAAAAGTAAACTTAAGCATGACGGTCAGTAAAAGCTTGGACGGATTTAAAATTAGAATTTTCTCAAGTTCATCCTCCTGATGTGTTTCGTATTTCCTTTTTTCAGAGGGAAAAATGTCTTCCGCCTCGATGGGATGATAATGGGTTTTCATCCCGGAAAGGGACATGGAAAGATTTTTGAGATTATCAGCAAAGGTGGTGGAGGTGTATTGATGCGCTGGTGTTAAACCGGAATAGCCACAACCCCATGTTGGGCCCGTTGTGATGACCACCCTTCTTTGCTGGAAGGCGCGCCAGACTAATAACATCACGAAAAGAAGAATGAATAGCCCCAGGGCCAGGCTCAATGGCTGAAGTACAGGACCAATCATATTGATTGGAGCCACGGCGCCGGCCGGCAAATAAAGGGTGGCGATCCCTTCAATGTATGGCATAAAAGAGAAAGAGCCAATCCCAATTGCAATAATTGGAACGGCAATCAGAAATTTAGGAAGGAGCATGGATGAACTTACCTCATGGGCGTGATTTGTTTTGTTTGTCCTGGCCGCGCCGAGAAAGACGATGCCAAAGGCTTTGGTAAAACAAAACACAGCCAATCCCCCCGTAACGGTGAGTCCGATAATTCCACCCAGAAACAAAAGGGAAATAAAAATATTTTTGTCCAGGCCCGAGAAGAACCCTTTATAAATTAAAAATTCGGAGATGAATCCATTAAAAGGGGGCAGACCACAAATGGCTACGGATGCCAATAAGAATAGCATCGAGGTGGTGGGCATTTTCTTAATTAAGCCTCCTAATTCATTGACGTCTCTGGTGTGGCATTGATTGTATACAGAACCGGCGCAATAAAACAGCAAGGACTTGAAAAGGCTGTGGTTGAGCACATGCAAGATCGCCCCGCTAAAACCGAGCAAACAGATCACCGGGTTGCCCAGCGCTTTTCCGATCAGACCCGTGCCGATCCCGATTCCGATGATGCCAATGTTTTCAATGCTGTGATAGGCCAGCATTTTTTTTAGATCATGTTGGAAGATGGCAAAGAAGACACCGAAAACAGAAGAGATGAGAGAAACGATTAAAACGATGGTGCCGATTTCCATTAGGCTTTCGTTGAGGAAGCTTACCACACGCAGGATTCCATAGATGCCCATCTTAATCATGGTACCCGACATGATTCCTGAAATATGCGACGGGGCGGCCGGGTGAGCGTGAGGAAGCCAGCTATGCAGCGGAATGAAACCGGCTTTAATGCCAAACCCGGCAAAGAAAAGTAGAAACATGGGGATAGACGGATAAGTCTTAAAATAGATGGCCAGCCCATCAAACCCCGAAATGCCCGTCTTTGCTTCTACCAGAGCGAATGCTGCCAGCACGAAGAACAGGGCGACGTGCATTTGAATGAGGTAGTAAATACCGGTATTGAGAATTTCTTTTTTTTCACTTTCAAAGATCACCAGCATGAATGAAGAGAGTGACATGATCTCCCAAGCCACTAAAAAGGGAAGTCCTTCCTGTAAGGTGACGACCAAGGTCATGGCGATCTGTAACCAAAGAAGAAAAAAATAATGGAGCGAAAAGTCCTGGCTTCTCTTGGAGGCCTCATACATTTTCATGTAACCCCGGCTGAAAAGGATACTGGTGAGTGTTCCGAAGTTGATAATGACCAAAAAGAAGGCGCTCAGTTTATCGATCACCAGGACTGAGTTGTGGAACCAGAACGGCATGGAAAGAGGCTGCTTTACCTCCTGGCCAGTAAAACTTTCTATCGCCCAGGTGGTGGTAATGAAAGCCAGTCCAACAGAGAGCAGAAGGCACAATGGCTGCTTCCAACGTACCGGCACAAAATAAACCAACAGCGTCAGCACGGTAAGCCCTTCAAAAATATGGACCGCATTCATGGGGTGTGTAATTTATAAGTCATGACCGCAATAGCTCAGGTTATAACTTTTGTTGTTGATGGGGAAATCAGAAATCTCCAGATCCCGTAGTGACAAGGCCAGCGCAAACCAGTTATGCACAGAGGGATCTTTTATTTTATAATGAATCACGTTCCCCTCGCTGTCGGTGATAGCACAATGGCAGATTTCACCCCGCCAACCTTCTACGAGGGAAACGCCTAAGGAATCGGGTTCGAATCGCAACTCTTTTTCTGATTTGGGTTTGGGTGTCTGTTCCGATACGCCTTTAAGTTTAGCAACCAGGTCGCGGATATAGTCAATCGAATTTTGGATTTCAAGTTTTCTTAAGTAGGCCCGGGCCCAAACATCACCCGTCTGGAGCGTCTCCGAGGGGATGGTGTAGTATTTAAAGGCAGCGAAGGGATGAGAGGTTCGGATATCTCGTTCTATTCCCGCCATTCGAGCGGTCATCCCGACGGCTCCAATCAGTTCCATTTGCTTGGGTGATACTTTCCCGATTCCTTCAAATCGACTCAAGGCAGAAGGTAAGGAAAACAAGCGTGCACACATTGGCGTGAAGCTTTCCTCAAACTTATTCAAGAAACTCAACAGTTTGTGGGCAAGCTCTTCGGTGAAGGGATAATGACTTCCGCCGACCCGAATGAGGCCTTTACCAAATCGATTCCCACACCAGGTTTGGGTGTAGTTGATCGCCGGGGTACGTAACGTTCCAAATACGGAAGCGGCCAATTGGTAGGCCGTGCCGATGTTCATATTCCCCAAATCACCGACATGCACCGCGATTCGTTCCAGCTCCAAGGCGATGGCCCGTTCCAGCTCCAATCGCAGGTTCACTTTGGTATCAGAAAGGGACTCTATCAAACTGGCAAAACTCAGGGCGTGGCCAATGGTGGTGTCGGCGGCGATGGATTCGGACAGAACTGTTCGCTGAATCAACGATGTTTTGTTGAGGAATAAATCTTCGATGCCTCGATGTTGCCATCCTAATTGTATTTCCAGATGAAGAACCTTCTCGCCATTGCAAAGAAACCGGAAATGACCGGGCTCAATTACCCCGGCATGAATAGGGCCTACGCCCACCTGGTGTAATTCCTGGCTTTCAATTTGATAAAAGGGATAATTGGTAATCACTTTGTTTTTATCAGCGCGATTGAAGGGGAAACGCACTGGCTTTAGCCAGGGGTGATCAATGAAGGTGACATCAAAGTTTTCATGGATTTCCCTCTCGAAGATGTGAAGCGCAAAGAAATCTTTTGAAAGGGAGGGGAGTTCTTTTTTTTGAGCGGCTGCTAGTTCATGGGACACCACGGCTATTGTTCCGCTCTTGTCACTGGCGATGCAGGCTATAAATTTTAAATTTTTGCCGCTGGGGTAGGCGTAATAGTTTACACAATGATTTTCGGGTTGCGTCAAAAGTGAGGCGATGACACGTTGGAATTGTTCATAAGTAAGAACGGGCACATTTCGCAATGCTACTGATTCCTGATTTTTGATTGTTGCGTATTCTTTTTTTGTTTCTGATAAGCTCATGAAAAAAGGAAAAATGTACCCAACCGTTTAAATTTACTAAAATTTTGTTAAGCACCTCAATCGTTTTATTTGGGCAAAGCGCACTCGACGTCCTTGGATCACGGAGAGGCTATAGTTTTATGACCGTCAGGGTACTCAGAAAACGATGAGGAGATCTCGTCATTTATTTTTCGGATAAATTTCTGATTTCCAACGGTTGAGCAATGAATCTCCGTAAATGTCTTGGATTTTTTTACATTTGTTCGCTCGTATGAGAATTCTAAAATCACTTAGTTCGGTCTTCTGCACCTTGCTTGCCATGGTCTTGTTCTCATTGACAATTTCGTTAACCATGGCCTCTCCTAAGGATAGTTCAAATGGCCTGGAGAATGCCATCTCTAAAAAGGGTGCCTCACCAACGAATTCTGCCAGCCAGCTGCCCTACGAGGAAAAGGAGACAGAAAAGGACGATGAATGGCAGGATAGTTTTTCGATGGTGTGTCTCCTTTCGGAGCCCATTTATTTCTTACCCACGATTGATCAGGATGGGTGGTGTGAAAAGGCGCTCAAGCCAATCGATCTGATCACCGACATCCCATTGTATTTATCCCAGCGGGTATTACTGATTTGATTGTTCCCGTTTTGCAGGTGCACGTTTTCTTCGTTTGGACCGCTGTCCGGCCTTAAACTATTTTTCAAAAGGATAATTTTAAACACTTGATGAAAATTCAAAACCCTTCTTTCAATGAACACGAGGTGCTTCATTTATTAAAGCACTATTTACCAGAGCAGGCTGCCCTTAAAGATTTTATTCACCAAAATACGTTGCAGGCATTTCAAAAGCTCAAGTTTCATAATGCATTAGTGATGGCGTCGGAAACTTTTGGCTATAAGGTTTGTCTGAAATTAGGCGAATACCGGGCCCTTTATCACGCCGGGCAAATTAAGGCGGAGATATTGGAAAATGTCCTTGCCAAGCGCCGAGGTGCCGAGGCCGTTAAGGAATGGAGGGAGAAATTACTCCGTAAAAAATATGAAGCGCCGGGGTTGCCTCGCATCGGAAAGTTGCGGGCCAACTGGAAACTTCATTACCGAATGGATATGGATTCATTGGTGCAGCCGATTCTATTCCGTATCCTGTGCAGTTATTTGGATCAGGGAATTTCCATCTGGGCATTTCCAGCCCGTGAAAAAGGGTTTTTGAATGCCCTGAAAGAAATCGAAAAATTCAGTGCGTCCAGTTTCTTTCGCAGCAGACGAACAAAGAATTTGTTGTTCTCAAAGCAATGCAACATCCCCAATTTAATGAAAATGCTGATTGGGGACGAGTCATTATTTGGGCAATACCTTTTCGACCAGCAGTTTGCCCACATGGGTTGGTCAGGGATGGTCGCCGTGGTGGAGACAAATCCCTCCACTTTGCTGGATACGAGAATAATCTCATTGCATGACCTGATCACTTTTGAGTTATTGCTCGAGATTGATGCCATGGATTTTCATTTTGGTGAAGGTAAATGGGCGCCATTGGCAAGCCGACTCACCGACAAGCCGATTGATTTGTTTGATGAAGTACAAGAAACCGAATTGCATCAGGTACTCTCCATATGGCAGGATGCCTACGAGTGGTCTTACTATGATCAAGTATTGGCCGGCGTGAAATATGTACCTAAAAATGAAAACCAACGATTAGCCAATTCCAAAACATTTCAATCTTTGTTTTGCATTGATGATCGTGAAGATTCGCTGCGACGGCACCTGGAGAAATTGGATCCAAGGTGTGAGACTTTTGCTACACCCGGGTTTTTCAGCATGGAGTTTTTCTATCAACCCGAAGATGGAAAATTTAACACCAAGGTTTGCCCCGCGCCGGTAACACCAAAGTATTTAATAAAAGGATTCAACAGCCAGGCGAAGCGTGAACAGGATATTCATTTTTCCAAGCACGCCACCTCATTTTATTCGGGATGGTTATTTTCGCAAACCCTTGGATTTTGGTCCGCGCTAAAATTGTTTATCAATATTTTCAGGCCCTCCAGTGGGCCTGCCACGGCGCTGTCATTCCAGCACATGGATCGGTTTTCAGAACTCACCATCGAAAATAAGAATCCAGACGATAAAGAGAATGGTTTGCAGATTGGATTTACGGTGCCCGAGATGGCGCAGCGACTGGAAGGGATGTTGATGAGTATCGGGTTGATCAATGATTTTGCACCCGTTGTTTATTTTGTTGGTCATGGGGCAAGCAGCGTGAATAATCCGCACTACGCGGCCTACGACTGCGGCGCTTGTTCCGGCCGACCTGGGTCGGTGAATGCGCGCGTAGCCTGTTATATGGCCAACCATCCGGAAGTACGAGCCATTCTCAAGACAAAGGGAATTGATATTCCGGCCTCCACACAATTTGTTGGCGGGTTGCATGACACCACGCGCGATGATATTGTCTTTTTTGACGAAGATTCGCTCACGGAAGCGAACAAAGTGCAGCACCGAAAGAACGAAAAAATATTTTTACAAGCCCTTGACATCAATGCAAAAGAAAGGTCGAGAAGGTTTCTGTCGGTGGATACCCACAAAAGTGCTGAAAAAGTTCACGACGATGTTCGCCTTAGGTCGGTTTCGCTTTTTGAACCTCGTCCTGAATTGAATCATGCAACGAATGCCCTTTGTATTGTGGCTCGCCGATCGTTATCAAAGAATTTATTTCTCGACAGAAGGGCATTTCATAATTCTTATAATTATAAGATCGACCCAGAAGGAAAATATTTATTAAACATTCTTCGGCCGGCTGCGCCTGTATGTGGTGGCATTAATTTAGAATATTTTTTCTCACGGGTAGACAATCAAAAGTTAGGTGCGGGCACCAAGCTGCCGCACAATGTGATGGGACTGTTTGGTGTGGCCAACGGCATCGATGGCGATTTGCGTCCCGGACTGCCAAGTCAGATGATCGAAGTACATGACCCGGTTCGCTTGTTGATGATCGTTGAACATTTTCCCAATGTTGTTCTGGAAACCATTCAACGATCGCCGGAGACCTATGAATGGTTTATTAACGAGTGGGTGCATTTAGTGGCGGTAAACCCTGAAACGTATGAGCTTTCCGTATTTCAGGAAGGCCAATTCTACCCCTATCAACCCCTGACTGGTAAATTGGAGACGATGAAGGATGAGCTCTCGTTGTTTGAGTCCACGCACGAAAATTTACCGGTTTACGAAATTTCATAAGACCCCTCACCCTATGACCATGACGTTGTTGCTTCAGCTTTTTATTTTGATCCCCTTGACGGGATTTGTCATTAGCCTTTTAATTCCGGAAAAAAATGAGGATTTGCTTTCCACCGTTTCCTTCGGGATGGTGGGTTTAAACCTAAGTGTCATTTCGCTATTTCTGGTATACTGGTTATTTCAGGGATACCCGATCCTCAATCACGAGTACATCACCTTATACCAAACAGGCGATTATAATTTTTTCATCGATTTCTATTTTGATAAAATCACGGCTGTCTATCTACTAGTGGGAGCCCTGCTCACTTTTTTAGTGACGATTTACAGCCGTTATTATTTGCACCGTGAAACGGGTTACAAACGCTTTTTCAATACCATCCTATTCTTTTACCTGGGTTACAATGTGATTGTACTGTCAGGAAATCTGGAGACCTTATTTATCGGATGGGAGATACTCGGAATTTCTTCCTTTCTGCTGATTTCATTTTATAAGCATCGCTATTTGCCGGTAAAGAATGCCGTAAAAGTATTCTCCATTTACCGCGTTGCCGATGTGGGTTTGATCCTGGCCATGTGGATGAGCCACCACTTGTGGCACGAGAATATTACTTTTTTAAAATTGAATAATCTCGAGTTAGTGCATTCCCAGCTACAAACGCACTCCTTAATAGGCGTATTCATTTCTTTAATGTTTCTGTTGTCGGCCGCTGCCAAATCCGCTCAGCTTCCATTTTCTTCGTGGCTTCCGCGAGCCATGGAAGGACCCACCCCGTCGAGTGCCATTTTCTACGGATCTTTGGCGGTTCACCTAGGTGTTTTCCTGATGCTGCGCACCTATCCGTTTTGGGAGGAACAGACCTCTGTTCGTATTCTCATTGCTGCCATGGGTTTGCTGACGGCGATCATTACTACCGGCATCGGGCGCGTTCAGTCTTCTGTGAAAAGTCAGATTGCGTATGCGTCCACAGCACAAATTGGATTAATATTTATTGAAATTGCCGCGGGTTTTGAAAACTTCGCGTTATTCCATTTTGCTGGCAACGCCTTTTTAAGGACCTATCAGTTACTGGTTTCTCCTTCCGTGGTGAGTTATCTTATCCGTGAGCAATTTTACAATTATTCTCCGCGCGACCGTTCCATTGAAGTTACCTACCCTAAGTCGTTGGAGTATACCTTGTATATTCTTTGTGTTAAGGAGTGGAACCTTGATTCCATGATGTATCAGTATCTGTGGAACCCGCTGAAGTGGGTGGGTAGAAAGCTCAATTTCCTCACGTTGCGAGGGGTGGTCGTCTTTTTTATTCCAGCCTACTTGGTTGGACTACTTTGTTTTTTCTATCGCCATTCTTTTCCGGCCAGCGCAGCAGACTATTTACCGATTGTTTTTTCACTCATTGGACTAATCATGATACTGAAGTCTTTCACCGAGCGTCGGTGGGCCAGGAAGAGTTGGTTGCTCATTATCATGAACCACTTGTGGATTGCCCTGGCGATTTCATTTAATGAAGAATTTAAATATGGTCAGCCGGTTCTTTATTTAAGCGGCGTTATCGTGGCGGGCGTTATTGGATTTTTTACCTTGGTGAGGTTGCGAAAATTGGAAGGCAGTATAGGCTTGCATCAGTTCCACGGGTATTCTTATCAGCATCCCAAAATCGCTTTCGTATTCTTCCTTTGTTGTTTGGCCGCCACGGGATTTCCCATCACACCAACATTTATTGGAGAGGATTTGGTGTTTACCCATATACACGAAGATCAGATTTTACTGGCATTTATTACTTCGTTGAGCTTTATCCTCGACGGACTGGCCATAATTCGAATCTATGCCCGGGTTTTCCTTGGGCCTCATGTCAAATCAATTTTCGAGATGGCGTATCGTTCGTCCTGAGGAAAGTAGGGCATGATTTTAAGTCCTCCACGAAAACGGAGGACTTTTTATTTCTTATTGACCAGATAGTTGATGGCCATCGCATAACCTTCAAGGCCAAATCCGGTAATGAGGCCGGCACATTTTGAAGTGATCAAACTCTTATGTCGAAATTCCTCACGGGCATAAATGTTAGAAATATGGACTTCAACGACAGGCGTTTTAATTGCTCCGATGGCATCGTGAATGGCCACCGAGGTGTGGGTATAGGCGCCCGCATTCAATACGATGCCATCCAGGTCAAATCCAACTTTTTGTAGCTGATTAATGATTTCTCCTTCCACATTCGATTGAAAATAATCAAGCCCTGCCAGAGGGAAACGGCTCTTTAATTTTTTAAAATAATGTTCGAAGCTTTCTGCTCCGTAGGTTTCGGGTTCCCGTTTTCCAAGCAGGTTCAGATTCGGTCCGTTGATGATCTGTATATTCATGCGCGAATTTTTTCTTAAGGGCAATCGGGAAGGGCCGGCTCAAGAAGCTGTTTTTGAACGAACTTTTTGTATGGCCATCCTATCCGATATCGTAATTTGCAAGTTAATAGGATCAATTGATAAATACATTCTAATGTGAACTGGGATACAGCCATCAAGCAATTTGGTCAATACCTGAAGTTGGAGCGTTCCCTTTCTGAGAATTCCATCGAGGCTTATGTGCATGACGCGGAGAAGTTGAAACAGTATATGGAACTGTCCGCGGCCAAGACGAGTCCTCTGAAAACAACGTCAAAGGAGCTCCAAAAATTTATTCATTATCTCAATGAATTAGGAATGAGCGCACAGAGTCAGGCTCGCATTCTTTCAGGATTAAAAACATTTTTTAAATACTTAGTATACGAAGACTTGATTGAAAATAACCCGGCCGGATTATTGGAGGGCCCCAAGCTCGGACGCAAACTTCCCGACACCCTGGAGTACACCGA
>Ga0209067_10001497_pt1 | contig 14300 bp, 8 predicted proteins | sample ColStrG_CSR_2013_FD_187199 | JGI IMG/M metagenome (GOLD analysis project Ga0209067, IMG submission 187199) | Freshwater sediment microbial communities in response to fracking from Pennsylvania, USA - Cold Stream Run_MetaG_CSR_2013 (SPAdes)... | ecosystem: Environmental > Aquatic > Freshwater >... | reverse complement strand
GTGGATTCAAAATTATCGACCATCGCTTTTGTAAAAGGATATGATTTCCATTTACAGTCTAGCTCTCCAGCTATAGGAAAAGGAAATACCTCGATAGTACCTTTAAACGTAGTTCCTATCGATCCTAAATTTGGTGCTACTGAATTAACCCTTCCAGGGGCAGATATCGGAGCTTACCAAAGCAATGGTAAAGGAAACCAACACTAAGAATTAATTAATTAATTTTCAGGCCCTTGTATTGATTTACAAGGGCCTTTTTTATATATTGGATTCAAGATAAAAATTCAATAAAAAGGCATTTCTACCATGAAATTGAGGAATTTCTTAAAAGCCCTCCTAATCATCCTTGAAATTATTGGGATTTTTGCTTGTAACCGAGCGAATACCAATACTATAAGCGTTCCTCAACACCCCTGCAATTTGGCTCAAGTTCTTTGTGTAGTCGCCGGGAATAAGCTTAATGTAAATATATTGGATAAAACCACCGGTCAAAATCTGGTAATTGGAAATAATGCTAAAATTAAGTTCACCAGCATTGGCATCCAGTACTCAGACCGAGGAAAATTAGATTCAACCGGTTTTAATATTGATTCGGTAAACCATTATTTAACCACCTATATACCCTCCTATTCGATTTACTCGGGTACAGGAAACGATACCGTTTTTATTAGTGTACCGGGATATACAAAAGATCAGATTTTAATCAAATCGGTGTTTGTATCGGATGGATGTTGCGGTACTATGGTACCAACAGGGATTTTCTTGAATGGATCGGCACAATGTTCAAATTGCAACGGATTTACCCTAAACATTCTTAAATAAGATAAACCGGATTTTAATCCTTTTCGAGACTTGATTTATCTTTCAAAACCGATAACCCACCTTGTAGGTTTACTACTTTATTAAAGCCCTTCTGACCTAGAAAGTAGGCCACCTGAGGGCTTCTATGGCTTTGTGAACAATATACTAAAAGGGGCTTATTTTTATAAGGCAAAAGCTCGGACCACCTATTTTCCATTTCCTGGATCGGAATATTGATTGAATTTTTAATTCGACCCAAATGAGTGGTTTTTCCCTCAAATTCGTCCTTGGTTCGCACATCCAAAATAACGACATCCGGATGTTTTGAAAGAAACCATCTTAATTTCTGGGGCTTGATTTGAACGAAATTCATGGTTGATTTCTCAACCAGGGGCATATTGCAATGAGGGCATTTTCCCGGTTCAGAGTATTCCTTACCATCACATTCTGTACCACAGGGAAGACAATAATAGGAATGAAAAAATGATAGGGTATGAAAAAAAACTCTTTGAGAATAAAGAAAATTATGCGTTCCCATTCCCAAAATCAGAATGGAACTAAAAAGGATGATTTTGAAGGGTACTTTCATAAATTATTCTTTAATCTAATATAGGCTTTTAGGGAGGTTTTCCATCCTTTTACCTTCGATTTAAATAAAGGTTTCTAATATTTCTCAATAGGAATTAACACCCTGTATTTTACTTTATATGATTACTAAAAACCAGGTTTCCGTTCACAAAGGTTTTATAAACCTTTACTTTAGGAATATCTTTCCCAGCCACCTGCATAATATCCTGATCCAAAATAACCATATCGGCAAATTTTCCAGGTTCCAGGCTTCCTTTCTCATTTTCTTCGAAATTAGCCTTAGCGGCCCAAATGGTCATCCCTTTTAAGGTTTCGATTCGATTCAATGCATTCTCCATTTGAAAACCGCTTTCTGGCTTACCCGAAAAATCCTTACGGATTACAGCTGAATAAAAAGTATATAATGGATTTATATTTTCAACCGGAAAATCGGTACCCAAAGGAATCCATCCATTTTGATTCATAAGGCTTTTATAAGGATAAGCCGTTGAAATACGCGTACTCCCTAATCGATCTAAGGCCCAAAACATATCCGAGGTTGCATGGGTGGGCTGTACGGAAGGAATAATCGAAAAGTCCCCAAAATAATGCATATCCTCGGGCGATATTATTTGTGCATGCTCCAATCTCCATCGCCGATCATTTTTTCCTTTTAAAATCTTAGCATAAATTTTTAAAAGGGTTCTATTGGCGGAATCACCGATAGCATGGGTATTCATCTGAAAGCCTTTTTCATAGATTTTTTTAGCTCTTTCTTCAAAATGTTCGGGTTTACTTAATAGAAATCCCGACCACCCGGGCTTGTCTGAATAAGGCTGTAGTAGACAGGCACCCCGGGATCCCAATGCCCCATCGGCATAGAGTTTAAACGAGCGTACATTTAGGCCATCTGTTTTTATTCTTCCTTTTTGAAATATAAAATCATAGTTTTCAGGCGAATCCGAAAGCATAAAATAGATTCTCATTTTTAATTCACCTGATTTTTGAAGAGTCTGGATAGGCTCAATCAGGGTATAAGGTAGTCCTGGTTCATCAACCGTCGTTAGTCCTACCGAAAAGCAATGCGCCTGAGCCATCAATAAAGATTTTCGAATCGATTGAAAATCCTCCTTAGGCAGGATTTTATTAATAAGGGATTCGGCATTATCTACCAGGATCCCGGTTAAAACACCGTTCTGCGTTTCAATGAGTCCACCCGGAATGGTTTGTCCAGGCTTTATATGAGCGAGGTTTAAAGCCGTCTGATTGACTAAAAGGGCATGGCCATCAATTCGACCTAATGAAACCGGTCTATTGGGGAAAAGGGAATCTAATTTCCTCTTATTGGGAAATTCCTTTACGAGCCAATGATTTTGATCCCATCCCCTACCTATTAACCAGCCAGTGGCTTGCTTTTTTGAAAACACCTTCACCGAATCCAAAATTTCCTCCCACCCTTGGGTACCGACTAGATTTACCGTTTGGAGGCTTTTGCCATAACTATAAAAATGAGCATGAGCATCCACAAATCCGGGGTAAACCGCCTTTCCCCCTGCATCCAAACTGGAATCGGCCCGATAGATATTTTTTAGGGTATCATAATTACCGGTAGCGACAATTCGTCCCTTAGAAACTACCAGGGCATTTACCGTATTAAAATTAGAATCTACTGTATAAATCCGGGCATTATAAAGAATAAAATCAGCCTTTCGGCTTTTTGAATTACAGGAAAATAAAAACCAAATACTACAAAAAAGTAGAATATTTTTCATGAGGCTATTTAAATTACTTTAAAAATCATTTTTGGGTGTTGAAATTTAGTAAAATAAGTTTATTCGCCCTATTTTGGATTTTATCGAAAGGGTATATTCCTAAGGACCTTAGCTATAAGATTAAATTAATTCAGTATATTCAATTTTGGAAAAAATCTCGACCCAAAATCCCAATTCGAACATAAAAATTAAAGCCTTCTATGGTTTATTCCCTTCATCATTCTATTTTATATAGCGGCGATCAAATTTTTTATGATTATTCTATAAGTTTTGAGGGGCCTTATATAGTTTCTCTTTATCCCAGTTCGAAAGCCCATAAGCAAGCCCAGGATATAGATGTACAGGGTATGATACTCGCTCCCGGATTGATCGATTTACAGATTTATGGAGCGAAAGGAAAATTATTCAACAATACCCAGGATCAGGAAACTTTGAATTCCATCCATGAGCATAATTTGGAAAGAGGAACGACCCGATACATGGTTACCCTATCTACCTCCTCCCTGGAAACCATTTTCAAAGCGATTGATACCGTTCGAAAAGCCCTTGAAAAATCCAGTCCTGGATTATTGGGTCTACATTTGGAAGGTCCCTTTATCAATCCGGAAAAAAGAGGGGCTCATTTTGAAGAATGGGTATTGAAGCCTAAACTGGAATGGGTCAAACAAATTATGGAATATGGAAAGGGTGTGGTGAAAATGATGACCATCGCTCCTGAAAGATTTGAGCCGGAAGCCCTTCAATACCTGGCACAGACTGGAATTCTACTAAGTGCCGGTCATAGTAATGCCACCTATGAAGAAGCGGTTCATGGATTTAAATCCGGAATTGAGACCGTAACCCATTTATATAATGCCATGTCACCCTTAGGCAGCCGTGAACCTGGATTAGTTGGAGCCAGTTTGGATCAAGCGCATTTTGCCAGTATAATTCCTGATGGAATCCATGTAAGTTTTTCGAGTGTTCGAATTGCCAAGAGAATCATGGGCAATCGATTATTCTTAATAAGTGATTCGGTAACCGAGACCAAAGAGGGGCCTTATTTTTTCAAAAAAGGAGATAATTGCTTTATAAATGAAAAAGGGACCTTATCGGGCTCTGCAATAGGCTTAATCCAGGGAGTGGAAAATTGTGTTAAAAAAGTGGGTATTTCATTGGCCGAATCCATCCGAATGGCTTCAGCCTATCCGGCAAAGGTCCTTTCAAACCCAAAAATAACAGGGATTTTAAAGCCAGGTTCACTAGCCGATTTTATTGTTTTTGATTCTCAATATAAAATCCAGCATGTATTTTATGAGGGCCAAGCCTTCAAATTACCTCAATCAATTGTCTAACTTTTTTGATACCCAAATTAATCTAACCCGTCTTTTCCTATTTTGTAGAAACCTTTAATAAAAAACAGAAATCCAAATAAAAATTATGCATCTCAAACAATCCTTATTAAAAATTTCCCTCGTTCTACTGCCTTTCTGCAGTTTTGCACAGCAAAAACCCGTGAATGTCAGTATAACACCGAATTCACCCACCAATGGCCCCTCCGAACGTAAGTCGGAAATCAAGGCTTTTGGGGATATTATTACATCCAAAGCGATTTCCCGAAAAGGTTTGTTCACGGTACATAAAGTAGAGGATAAATATTATTTTGAAATTCCGGATTCCATATTTGGTCGTGAAATTTTAGTGGTTACCCGCTATAGTAAAACCCCTGCCGGAGGTAATTATGGTGGTGAAGAAGTAAACCAACAAACCATTCGTTGGGAAAGAGGTCTTCAGAAAAATGTACTTCTAAGGGTTGAAACTATAGTGAATATGGCAACCGATTCTACAGGCCCTATGGCCAAAGCGGTCAAAAATTCGAATCTCGACCCTATTGCTGCAGCCTTTGATATTAAAGCCTTTGGTAAGGATACCACCTCGGTATTGATCGAGGTAACCGATTTCTTTAAAGGGGATAATCAGGCCGTAAGTCTAGATCCTTCTATTAAAAGACGATATAATTTATCGGGCCTGGCTTCCGATCGCTCCTATATTAAATCCATTAAAACCTTTCCGATAAACACCGAAATTTCAACCGTAAAAACCTTTATATCGAATCCCCCCCCTCCGGGGCCTACCCTAAGTCCATTTCCCTCGGTTACCCTACCCGCTGCTCAGGAAGTAGGGGCCGTTACTATGGAATTGAATAATTCCTTTATTCTACTTCCGAAGATTCCTATGCGTAAGCGTATTTTCGACCCTAGGGTTGGATTTTTTTCCAGTAGCTATACCATTTATGGGGATAATCAGCAAAGAGTTGAAACCTCCGAATTCATTCATCATTATCGTTTAGAACCCAAAACCGAAGATATTGAGAAATGGAAAAGGGGAGAACTTGTTGAGCCTAAAAAGCAAATTGTTTATTATATCGATCCAGCCACTCCTAAAAAATGGAGACCTTATTTAATCGCCGGAATCAATGATTGGCAAAAAGCCTTTGAAAAAGCTGGATTTAAAAATGCGATTATTGGCAAGGAATGGCCTGAAAATGATCCAACCATGAGTTTGGAGGATGCCCGCTTTTGTGTTTTACGATATTTTGCCTCCGATATAGAAAATGCCTATGGCCCCAATGTAGCCGATCCAAGAAGTGGGGAAATCCTGGAGAGCCATATTGGCTGGTACCATAATGTGATGAAACTGGTTCACGACTGGTATTTCATTCAAACCGCGGCCGTTGATTCTCGGGCACGTAAAATGAAATTTGATGATGAATTAATGGGTGATTTGATCCGATTTGTTTCCTCCCATGAAGTTGGTCATACCCTTGGATTACGACATAATATGGGTAGCAGCAGTAAAACCCCGGTTGAACTTTTACGAAATAAAGCCTGGGTAGAAGCCAATGGCCATACCGCCTCCATTATGGATTATGCCCGCTTCAATTATGTGGCTCAACCAGAGGATAATATATCCGAAAAAGGGCTTTACCCTAGAATTGGAATTTATGATAAATGGGCTATCCAATGGGGTTATAAACCCATTTTAGATACCAAGGATGAAATGGAGGATAAATTAATCCTTAGTAAATGGGCATCCGATAGTTTAAAAGCCAATCCGCGTTTATGGTTTGGAGGAGAGGGAAGAAACAACGATCCTCGTGCACAAACGGAAGATTTAGGGGATAATAGCATGAAAGCAAGCGAATATGGAATTAAAAACCTAAAGCGAATTCTACCTAATTTACCGGTTTGGACCCATGAAGAAGCCGATAAATATGAAAACCTGAATGAAATGTATAGTCAGCTGGTCATTCAGTTTGGTCGGTATATGGGTCATGTTACCAAAAATATAGGAGGGGTGAATGAGACCTTTAAAAGTGTGGAAGATGCCGGAAAAGTTTACGAAGCAACCCCTGTTTCCACCCAAAAAGAGGCGCTTAATTTCTTAAACAACCAACTATTCACTACCCCAACCTGGTTATTAAACCAAGATATTTTAGATCGCACCTCTGATCCATCCGGTGCCAGTCAATTATCCAATATCCAAACCCAGGTAATCAATAGTTTATTATCGAATGCCCGATTGTATCGAATGACCACGAGTACCTCTCGTTATGGAGCCTCTAAAACCTATACCGTTGAAGCCCTGGTTTCCGATCTTAGATCAGACTTATTCAGCGAATTACGAACTAAAGGTTCAATCGATATTTACCGGAGAAACCTTCAAAAATCCTATGTAGAGGCTTTATTAAACCTATTAAAACCGGCAATTCCTTCTGGCTTTAATGCTGGATTTGGTGGTCAGCCTCCCATCCCGGATTTAAAAAACACCGATATCCCTTCCGTGGTTAAAGGCAGTTTGAATGATTTAAAAAACGAATTATCTCTGGCACTTTCCGGCGCACAGGATAAAATCACCAAATACCATATCCAGGACCTAATCCTTAGAATAAAAGCGGCTTTGGATCCAAAATCCTAAGTTTAAAAGCTCAATAAAAAAGGGGCTGACTCATATTTTTGAGACAGCCCCTTTTTTATTCCTAATGTTTAATCCATATCCTCCATTCCAATCGGGGCTCCAGGTGGCATGGCCTCATGCTCTGTGGTCGGATTGGCCTTTTCAGGTGATTTTATTCTTTCAAGGGCTAAATGTATATGAGCTTGATAGGTTGGATCCAGATTTACAGAATGTAAAGCCAGGTTCTTGATTTCCTCAATACCTTTTTGCAAATAGGAACGGGTAATAAACGATGAATTTTTATCGACCGAAGTGGATAATAAATAGGTTAATACAATTTGTTCATTTTGTAACTGAATCAATTGTTTAAAACCGGTTTCTCTAGGGGCCTTCCAGGTTCTTTGGATAATTTTATCGATAAGTTCAGACAATCCCAATCCCTGATTATAGGTTTTATATTGAGCCATTCGGTTTAATCGTTCGGTATTGAATAAAAAGGAAAACGCAAAATCGGATGCGGTTTCAGCAGCAGCGAGTGGATCAAAGGCTAAGCCGGTTCTCCGCGTAAATAATTCTCTATGATAATCATATCCGGCGGGTCTGGGAGGTATTAATTTTATGATTTCAGGTTTTAGGGCCAAAAAATCAGGCTCAACACAATCCAATGCCGCATTTAAGGCTCTTAATTGATCCTTTTCGGGAATAGGCCGGGTGATAGTTTGTCCATCCCCCCTTTGAGCATAGGTATAATACATCCCCCCTACCATCTTGGTAACGGCCTCCAATTGATAACGATGAAATAAATAGGTAGGTACCAAAACATCCTCCAACATAGCCATAGGGGTGCCCATAGGGATGTTTTTCTCCCCAAACTGACCTAAAATTTTATTTCGAACCTTTATTACCTCCTGTAATTCATTTACAGCATCTACCCCATTATCCCATAAATGGGCTTGAGGGTGCAAACCACCGGCTGCTCGGGCATCCCGATCAGAAATAAATTGATATCCCTGAGCGCTGGCATCCGTCATAATTTTATTTAAGGCAGTTTTTTCATCGGTTCCGGAACTAAAATCTCTATACCCCCAATTAATAGATATTTTATCCCATTCCCCTATACCGGAAGCATAGGCATTCGATAAATCAATTTCCCCCTTATTATCCAGTCGTACCAAAGGTGGAGGATAATCCATAACACTTGCTCTATTATTTACACTGGATGCATAATTATGCATTAGGCCCAAGGTATGTCCAATCTCGTGGGCTGCCAGCTGGCTTAACCGGTTCAAAGCCATTTCCAACATTCTATCCTTTCCTTGAATATTCGGGCTAAACGGGGCCAAAAGTCCTTCGGCAATTAAATAATCCTGTCGTACTCTCAGGGATCCCAAACTCACATTACCTTTTATTATTTCACCGGTTCTAGGATCAACAATGGCTTCTCCATAACTCCAACCCCGAGTGGAACGATGCACCCAGTTTACCATATTATATTGAATATCCATCGGGTCGGCACCTTCAGGTAAAACTTTGAGCTGAAATGCGTTTTTAAAACCCGCAGCCTCAAAAGCCTTGTTCCACCAATTGCCACCTTTTAACAGGGCCGATCGAATCGGTTCTGGGGTTCCATTATCCAAATAATAAATTATCGGTTTAATAGGCTCAGAAAGGGCTGAGTCAGGGAATTTTTTTTGTAATCGATGCCGAATGGCATAATATTTTCGAATTGGCTCAGAAACGGGGCTTCCATAATCCATAAAGGAAATGGGGATAAAGCTAGATCGGGAATCAAAAATGCGAGGACTATAATTCCGATCGGGAAGCTCAACAAAGGAATGATGAATACGAAGGCTAATGGCTTCCGTAGAAGGACTAACCGAACTCACCCATTCGCCCACTTTCCCATCCTCATTGGTCCAGGTCAAGATCGTTTCAATTTCCGTATTCTTCCTGAAATTTTTGGTCCCTGCCAAATAAATGGCCGATCGGGAAGGGGAAAGGGTATATCGACCTTGGTTTTGCCTCGCGATTCGATTAGCCACCTGCATGGCATCCCGTAAAAGAAAATCGGTTGCATCAAAGAAAATTTTGGAACCACTTTCTGCACTAATAGTAAAACCCCAAATAGTCGATTGGGCAAAAGATTGTTCAACGGCTCTTTTTTCGGCAGGATCCTGACTTATAGCCTGGTAACCATAATTGATTTCGGTTAATAATACCTTTTTTCCAATCCGGGTAAATTTAACCACCTTTCCCTGACCCAGTAGGCCTCTGTCTAATCCTATATCATTCGATCCTAAGCCGGCAGGAAGGGAGGGCAGATAAAGAATCTCCTTATTTAAATCGGTAACTTTATCCAGTTCAAAAAATATTTTGCCGGAATTTTCCTGCCAATAATAGTTAATAAATCCTTCAAATTTTTGATAATCGACAATTTTACCTTCTACATAGGGGTTATCCTGTGAAAATGCCTTAATGGAAGTAAAAAAAAGGAATAAAAAAATAATTTTGGAGAGAATACGCCTTTGCATGGAGCTAAAATTTAAATTATTTGATCAAAATACGTAAATCCTAACTAATTCAAGTCGGAAAATAGCCCTTATTGATCAAGTAATTAATGCAAAGCAAATCATTTGCGCCTATTTTCAAAAAATGATTTATGAATCAGGGATTAGCCATTAATTTTTAAATCTTTACCCCTAAAATTGGGGACATGAAAAGCCAATTTAAAGCCCATCAGGCTTTGAATTGGCTTTTTTATTTTTAATTACCTAATTGAGTAAAGAAAACTAGCTTATTGGATTGGAAATGGGTCCTGAATTTGGTTTTGTTTACAAATACGAAATCACAAGAAAATCAAATTATCATAATATATTGTAAATCAGCAAATTGTATTTAAAAATACGATTTTTGTTTACTTGAATTGTAACAAAATAGCTTATATTTACGTGTAAATAGTTACAAAACTTAATTGGATTGAGCCATAAACAGGTTTTTTGTTAAATCATTTCCTATTAAACTATATACTAAAGAATCTATATTAAAACCTGTCATTTCGCCTTACTATGTTAAGCCTTCCTAACGCATTACCTTCAAAACCCTTTCAAATAATAAAAGGCCTTGACAAGGAAAAATTTGGCTTTGATCCTATAAGTACCGCATCTCCTGTTAGGATAATGCAAAGGATACTTTCCCTAAAAATGGCATTCCATCCCTTATCGAATTTTCATTGGGTTGGGTTTCTTAAAATGAAGAATGGCATAATTTTTTACTCTTAAATAAAAAAAGGATATAGGCCAAGTTTTCCCATGTTCAATTAATTTTCTTAGGTCAAAGTGGATAAATATTTCCTCGCCATTAACCAAAAACAGTACGGACCTTATCCGATTGAAGAAATCAGGAAAATGAGGGTACCTACGAATGCCTTGGTATGGACCGAAGGAATGGATAGCTGGATCGAAGCCCGTTTTATTTTTGATCAGGAAATTTTAATTCCATCCACCCCTCCTCCTATTCCTCTCCCTAATACCCAAGCCAACCTATCGGCACCTATTCCCAAAATCATCAATAAGGAAAAAAATTTCAGAGTTTTACTTCGAAAAGAACTCATCCATAATGCTAAAATTGCCATTTTTTGTTTGGCTGTTTCAGCCTTAATCGGCGGTTTATACTATCTGAAGCAGAAAGGACTCAGTCTTCATAATTTATATCATAAATACAAGGATGCTGAAGCCCTTCTGGAGAATAAAAAAATGGATACAGCTAGCTATGCCCGAAAAATACGATATCTGGATTCACTAAGTAGGAAATTGGGCTTTGGCTTAACCAATGTACGGGGTGAGGAGGATTTTTTTGAGGATGTTCAGGAAAAACTGGAACAGGTTAAATTCGATGCTCTGAAAGTATTTATGAATGGATTTTTCCTGGGCACCTTTGCCTTGATCGGCATTCGATATGCATTTAATTTTATTCAGGAAACCTTAGAGGCTAAGAAAAAAGAAGTTTAAGCATTTAAGGATACTATCCATTATCTTTAAATAGAACTAAATTTTTCTCATGAAGAAATTCGCCCTCATTTCCCTACTATTTTTCTTCTCCCTTTCCCTATATTCTCAAAAGAAACCATTAGACCATACTGTTTACGATGGTTGGCAAAACATAGGTGAAAAAATCCTTAGCCCTAATGGTAAATTTATAGCCTATACCATCAATCCTCAAGAAGGAGATGGAACCCTAATTGTTCAAAATTCCGATGGAACCTATAAAAAATCGATTCCTCGGGGTTATAATGCCCTTATAACAGAGGACAATCTATTTCTTGTTTTTAAAATAAAACCTTTGTTTAAGGAAACCCGGGATGCAAAAATCAAAAAGAAAAAACCCGAAGATTTACCCAAAGATTCTCTGGGAATTCTGGAATTAGGAAAGGATAGTATTATAAAAAAACCTGGAATAAAAAGCTTCAAAACCCCTGAAAAAGGATCCGGTTGGCTTGCCTATCAATATGAAAAAGGCAATCCCAAAACGATTTCAAAAGCTATATATCCGGATTCCCTCTCCCGGATAAAACATATTTCATTCATGGCCGATAGCTTGGTTCATCTGGCCGATAGCTTACGAAAAAAGGTAGCCGAAGCAAAAATAAAGGGGCTAAAAATATTACAACCTTCTAAAAAGGAAAATAAAAAACCTTTGGATGAGCCCCTCGAAGAAGGTTCCGTTCTGGTTTTACGAAACCTTTCTAATGGGGAAGAGAAAGAGTTTAATCTGGTAACGGATTACCTTTTTAGTAATAATGGCAAAAAATTGGTTTTAAGCACCAGTCGGAAAAACAGCAAACCCTTTTCAAAAAATTACGTGGGTCTGGTTTCTCTTCCTGAACTGAAGGTAGATACTGTACTGCGAAATTTCACCGATGTAAAGTCTTTTGCATTCGACGAGGAGGGGAACCAATTAGCCTTCGTAGCCGATCGCGATAGCTCAGCAAAAGCTCTTCAGAAATTCTATAAGCTTTATTATTACCGATCGGGAATGGATAGTGCCCAATTAAAGGCCGATAAAAATACCGAAGCCATTGGCAAAGGCTTTACCATCAGTGAAAACTATTCCCTTCATTTTAGTAAACAAGCCAAGAGACTTTACCTGGGGTTTTCGCCCATTCGCCCACTGAAAGATACCAAAACCCCTGAATTTGAAAAAGCTGGGGTAGATATTTGGAACTATAAGGACGATGAATTACAACCGGTTCAATTAAAAAACCTGGAGAAGGATTTGAAGAAGAGTTATTTGGCTGTTTTAGATTTGGACAAATCCACGATTTTACCTTTGGGTGATGAAAAATTTCCGGAAATAACGATTACCCAGGAAGGTGATGGAAACACGTTTTATTCTGGATCGGATTTTGGCAAAAGGGTTGAAAAGCAATGGCAAGGTTATTCCTTAATCGATTTATATGCCATTGATGCCTTTTCAGGCCTAAAAAAGTTGATTAAAAAGGATTATCGAGGAGAATATTTCCCTTCCTATTCGGGCAAATATGTATTGCTTTATGATATTAAACAAAAAACCTATTCAGTTTATAATAGCCAAACCCAAAATCTTTATCCTGTAGCCAAGGATCTAAAATCACCCGTATATAATGAGGAAAATGATGTTCCAGATGATCCTGAACCCTATGGAATAGCCCAATGGACAGAAGGTGATCGTTATATTTTAATCTACGACCGGTATGATGTCTGGAAAGTGGATCCGGAAGGCAAGGATAATTCCATTGACCTAACCCATGGACGATCCTCCAAAACCCAGTATCGATATATAAAAACCGATCGGGAAGAAAAATTCATAAAGGAAAATCAACCCATATGGTTCGAGACCTTTAATGAATTCACCAAGGACTATGGATTTCAGGCCTTTGATTTAAAAAATTTGGAGCCTATTGGTTATTATAAAAATCTTCAAAAAGGCTTTCGGTTATCACAATTTTTAAAGGCCAAAAATGCCCCCTATTACCTATACTTGAAAGAAAACTATCAAAAATCTCCCAATTTATATTTAGATAAGATTGTATTTAATCAGACTTTAGATTATTTACCCAGTTTTAATAATACCGAGATACCCCAATCCAATATCAATACCCAACAGTCTCAATATATATGGGGAACCGCCGAATTATTCAAATGGAAGGCCTATACCGGCAAGGAAACAGAGGGCATTGTGTATAAACCAGAAAATTTTGATGCCAGTAAAAAATACCCTATGATCGTATATTATTATGAAAGAAATAATAATACTCTGAATTACTACCAGGCACCTTCTCCTACCCCTTCTCGATTAAATATTCCCTTTTTTGTAAGTCGGGGTTATATTGTATTTGTTCCAGATATCTGGTATATCAATGGGCATCCGGGTAAAAGTGCCTATGATTATATAATGAGTGGAACCCGAGCACTTATTAAACAAGGCTATATTGATAGTACTAAACTAGGATTACAGGGTCAGAGCTGGGGAGGCTATCAAACCGCGTATCTAATTACCCAAACCAATTTATTTGCCGCCGCCTGGGCAGGAGCTCCTGTGGTAAATATGTTTAGTGCCTATGGAGGCATTCGTTGGGAGAGTGGGGTCAATCGACAAATGCAATATGAAAAAACCCAAAGCCGTATTGGAACCACCATTTGGGACCGACCCGATTTATATATTGAAAACTCACCCCTATTTCACCTACAAAAGGTAAAAACTCCCTTAGTGATTATGAGCAATGATGCCGATGGAGCAGTGCCATGGTATCAGGGTATAGAATTCTTTACCGCCATGAGAAGGTTACATAAGCCGATTTGGTTATTACAATATAATGGTGAAGCCCATAACCTGGTAGAAAGACGCAACCGAAAGGATATTCAAATCCGGGAACAACAGTTTTTTGATTGGCTATTAAAGGGAGAGAAACCCCCGGTTTGGATTTCAAAGGGAGTTCCTGCCACTTTGAAAGGCATTGATTATGGCCTCAAGCTCGAGTAAATAATGATCGTAAAGTAATAGGTTCAATAGTTGAATTAAGATAATTATGTCTAGTTTTTAGTTTTATTTTTTTGAATTTAAAATTACCCTGAAAAAAGAAATCAAAAAATACCCCTTCAAACCAGGACTTGCCCAGGAGTTTGAGATTGTTTCTATAGAACGCCTATTTAAAGAATTTTCGAACATTATAACGAATCCTCATAGGGC
>Ga0209067_10001496_pt1 | contig 14302 bp, 10 predicted proteins | sample ColStrG_CSR_2013_FD_187199 | JGI IMG/M metagenome (GOLD analysis project Ga0209067, IMG submission 187199) | Freshwater sediment microbial communities in response to fracking from Pennsylvania, USA - Cold Stream Run_MetaG_CSR_2013 (SPAdes)... | ecosystem: Environmental > Aquatic > Freshwater >... | reverse complement strand
TCTGCCGCCTCGGCTACGACCGTGACTTCGCCGCCATCGCCGGGGGCGTCGACGGAGGCCTGCCCGATGCCGCACCGGTCCCCGGATGGCGGACCGTGCAGCTCGACCCCGCCGCGTCGACGGTGACCGTGCCCGCCGGCACCGTCCTCGACCTGGGGGCCACGGCCAAGGCGTGGGCGGCCGACCGGGCCACCGCCGTGATCGCCCGACGACTGGGCTGCGGCGTCCTGGTGTCGCTCGGTGGCGACCTCGCCGTCGAGTCGGCGCCGGCCGGCGGGTTCACCGTGGGCGTGGCCGACATCTGCGGTGAGCCCGATGCGCCCACCGCCGTGTCCATCGTGTCCGGCGGGCTGGCGACGTCCGGAGTGGGCAACCGGCACTGGCTGCTGGGCGGCGTACCCGTACACCATCTGGTCGACCCGGCCACGGGGCGTCCGGTGGACACACCCTGGCGCACGGCCACCGTGGCGGCCGGATCGAGCGTCGACGCCAACACCGCGTCCACCGCGTCCATGGTGCTGGGAGCGTCGGCCCCGGCGTGGCTGTCGGAACGGAACCTGCCCGCCCGGCTCGTCGCCCACGACGGCACTGTCACCACCGTCGCCGGATGGCCCGACGACCCGGCAGGTCCGCACGGGGCCCACCGATGACCCTCGCCACCGCGCACAGCCTCGCCACCGCGCACAGCCTCGTCGCGGTCGGAGGCAAGGCTCTCTGGTTCCTCACCCGGGCCAGCGGCCTGGTGTCGATCGCCCTCCTGAGCGCCACGATCGTGGTCGGGGTGGTGGCGTCCGTCGGGTGGACCAGCCAACGGTGGCCCAGGTTCCTGTCCCAGGACGTGCACCGGAACCTGTCCCTCCTGTGCATCGCCTTCGTCGGCGTCCACGTGGTCACCACGGTGGTCGACGGCTACGTGCCGATCGGGTTCCTCGATGCGGTGCTGCCGTTCCGCTCCCCCTACCGACCGATCTACGTCGGGCTCGGGGCCCTCGGCTTCGACCTCCTGCTCGCCGTGCTGCTCACCAGCGCGCTGCGCCACCGCATCGGCTACGCCTCGTGGCGGTTCGTCCACTGGCTCGCCTACCTGTGCTGGCCCATCGCCCTCATCCACGGGCTCGGTTCGGGCACCGACACCCCCCTGCCCCTGTCGCTCTTCGTCGAGGCCGTGTGCACGGCGGCCGTCCTGGTCGCGTTCGCCTGGCGCCTGGCCACGGGCCGGTCCCTGCCGGTCGGCCGGCGCACCGCCGCCGGAATCGGCGCCGTGGTGCTCACCCTGGCCATCGCCGGGTTCGCCGCCCTCGGTCCGCTCCGTCCGGGCTGGTCGCACCGCTCGGGCACGTCGTCGGCCCTGCTCGCCAAGCTGGCCGCCCGCAACGGCACCCCGTCCGGCACGGCCACCTCGCCCGCGGCCACCACGCCGGCCGCCGCACCCACGACCACCGCCCCGTCGGGCACCGGCACCGGGTCCACGCCCGCCGTGCCGTTCACCAGCCAGGTCACCGGGTCGCAGAGCCAGAGCGCCCCCGACGCCCAGGGCAACATCCGGGTCACCCTGAGCATGCATCTGCACGATACGGCCTCGACGCCGCTCATCATCGTCCTGGTCGGACAGGAGTCGGGCGGCGGTGGGGTGTCGCTGTCGTCGGGCAGCGTCACCTTCGGGCCGTACGCGGGCACGGTCGTGGGACTGAACGGCGGGACGGTCACGATGCAGGTGAACGCGCCGGGGCCGGTGACCCTCGTGGCCAACCTCCAGATCGACCAGCAGAGCGGGGCCCTCACCGGCACGGTGACGGGCACGGCGGGCGGCGGGCGGTGACGGGCGCCCCCACCGGGCCCACCCGGCTGCTCGACGCCCCGGGGGTCGACGTGGTGGGCCTCGACGCCCACCTCCAGCGTTGGGGCGCGCTCCCCAGCGTGAGCGCCGGCGTGCTGCTGGACGCCGTCGAGCGGAGCGGACTGCGCGGCCACGGCGGCGCCTGGTTCCCGGTCGGGGTCAAGTGGCGCGCGGTCGCCGGCACGGGACGGGCGAAGCCGGTCGTCGTCGCCAACGGTGCCGAGGGCGAACCGGCCAGCGGCAAGGACCGCTACCTGCTGCACCACGCCCCGCACCTCGTGCTCGACGGCGCGGCGACGGCGGCCAGGGCGATCGGTGGCAGCCGCGTCATCGTGCACGTGCCCGCCGGAGCCGTCGTGGGCATCGAGGCGGCACTGGCCGAACGCTCGCGGCGGGGCATCGACTCCTGCAGCTTCGAGGTGGTCGTCGCGCCCGACCGGTTCCTGTCGGGCCAGGAGTCGGCGGCCGTCGCCACGATCAACGGACGCAACCCCGGCATCCCCACGTTCGTCGGCATCCGCTCCGTCCGCGAGCAGGGTGTCGCCGGGCGGGCGACGCTGGTGCAGAACGTCGAGACCCTGGCCCATTCCGCGCTCATCGCCCGCTTCGGGGCGGACTGGTTCCGAAGCGTCGGCACGGGGGACTCGACCGGCACCGTGCTGGCCACCGTCACCGGTCGGTGGGACACGCCCCGCATCATCGAGATCCCCCTCGGGACATCCCTCGGTGGTGCCCTCGGACTCGATGCCGAGGCGGCACGGAGCATCCAGGGCGTGCTGCTGGGCGGCTACGGCGGCGGTTGGATCCCGACCGCCAACGCGATGACGCTTCCGTACACCGAGGATGCGGCCCGCAGTCTGGGGAGCTCCATCGGGGCCGGGGTCGTCGTGCTCCTGCCGACGGGCGTGTGCCCGCTGGTGGAGGTGGCCCGGGTGGTGCGCTACATGGAGGGCGAGGGCGCCGGACAGTGCGGGCCGTGCGTGAACGGCCTGGACGTCCTGGCCACCTCGGTGGAGCACCTGGCGTACCGTCCCCAGTCGCTTCGGGGCGGCGTGGCCGCCCTCCCGTCGCTGTGCGCCCTGGTCGAGGGCCGGGGGGCCTGCCGCCATCCGGACGGCGTCGCCCGGTTCGTCCGGACCGCGGTCGCCGTGTTCGCCGACCATGCCGACCTGCACCTGCGGCGGGGGCCCTGTCAGTCCACCCGTCCTTTCCTGCCGGTTCCCGCTTCCGCCGGGGCGACACGGTGAGCCGCCCCCGCTACCGGCTGGTGGTGGATCCCATCGCCTGCGACGGGGCCGGCGTATGCGCCGAGCTGTTCCCCGAGATGATCACCCTCGACCCCTGGGGCTTCCCGATCATCAACGGGGACGAGATCCCCGCCGGCCTGGTGGACCTGGCACGGCGCACCGAGGTGAGCTGCCCCCGACTGGCGCTCACCCTGGTCCGCCTCGACCGGTCCTGAGCACCCTTCCGCCGGGAGCCCGACAGTCCGGAGCGTGTGACGACCGGAGTCGGGCCGCCCTGAGCCCGCCACCTTCCGGACCTGTCCGGTCCCGAGCCCGCCTCCCACAGCGCCGGACGGGTCGGCTCCTGGGTGCATCGCCGGAACGTGCGCCTACCCCCGGACGCGGAAGAGGGGGCCCGGCCGAAGCCGGACCCCCTCCCGTCAGCACCGAGGTGCCGTCCGTACTGGTGATGCAGGTCAGCCGTTGGTGACCAGGCAGAAGCCGCTGCCGGTGGCGCCGGTGTTGCCGGCGTTGTTGTCGTTGGCGGCGTAGCCGGCATCGGTGATGGTGCCCGGGAAGGTGGGCGTGCCCTCAGCGAAGGCGGTCCCGGCGGTGTCGAGCGGGAAGAAGCCCTGTGCCTTGATGGCGGCCTCGATCTCGGTCCGGTAGGCGGTACCCGTCTGGGGGTCGATGTCCGTGAGGGTCGAGGTCTTGCACAGGAAGCCGTTCTCGCCGACGAAGTTCAGCGTGGCCTGGTTCGAGGGCACGACAGCGCTCGAGTTGTTGTAGTTGTTGTACAGCTCACGGGTGACGGGGAAGGCCGTCAGCGGCGTGGTCAGGTAGGCCTGGATGCTGGCCTGCGTCGCCGCGATGTGGTTGATGGTCCCGTAGGTCGTGTAGTCCTTCGCCGGCGTGTTGGCGCAGACTGCCTTCTTGGCACCGGGGCACGTCGTCGTGAACTTGCCGTAGGACATGAAGTAGATGGCGTCCTTGGCGTCCGGCTGGGCGGCGATGGTGGCCATCTGGTTCTCGAACAGGTTCTCGTGAGCGGTCACGATCGTCGCAAGCGAGCCACCGTTGGCGACCCAACCCTGCTCACAGGCAGCGCAGGTGAGGCCGGCGGGGGCAGCGCCCGAGTACAGCAGATCGGTGGACCACGTCGCGTAGGTCCCGGAACCGGTCTGGGCGTTGTACACGTCGATCGGTGCAGGCGTCTTGGCGCCGAGGCAGGCCCAGTTCATGCTGTAGGCCACGCCCTTGACGGTGCAGGTGAGGGTGCCGTTCCAGATGGCCTGGAGGTTGGTCAGCGAGATGTCGGTGACCTTGGCCTGGGCCGTCTTGACGCCGGCAACCGTGTTGAAGGTCGTCCAGGAGACGCCGTCGATGGCGTAGGCGACCCGGTTGTCGGTGGTGTCGCCCTTGGGAGCCGACGCACGCGAGTAGGAGATGGTCTGGGTGGGCGAACCGGTACCGGCAGCGATCAGCGCCTTGGCGCCGTTGCCCGAGCCGATGGCCGGAGCCTGGACGGTGAAGTCGTTGTACGGGTTCTCTCCGGCGACGGCGAAGCCCTGCTCACCACCGGTGGAGCCGACGGTGCTCGGCGTGCTGCCACAGCTCAGGGTGGAGGGGACCGACGTGGAAGCGGTCAGGTCACAACCGGGCGAGCCGTTGAAGAGGTCCGACAGGGCGGTCATGGTGGAGTAGGAGGTCTGCGACCCGCTACCGACGATCAGCGATGCGGTTCCCGGGGTGTCCGGGTAGGCCGTGGCCCCTGCGGATCCGGCGAAGGCCAGCGAGAGGCTGGCTGCGCCGATGGTGGCGGCGGCTACTGCCACGCCCCCCCGGCGACTGAACAGTGAACGGAACATGAAGTGTCTCCTCATTGTTGTGGATGGTTTTCGAAGATCCGGAGACTCTGTGACTCGCCCCTCGGGAACCTTCGGAGGTGACTGTACGGAACCGAGGTAATCCGAACGTCACAGTCAGGTACAGCGTGGGTGAACTCTTTGTGACGTCGGGCAGCGGGCCTGCAACCGTCGTGGACACGCGGAGCGGCCCGCCCAATCCAGGTGGCCTGCGACTCCGGGCGGGAGATGGCGCGGAGGCCGATCCGCTCGGGGTCGCCCGGGCCTCCCGGCGGCGGGCAGCCCATTCACCTGGACGTATGCCCTGGTTGGGAACGCTCCGGTCAGAACGTGGCCGGTAGGGCCCTGGCCACGCTTTCGCACGCGAAGAGGCCGCACATCATGATGACCGGCGCCGCGAACAGATAGATGAGCCACGGGCGCCGCAGCCGCCAGACGGCGAATGCCGCTCCGACCAGTACCAGAATTGTGAGGAGCGACCACATCAGGGCCAGGCCCCCTGCGGCCGGGTCGCCGCTCAGGCCCAGGTCGTAGCTCGGGACCGAGATCTGGTTGGCAGGCACCGAGTACGGGTGCCCGACCAACTTGGCCTGCACCACCAGGCGGCCACTGGTGACCAGGCTCGAATTCGAGGTCACCAGGGTGATGCGGTTGTCCGCGGTGGGGACGACCACGTCCTTCTGGCCGATGGCCACGGTGCGCACCGTCGTCACCTTGTAGGTGAACGTGCCCAGTCCGTCGACCACCTGGATCCGCGCCCCCGGATGCAGCGATCCGATCGAGCCGAACGGGCCCCCGAAGGTCACCCTGCGGCCGGCGATGACCGTGTTGCCCACCGCACCGGGAAGCGCCGAGCCCTGCATGAGGCCGGGACCGTTCATGAGGTCGGCCGCGCTGGCGCCCGACACGACGACCTTGTCGACCCCGATGGCCGGAATCCTGATGACCCCGACGGCGCTGCCCTCGGGCGGCATCTGCCCGTTGGCCAGCTTGTAGACGGCGATGGGCGAGTCCTTGAGCGAGCCGGCCAGCCGCTGCTGGTCGCGGGCTGCGGTCAGGGGCGTGAACGCCACCAGGTAGACGAGGAAGAGCACGAGCAGTCCGGCCACGCCGACCAGCGCGAACCCGGTCAGACGGCGGTAGGGGATGTCGGGGATGTGGATCGTCCGTCCACCGCCCTGCACCTCCGGCTCGACGCCCCAGCTGCGGTCGTAGGTCGTGCCCGGCACGGGAACGGCGGGCACGGGCTCGCCGATCGTGGGCTCGCTACGCACGCCCCCGTCCGTCAGCGTCGCCGTGGACGTGCTGGCGTCGCTCATGGGGCCACCCCCGTGTCGCGCCGCCGACGGGCGGCCGCACCCGGGCCGAACAGCAGCAGCAGTCCGCCGATGAGCGAGCCGAGGGCGAGCACGACGATGGCGGGCAGCAGGAACCGTGTCGTCGCACTGAGTCCCACCAGCAGGAACCCGGTCGGAACCGTCGCCGGCGGCGGCGCCACCGGTGTGGAGTTGGTGCCCGAGCCCGAATTGCCGGTCGCGGACGAGGCCGCCGCCGTGAGGGGGAGCGCGCTGATCTGCGCACCCGTGCCGGATCCCGAGGTGCCCGAGGTCGACGTCTGACCGCTGCCGCCGTTGCCGGACGACGGGGGCGGGGCGGACGTCGGCGTCGACGGGGTGCTCGTCGTCGTCGTCGGCGTCGTCGTGGTGCTCGTCGTCGTCGTCGTCGTGGTGGTGGTCGGGGGTGCGGCCGCGATCGTCAGGTCGTTGTTCAGGTCGGTCATGGCCGCCGCGTAGATGCTGTCGGGCAGCGGGGCGTAGCCGGCTGGGACGGCCGAGCTGTGCGAGTAGGACAGGACGTTGGTGAGCAGGTTCTTGATCGCCGTGCCCTGGTCGTTGGAGAGCTGCCCGGTCGGGACGATGGCGTACGTCAGGTTGGCCATGGGGTACGCCGCCGGATTGGGGTCCGAGTAGTTGATCTTGTAGGTGCCGCTCGGACAGGAGAGGTCACTCTGTGGGCAGGGCGTGAAGTCAGAGGCGGCGGCCTCGAGGCTCGCCGTCGTGGGAGCGACGAAGGCCCCGGACGCGTTCTGGAGCGACGCCTCGGACAGCCCGTAGAACTGCGCCTGCGACGTGTCCATCAGGCCGAACGCCGCGCACGAGGACACCGGTGTGACCTGGCCGTTGTAGCAGACGTTCCACCCGCGCATCGACTTGGCCTGGAGCTCCGGCGTCGACAACGAGCCGAAGTTCGAGGACGTGGCCGACAGTGCCGGGAACGTGGTGTACCCCTGGCACGTCGGGAAGATCCAGTTGGCCCCCGGGTACGGCGGCCAGATGGTCGAGCCCAGCGGCGCCGAGGTGAAGGTCGTCGGGGCCGTGTTGGGGTCGGTGACCGTGGCGGTGGCCGTGGTCGGGTTGGCGTCGGTGCCCGTGTCCACCGTCACCGGGAACGGCGTGTTGGGCGCCGAACAGAGCCACGACGTCGCCTGGTAGCTCGAGCCACTCGGAACGTTCGAGTTCCAGGATCCGAACTGTGTCGGCGTCTGCACGCCGGCGGGCGCCCGGTTCAAGAGGTCGAAGGCGTTGTACTTGACCTCGTACTGCACCTGCTTCAACTTGCCCTTGGTGGACGGGCATCCACGCAGCTGTGCGCAGGTCAGATTGGCGGTCGACGCCTCGAGTGCGGAGGTCAGGTTGTCCGACAGGGCGAAGTGGGGCTTCGGGGGGAACGTCGTGGTGCCGACCGGTGACTGGTACAGCGACGTGATGAGGCCGGCCACCATGTTGGGGGTCAGCTTGTAGCTGTTGATCGGATAGCTAGACACCCCGGCGGACTCGCCCGCCAGGAAGCTCTCGGTGGTGCCCGACAGCGCCACCGGGATGTAGGCGTAGGCCTTGCCGAGCAGCTGGGCCACCTGGGACGGGTCCCCAGCGTTGTCGACGAAGGCGACCGGCGTGCTGCCGCTGGCGAAGTCCGTGGCGATGTTCTTGTCATCCGCAGCGATGGTGAGTCCTACGACCCCGGTGGGACTGTTGCAGCTGGCGGAGACGGCGGCAGGCAGGAGGTGCTCCATGCTGTAGGAGGTGTCCACGTTGAACTGCGGATCCGACGCCGGGCACCCGCTCGGCGGGGTGGCGAACGACAGCGGCACAACTGCGGAGTTGGCGTCGGTGATCGTCGGTCCGTTGCCGGCGATGTTGCCCTGGCCCGGCTCGTCCGTCACGACCAGCTCGCAGGGACTGGTCGACGTGTCGCAGAAGAACCCGGGTGCGGGACCGGTCGTGTTGACCAGGTCGACGGCCGGGATCGGATTGTTGCCCTGGCCGGCGGGGTCGAGGAACACCGGGTAGGAGAGAGAGGTCAGGTTCGCCGTCGACGGGTCGTTGACCACCGGGACCTTGGTCGGCGTCAGCGCCTGTTCGGACCAGGGCCCGTTGAGGCACGAGGGGTCGGTCGACGACGTCGACGCCGAGCACAGCGCCACCCGGACGCTGCCCGTCGGATCGAAGTTCGTGGTGGTCACGTACACGTACTGGTTGTTGTTGAGGTTCGTGTTCGGCGCCACGTCGACGGTCGGGCAGTTGGTCGTCTGGCCGGCCGGGCACGGCAGGGTGACCAGGCACCCACCGTTCCCGTCCGCCGAGCAGGTCGAGGCGGCACCCGCCGTGGCGGCGTGTGACGAGGAGGAGACCGTGGCTCCGGTGAAGGACACGGCGGCGATGGTGACGACCAGGACGAGCCAGAGCCGCAGGCTGCGTCGCCTTGGACGGTCGGATCGGCGGGATCGACGGGACCCCACGGTCGGGGTGGCCAGGTGTACGGACATGGTGCCCTCGTTCTCCTTGGGTGCTGCTGCGCCGGTGTTCACGTCGGCCGTGGCGGACGCGTCGGTCGGAAGTGGTCTGCTCACGGGTCGGCTCACGCGTCCGGCCCGGTCCCGAGGGCGGATGCGTCGACGGTGGCGGGGGTGCGCCTGGTCACCCGCAGCGCGATCAGCGGCGGGAGGAAGATGACCCCCAGGACGAGGAGCGCCCAGCCGATGTACATCCCCGCCGTCGGGCTGGCGACGGCGTCAGTGGCCGACACCAGCTGATTGGCCCGGGAGTACTGCTGGGCGGGGTCGAGCTTGCGGACCAGCTGGCCGTTGACCACGGTGTAGCCCTCGGCGGCCAGCTGCGGGGTCAGGCCCGCCGCAGCGGCGATGGCCGCCTCCGATTTCGACGACCCGGACGACCCGGACGAGCCCGAGCCCGAGCCGTGACCGGCGGTGCCCCCGCTCGCACCCGAGCCGGCCGCACCCCCCTTGCCCGCTGCACCCGCACCCGTCGCCGCCGGCCCGGCCGCGGCTGCCCCGGTGCTCGTCGTGCTGCCGCCGGCCGCCGGCGCGGCGTTGCTGACCCCGCCACCGACCACACCGGCTACCACGGGTGATCCCGGAAGCGGGATCTCGCCGTCCACATACGGGTTCTTGCAGTTGGCGGCGGTGGGCGCCGGTGGCTGGACGCCGCCGTTCATCCGACCGATCGCCGCGAAGTCCTCCTCGACGAGCACCGGCGGCAGTGGCGAGTACCCGAGTACGTCCATCCGCGCCTGGCCGGCGCAGGCCAGGAACGCGGCGAACTGCCCGAGTGCCTGGCCCTTCTGCGAGGGGAAGGGTGAGGTCGCACCGGTGGGGTGCGACTCCGGCGGGCCGACCGGGTTGGCGGCGCACGACGTCTGCTGGGCGGCGGCGAGGCTGGGCGAGCAGGGTGTCACCAGATAGCTGTAGGCCGACAGCGGGTACGCGTTTTGCTGCACGTTGGTGTAGACGCCGGACAGGTCCTGGGTCAGGTCGGCGTGGAGCTGCGCCGCCTCGAGTGCGGTGGCCACGTTGAACGACGTGGGCTGCACGTAGGCCCCGTACTGGTTCTTGAGGTTTGCGACCGGGAACCCATGTTCCTTGGCGAACGCGGTCTCCACGTAGGTGATCGCGCCCTGGCTCGACAGCGCGGACACGTAGTTGGCGGCGCCGTCGGACCCGTTCTGGGGGACCAGGGTCGTCTGGCCCGACCAGGCCGGGTAGGTGCTGCCACTCACGTTGCAGGAACCGCACGGGATCGGCCACGTGGCTGACGGCTGACCCGGGACGGTCTGGAACGCCGTCTGGGCCGGGACGATGTCCCCCTGGTCCTGATGGAGGAGATAGTCGGTGAGGAGGTAGTTCTCACCGGACGCGTCGGCCCGGTACACGGGGTGGATGTCGATGTTCGGGAGGTTCGCCGCGATGTTCGGGTTGGCCAGGGCGATCAGCGGGTCGTTCCACTTGCGGATCATGCCGAGGAACATCTTGCCGACGATGTTGGCGTCGAGGTTCAGGTTGGTGATCTGCTGGCCGTCCTGGCCGGTCAGGTTGAACATGAACGCCAGGCCCCCGGCCACGTCCGGAAGGTACTGGTACGGCTGGGTCGGGTAGTTCGCCGACTGCTCGGCGCTGTAGGGAATGTCCGAGGCGGCGAAGTCGATCTGGTTCTGACCGAAGTTGTTCAGCCCGACGACCGAGGACGACACCTGCCAGTTGATGTTCAGGCCGAACAGGGTCGCCGACGAGCCCACCCACTGGGTGATGGCGAGGCTGGCGAAGCTGGAGCCGGTCACCTGCATCGACGGGCTAGCGACCGCGGGCGCGGCAGCGGCGAGCAGGGTCGCCGAGACGAGTGCCGCGACGGCACCCATCCGCAGCGTCAGGAAACGCGCCCGCGCGCGCCGCTTATCCGAACTGGCCATTGACATAATCGAACGTCCTCTGGTCGGTGGGCTCACCGAAGATCAACTCGGTGCGGCCGGCTTCGATCACGCGTCCGGGCTGGTTCTCCTCGGCGAGGAAGAAGGCGCAGTAGTCGGACACGCGCTGGGCCTGCTGCATGTTGTGGGTAACGATCACGACGGTCACCTCGTCGGCGATCTCCTTGATGGTCTGCTCGATCCGAAGGGTCGAGGTCGGGTCGAGCGCGGAGCACGGCTCGTCCATGAGCAGCACCCTCGGCTTGACGGCCAGGGAACGCGCGATGCACAGCCGCTGCTGCTGGCCACCGGACAGGGCACCGCCCAGCTCGCCCAGCCGGTCCTTGACCTCGTTCCACAGGCCGCCCTTGGTCAGCGACTCCTCGATGAGGTCGTCCTTGCTGGCCGGGGAGATCCTGGAGAACTTGAGGCCGGCGAGCACGTTTTCGGCGATGGTCATCGCCGGGAACGGATTCGGCTTCTGGAAGACCATGCCGATGTGGCGTCGGGTCTCCATCGCCCGCTGACCGGCACCGTAGATGTCCATGCCGTCGAGCTTGACCGAGCCGGCCAGCTGCGCCCCGGGAACCACCTCGTGCATCCGGTTGAGGATCCGCAGGAAGGTGGACTTCCCGCACCCGGACGGACCGATGAGCGCGGTGACCTTCGACTTCTCCATGGTGAGGTTCACCGTCTCCAGGACGAGCCGGCCACTGAACCATGCACAGACGCCTTCTGCGTCGATCTGGCCCGGCTCGCCCAGGGTGTACGTGCCGGTGAAGGGCTGCGGGTGTCCCGGGGGCGGGGCTGCGGGAAGGGTTGTCGTCATCAGGATTCGCGCTCCTCGATCGGGATCGGGATGAAGATCCGTGCCATGAAGTCGTCCTCGCTCTGGTTGGCCTTGCGCTTGCCGCCCTTGCCCTTGGGCCTGCTGAACAGGCGTGCCAGCACGAACAGGATCAGGACCAGGACCATCAGGACGAAGGCGGCCTGGAAGGCCAGGTCGATCAGGACGGGCTGGGCCTGGCGCACGTCGGACCAGATCACGAGGGGCAGGGCGCCCTGGTCCGACGAGAACGCGTTCCAGTTGATCAACTGAGATCCGAACGCGGTGAACAGCAGGGGCGCGGTCTCGCCCACGATCCGGGCGATGCCCAGCAGGACGGCGGTGACGACACCGGAACGGGCGGTCGGGAGCACGACCGACCACACGGTCCGCCATTCCGGTGCGCCGAGCGCCTGGGACGCTTCGCGCAGCCCGCTCGGGACGACCCGCAGCACCTCCTCGACCACCCGGGTCACCGAGGGGAGGAGGATGACCACCAGGGCGAGCGAGGCGGCGAACCCCGAATACGACAGCACGTGGGTGAGGATCAGCATCGAGTAGATGAACACGCCGGCCACGACCGAGGGGGTCCCGCTCATGGCCGTCACCACCGTGCGCACGGTCCGGGACCCGAAGCCGCGTACCTCGTTGAGGTAGATGGCCGTCGCCACGGCGAAGGGCACGCCGATGAGGACCGCCAGCGCCACCTGCTCGAAGGTACCGATGATGGCGTGGAGGATGCCGACCGTGTTCAGCGCGTTCGGATCGGCCACCTGGAAGTACTTCTGGTCCTTGGTGAACAGCGGTCCCCAGTGGATCGACGGGACGGCCTTGTAGGTCACCCACGCCACGATGAACACGATGATCCCGACGACCAGCATGGCTGCGGAGACCACGATGGTGGCCACCACCCGGTCGGTCGCCACCTGCCGCTCGATGACCTGGGCGGTGCCGAACCAGGTCAGCCCGAGGAACGCCAGGTACCAGCAGATCAGGAACCCGAGGCCGCCCGACAGGGACGTGAGCTGGTAGAAGACGATCCAGACCAGGCAGAGGGAGGACACGGCGGCACCGACGAGGACGGCCACGTCCTGGGCACCGAAGGCGCTGGGCCGGATCGGCGTCGGCAGGCGCCGTGGCCGGGGTGCCGACGGTGTCGGTGGGACGGTGCCGACGGGGTCGGGCACGGGCTGTGGTGTGCGCGGGTCCGGGACGACCGGGTTCGACTGGGTGGATGCCGACGTCGTCGTCACCAGGACGCCCTCGGGTGCCGTCTGGCTGATGCTGTCCGGGCTCACAGGTCCACCCCCGCGCCGCTCCGGGACCGGTTGACGATGGCCGAGGCGGCCAGGTTGATGACCAGGGTCAGCAGGAACAGGACGAAGCCGCACAGCAGCAGGTCGTGCAGACCCAGTGCGCCGCCCGACTGGTTGAAGTTGGTGGCGATCAGCTGCGAGATCGTCGAGCCGCCGTGCTGGAGGATCTGGGTGGTCACCTTGTACGAGCCACCGAGGATGATCGACACGGCGATCGTCTCCTCGAGCGCCCGACCGAGGCCGAGCATGATCGCGCCGATCATGCCGCCGCGCCCGAAGGGGAGGACGACCGTGCGGATCATCTGCCACCGGCTGGCGCCGAGCGCCAGCGCCGCCTCGCGCTCGCCGGGAGGGGCGAGGGAGAACACCTCGCGGCAGATCGAGGCGACGATCGGCACGATCATGATCCCTACCACCAGTCCGGCGATGAAGATCGAGGCGTTGAGCGGCGGGCTGGTGACCTTGAAAAACGGGATGAAGGCGAGGTGGTTGCCCATCCACGTGCTGAGTCCGACCACGTTGGGCTGGAGCTCGAAGAACGCCCAGAGTCCGAAGATGATGCTCGGGATGGCAGCGGCCAGGTCGATCATGGCGATGAGCGACCGCCGGGTGCCGAGCGGCGCGTACTCACTGAGGAACAGGGCGGTGCAGATGGCCACCGGAGACCCCACGAGCATGGCCACGAATGCCACCTCGACGGTTCCCGTCAACGAGGCGAGGACGCCGAAGTCGGCCTTGGACCCGATCTGCACGGGACCTGAATGGGTGAAGAAGCCCCAGCCGGCCACCTTGAAGGCCGGCCAACCCGACCAGGCGAGGAAGGACCCGATGGCCACCAGGAGCAGGAAGACGCCGAGACCCGATGCCTGGACGCCCCGACGGAACACCTTGTCGGGGGTCGAGTAGTCACGGGTGATCGTGATCGGCGTCGGGACTGCCGACTGTCGGTCGGGGTCGGGCTGCCGAGTGGGGAGATCGAGATCGATGGCCATCAGCTCGGTGTTCCTCTGCCCTTTCCGGCTACTCGTCGTGACGTTCGCGCACCTCCCTTGGAGGAGCGCACAGCGCCCAAGTGGTGGACCTGTCGACACGGTACCGAGGCAAGGTGAACGTTCGGCAAACTTCGGGCGACGCCCGGGTGATTGTTCCGTGATGAGGGCGCGGGGCGCCCGTGAGACCCTCGAGTGACGGAAACAGGTCGCATCCGGTCAGAAGCCGAGGTACTGCCCGCGCCCGATGGCGAAGGGGATCGCAGGGGAGACCCAGGCGAACTGCCGGTGGGCGTCGATCGTGATGGGGAGCGCCGACGCCCGTCCTGTGGTGATGAACGACGGCGCCTTCACCAGTTCGGCCACCGTGTTCGAGATCTGGGCACCGACGGCGGAGTCGGCCTTGGCGATCTGGGCGACATCGATCCAGTACAGGTTGGGGCCACCGCAGGCGATGAAGGTGGCCAACCACCGCTGACCGGA